>ERZ773004.1240-NODE-1240-length-13079-cov-6.425445_pt1 | contig 13079 bp, 11 predicted proteins | sample MGYA00580667_ERZ773004 | MGnify/ENA primary metagenome ERZ773004 (study PRJEB29015, sample SAMEA2737963) | human oral metagenome | biome: human oral; feature: human-associated habitat; material: dental | place: China | collected 2123 ... | reverse complement strand
AATATTTTTAGAAGTTGAACCATCTGAAATTGATGTCAATGTCCATCCTTCAAAAAAGATTGTAAAATTTGCTAACCAGAATGCTATCTTTGATTTAGTAAAAGGAGAAATTGAAAACTTCTTTATAGATGATGAAAATTTTATTTCTCCATATATTGAAACAGAAAATGAAGTTGAAGATGATATAAAAGTTGAAAGTACTAAAAATAATTTTTTAGATATAAATGATTTTAAAGATGATATACAAGATTTTTCACAATTATCAGTAGTTAAAAAAGAAGATTATTCAAAAAAAGATTATAATAATATTAAAGTTGAAAAAGAAAATGCTATCAAATTAGATGATAAAATAAAAACTTTTGATAATACTGGAACTATTACTGAGAATGATATTAATCTAAATGAAATTAAAGAAGATAATAAGAATATAGAAGATTTTGATAATTCGGTAAAAAATGTAATCTCCATAAATGATGATATTGTAGAAAGTTCTAAAAATAGCAAGTATATTTTTAATCAAGAAGATACTAGTAGAGGAAAAATATTTGATGATTTTTCAAGTTTAAAAAATATTGATTTTAAAGTTATAGGACAGGTATTTGATACATTTATTTTAGTTGAAAGAAATGGATTACTTGAAATCTATGACCAACATATAATACATGAAAGAATATTATATGAAAAATTAAAACAAGAATACTATAATCATTCTATGACTAAGCAAAGTTTATTAGTGCCAATAAGATTTGAGCTAGACCCAAGAGAAAAACAGTTAGCCTTGGAGAATATTGAAATATTTTCAAGCTTTGGTTTTGATATAGATGATTTTGATAAAAATGAAATTTTATTGAGAAGCATACCAACTATGAATTTAAGAGATAGTTATGAAAATATTTTTAGAGAAATACTGGATAATATTTCAAAAAATAAAGATGTAGATATAAGGGAAAATATAATAGTTTCAATGTCTTGTAAAGGAGCAATAAAAGCTAACCATAAATTGACTATTGAAGAAATGTATTCAATGGTAGCAAAACTTCATGAGGTTGGGGAATATACTTGTCCTCATGGTAGACCAATTATAGTTAAAATGTCTTTACTAGATTTAGAAAAACTTTTTAAAAGAAAATAAAGGTGAAATTTTGAATATAAATATTATTTGTATTGGAAAAATAAAAGATAAATATATTAATGATGGTATTGCTGAATTTTCTAAAAGAATGACAAGTTTTGTCACTCTTAATATTATTGAACTAAAAGAATATAACAAAGAGGACAGTATTAATATTTCTATAGAAAAAGAAAGTTCAGAGATATTAAAACAAATTTCAAAGTCTAATTCATACAATATTCTTTTAGATTTAGATGGGAAAGAAATTACTTCTGAAAATATGTCTGAATATATTGATGATTTAAAGAATAAAGGGATAAGTAGTATAAATTTTATCATTGGTGGTTCTAATGGAGTTAATAAAGAATTAAAAAATTCAGTTGATATGAAATTAAAATTTTCACATTTTACTTTTCCTCATCAGCTTATGAGGCTTATACTTTTGGAACAAGTGTATAGATGGTTTGCAATATCTAATAATATAAAATATCACAAGTAATTTTACTAGGAGGTAAAAGCTATAAAAGGAAACTTTATTTTAAAAATTAAAGATAGCTATAATGAAGAAAGTTTTGAAGAATTGATTGGGGAGATTGAAGGAGAACTAAAAGAGGATATTGAAAATATTAATTTCTTTTTAAAAAATTCTGAAAATGTTGAAAACTGTATTTTAGATTGGAATGAGGGAAATCATTTCGGAGATTCTGATATACGGATGGGAAAAGGATTTATTTGGACTTTAGAAAATTGTTAATTTTATTAATCGAAATCCCCTAAGGGTAGAGGCAGAGGTGAAATTCGAGATTTTTTGACTATCTAGTTAATCTGTAAACAATATACATAATAACTAGAAGTCTAATAAGTTCATCGCTATTCACAGCTCTAAACCTCCTTATAATAGAATATGAGTTTACTGAACTCTTTGTTATTATAACAAAAAAAGCTAGAAAATTCTAGCTTAATTTGTCAGTAATTTTATTCTATTATAAGTTCCCCTTAGGGTTTTTAACAATTTAATTATATCATATTTTAAAAAAAAGTCAATTAGTCAAAAAAATATTTTCTTAAAAAATTTAAAACTTCAAAATATATATTTCTTGTTGTATTAGTAATAATAGTAAATTCATCAAAAATATGTGAAATGTAGATAGTTTAACACGTTTATTCATAGTTCCTGCAATGAAAAATTTTGATGCTTTAACAGCTCTTGAAAAATGGACTGAAGAAAATATGGCACCAGATTGTCTAGTTGGAAAAGCTGGAAAAATATATCTAGATCAAAATAAGGAAACAGCCATTTTGTCCATATCTGAAGGTAGCAACTTATATTGGCGAAGACAAGAATAAGGCAGAAAATTTCAAGTATAAATAATAGATATAAAAATGATGTTGAAAAAATTAAATCAAAACATCATTTTTTATTAAAAAAATTAAGAAAGGGTATTGACTTTTTTAAAAAATAGGTTATATTAGTAGTAAGATATATGTAGGAACGTTCTCACATAATTAAATTAATTAGATTATACCTATAATAAGCTATAAAAGACGCTATTTAAAGAGAACGTTCTCATAAACAGAAGGAGGGAAGTATGATTCTTAAAAATGAAAGGGAACAGGTAATTGGGAGCGTTTCTATAAGTAGATGACAAGATTATGATTCTTGAAAAAGAAGTAAAACAGGGAACTGGGAACGCTCCTATAAATAAAAGAAGGAGATTATAATTCGTGGAAAAGAGCAAAACAATTGACTGGGAACGCTCCCACAATTAAAAGGAGGAAATTATGATTCTTGAAAAAGAAAGAGAGCAGGTAATTGAATATTCTCTTAAATTATTATCAGAAGGACTTACAAACGGAACAGCTGGTAATGTAAGTATTTTTAACAGAGAAGAAGGGTTGGTTGCAATAAGCCCAACTGGAGTAAACTATTCAGAATTAACTCCAGAAATGATTTCAATAGTTGATTTGGAAGGAAAACTTATCGAAGGATTGAAACCCTCAAGTGAATTGGAAATGCACATGATTTTATACAGAAATCGTGAAGATGTAAATGCTGTTATACATACCCACCCAGTGTACACTACAGTATTAGCATGCTTGAGACAAGATTTACCAGCAATTGATTATATGATTGCTGTAACAGGAGCAACAAAAGTAAAATGTGCTGAATATGCTTCGTATGGAACAAAGGAACTAGCTGAAAATGCATATAAAGCAATGGGAAGCAGTCTTGCAGTAATACTCGCAAACCATGGATTGACAACAGCTGGAAAGGATATAGCAAATGCTTTCAATATAACAGTTCAGGTAGAGTATATCTCTAATTTGTATATAAAGGCGAGAAATATAGGAGAACCTATTATATTACCTGACAACGAAATGAACAGCATGCTTGAGAGATTTAAAACATACGGACAAATAAAATCTATAAAGTAGGTGATTGCATTGGGAAAAAAAGCAGTTCTGGCATTTGATTACGGAGCTTCGTCAGGAAGATTGGTTTTGGGTATTTTAAATGAGGATACTAAGAAAATAGAATTGAAGGAAATGCACAGATTTAAAAATTGCTCTGTTAAATTAAATCAATATGAATATTGGGATTTCCCTTATTTATACAATGAATTAAAAGAAGGATTAAAAAAAGTTTTTTCAAAGGAAAGTGTTGTTACTAGTGAAAATATTGAGGTTCTGGGATTAGGTGTAGATACTTGGGGAGTAGATTACGGATGGATTGATGAAAGAGGAGAACTATTGTCGCTTCCTATATGCTATAGAGATACAAGAACGGAAGAAGTTTTTGAAGAAGTTCACAGTAAAGTTTCTCTTGAAGAAATATTTAATGAAACAGGAGTTCAGTTTTATTCTTTTAATTCAGTTTATCAAATATTTTATGATATACATAAAAGAAAAGTTCTTGAAAAAGGAGCAAAACAGCTTCAATTTATGCCAAATTTATTTGCATATTTTCTTACAGGAAAAAAATCGTGGGAATATACAATCAGTTCCACTAGCGGAATGGTAAATATTGATAATAAGAAATGGAGCAAAAAAATATTTGAAAAGTTAGATATTCCTGAAAGCATTGTTGGAGATATAGAACATGGAGGTCAAGTCCTTGCACCATTGAAGGAAACTATTCAGAAGGAACTGGGAATAAAACCTTTGAATGTAATCTTGACTGCATCTCATGACTCAGCGGCGGCAATAGCAGGAGCACCGTTAGTAGAAAATTCTTTATATGTAATAAACGGAACATGGTCAATAATTGGCTTTGAATCAGATGTTCCCGTTGTAAATGAAGAAGCTTTTAAAAATAATATTGTAAATGAAGGCGGAATAGAAAAAAAAGCAAGAGTGCTCAAAATGATACCAGGTTTGTGGATACTGCAGCAGCTGAAAAAAATATTTAATGAAAAAAATCTTGATATAGATTATTCAGATTTTGGAAATCTGGCTAAGAAATCAAACTTGATTTCATTTGTCGATTTAGAAAATGAAAGATTTTTACACGCTGAAAAGATGGACATGGAAATAAAAGCATATTGCAGGGAAACTGGGCAAGAAGTTCCAGAAACAGATGAGGATTTACTAAGAGTAGCATACAACAGCTTAAAGAAACAGTACAATAAGAGTATAAAGGAACTAGAAAAACTGGTTGGAAATGAATTTACTTCAATTATAGCAATTGGAGGAGGAATACAGGATAAATTCCTATGTCAGGAAATTTCAGATGAAACAGATAGAGTAATTAAGGCAGGGCCAACAGAAGCATCAGCGTTTGGAAATATAATAACACAGTTTATTGCTCTTGGACTTGTTAAAAATTTAGAAGAAGGAAGAGAAATTGTAAAAAATTCTGTAGAAATAATAGAATATAAATCTAAAAGAAAGGAGGAAAAATAAATGGCTGAAAAAATACTGGAAATGAAAAATATAGTAAAAACTTTTCCAGGAGTAAAAGCTCTGGATCATGCTTACATTGATTTGTATGCTGGAGAAGTAAATGCTTTTCTAGGAGAAAACGGTGCTGGGAAGTCAACATTAATGAAGGTTCTTACTGGAGTATATCAAAAGGATGAAGGTGAGATAATTTACAATGGAAAAAGTGTAAATTTTAAAAATCCTAAAGAAGCGCAGGAAAATGGAATAAGTATAATTTATCAGGAATTTAACCTGCTGCCTCATCTTTCAGTTGCAGACAATATATTTATTACAAGAGAATTCCAAGGGATGAAAGGGATTGTAAATGAGACTAAACAAAATGAAGAAGCTCAAAAAATTCTGAATCAGCTAGGATTAAAAATATCACCTGAGGAAAAGGTAATGAATTTAAGTGTAGCGGAACAACAAATGGTGGAAATAGCAAAAGCGCTTTCAACAAATGCAAAAATATTGATTATGGATGAACCAACTGCAGCTCTTACAGACAGGGAAATCGAAAAACTTTTTGAAGTCATTGAAAACCTTAAAAAGAATGGTGTAGGTATAATTTATATCTCACATAGAATGGAAGAACTTAAAATAATTGCAGATAGAGCAACAGTAATGAGAGACGGTAAATATATAGACACTCTAAATTATAAAGATACAACAAATGACGATTTAATAAAGCTGATGGTAGGTAGAGATATAACTGAACAATATCCGCCAAGAAATGTTGAAATTGGTGAAGCTTTACTAGAAGTTGAAGATTTGTCTTATAAAAAACATGTAAAAGCAATAAACTTTTCTGTAAAAAAAGGAGAGATCTTAGGTGTTGCAGGATTAATGGGATCTGGAAGAACAGAAATGGCAAAAGTTATTTTTGGAGCTTATGAAAAATCAGGTGGAAAAGTCTTCATGGAGGGGAAAGAAGTACATGTAAAAAATCCTAAAGAAGCAATAAAATTAGGTATCGCATACTTGACAGAAGATAGAAAAAAAGATGGACTTTTTCTTAATTTGTCAATAGAAGACAATATTATGATTGCTAATTTAAATTTAATATCAGATAAATCAGTATTAAATAAAGGTAAATCTGAAAATATAACGAAGAAATACATAGAAAAAATGAAAATAAAAACTCCATCAAAAGAACAGCTTACAAAAAATCTGAGTGGAGGAAACCAGCAGAAGGTTATATTGGCAAGATGGCTTTGTCAAAATAAGAAAATAGTAATATTTGATGAGCCTACTAGAGGAATAGATGTAGGAGCAAAAAGAGAAGTTTACAATCTTATGAATGAACTGGTCGAAACAGGAGCAGGGATTATAATGATTTCATCTGAATTACCTGAAATACTTGGAATGAGTGACAGAGTAATGATAATGCATGAAGGAAAAATAGGTAATATAATAGATATAAAAGATGCCACAGAAGAAAGAATACTATATTTCGCGACAGGAGGAATAAATAAATATGAAAAAGAATAAAATAATGCAACAATTAGTTACATTTGCCAGTTTAATAATAATGATAATATTTTTCTCAATAACATCCAGTCAGTTTTTTTCAATAACAAATTTTATGACAATCGCTTTACAGACTGCTATCATTGGGATCATAGCTATAGGAATGACATTTGTAATAATAACAGGAGGTATTGATTTATCAGTTGGTTCCATTGTAGCCTTTTCAGGAGTTATAATGGGAATGGCAATGAAAGCTGGAATTCCTACAATTCTAGCAATAATTTTAGGACTGGTAAGTGGTATAGCATGTGGAATAATAAATGGACTATTAGTATCTAAAGCTAATTTACCTCCATTTATAACTACTTTGGGATTAATGATGATTACTAGAGGACTTGTATTGGCAATAACAAATGGAATCCCAGTTTCAGGATTAAACGATGGTTTTGATAAATTATCAGGTGGAACAGTATTAGGTATTCCAAATCCAGTAATTTATCTAATTATAATAACAGCAGTATTCTCATTTGTACTGAAAAAAACTGTAATTGGAAAATATACTTATGCAGTTGGAAGTAACGAAGCCGCTTCAAAACTTTCAGGAGTAAATGTAGATAAAGTAAAATTATTTGTATACGGATTAAGTGGTTTTCTATGTGCAATTTCAGGAATTCTTCTTGCATCAAGACTAATTTCAGCACAGCCTACTGAAGGAACAGGATATGAAATGGATGCCGTTGCCGCAGTAGTAATCGGTGGTGCAAGCCTTATGGGAGGTTCAGGATCAATTTTAGGAACAATACTAGGAGCTTTTATAATGAGTACATTGAAAAATGGGCTTAATATGCTTAATGTATCAGGATTCTGGCAACAATTTGCCATAGGAGTTGTAGTGCTTGTGGCAGTATATATAGATAGTTTAAAAAATAAAAAATAAAAAATAAATTTAATTTAAAGGAGAGATTTCTTATGAAAAAGTTATTATTATTTTTAGTAGTATTTGCAGCGGTTCTTAGCTGTGGAAAAAGTGAAGGCAAAAAAGATGCTGGAGCAGGACAATCAGCAAATTCTGGAGACAAAATTAAAATTGAATTGGTAAGTAAAGGTTACCAGCATGAATTTTGGAGATCAGTAGAAGCAGGAGCTAAAAAAGCTGGAGAAGAATTAGGAGTAGAAGTAAACTTTATTGGGCCTGAAAAAGAAACTGAAATTGGTAAACAAGTAGGTATGGTTGAAAACGCAATTAACAAAAAAGTATCTGCATTAGGAATTGCAGCTCTTGACCCAGATGCATTGGCAGTAGTAGCAAAAAAAGCTATGGATGCAAAAATACCAGTTGTAACATTTGATTCAAATGTAAAAGGTGATATTACATCAAGTTTCATTGCGACAGATAATAAAGCTGCAGGAGCAATGGCTGGAGAACAACTAGCAAAACTTATAAACGGAAAAGGTAAAGTGGCAGTAGTTTCTCATAATCCTGGAACAACAACAGCTATAGAAAGAGAAGCTGGATTTAGGGAAGCATTGGCAAAATATCCAGATATTAAAATATTAAATACACAATTTAGTGATGGAGATAAATCAAAAGCATTGGCAATAACTCTTGACATTATCAATGCAAATCCAGATATTGCAGGAATTTATGGAACAAACGAACCTTCTATTTTTGGTGTTGCTAAAGGAGTAGAAGAAAAAGGGTTAACTGGTAAAGTAGCTCTAGTAGGAATAGATTCATCTGAAGATTTAGCTAAATTCCTTGAAAAAGGTGTTATTTCAGGATTAGTTATACAAGATCCTTACAATATGGGATATCAAACAGTACAACAATTATATAAACTTTCAAAAGGTGAAAAAGTTGAAAAAAGAATAGACACAGGAGCAATTCTTGTAACTAAAGAAAATATAAACAATCCAGATATTACTAAAAAGATGTTTCCTTTTGGAAGAAAATAAATAAACAAAAATTTAAGGAGTGAGACTAATGAACAGATTAAGAGGAGAACTTCCTAAAGTAGGAATTCGACCTGTTATTGATGGAAGAAGAAACGGAGTTAGAGAGTCTTTAGAAGAAAAAACAATGGGAATGGCAAAAAAACTTGCAGAGCTAATTTCTTCCACATTAAGACATCCTAGTGGAGAACCAGTAGAATGCGTGATTTCTGATACAACAATTGGAGGATTTTCTGAAGCGGCAAAATGTAATCAGAAATTTAAAGATCAGAATGTAGGATTGTCAATAACTGTAACACCTTGCTGGTGCTATGGAAGTGAAACAATTGATATGACACCTGACATTCCAAAAGCAATCTGGGGATTTAATGGAACAGAAAGACCAGGAGCTGTTTATCTTGCAGCGGCATTGGCAGGACATGCACAGCTAGGATTTCCTGCATTCGGAATTTATGGACATGATGTACAGGATTTATCTGATGATTCCATTCCTGACGATGTAAAAGAAAAATTACTGAAATTCACAAAAGCTGGATTAGCTGTTGCAACAATGAAGGACAAATCTTACTTATCTGTAGGTGGAGTTTCCATGGGTATAGCAGGATCTATGGTTAATAATGAATTTCTTTTAGACTACTTAGGAATTCGTCCTGAATTCAAAGATATGAGTGAAATTACTAGAAGAATACAAAACGAAATTTACGATAAGGAAGAATATGAAAAAGCTTTGAAATGGGTCAAAGAACATTGTAAAGAAGGATTAGATATAAATAAAGTTTCTAGAACAGAGGAAGTTAAAAATAAAGAATGGGAAACAGTTGTGAAAATGACTCTTATAATAAGAGACATGATGATTGGAAATCCTAAATTGGCTGAAATGGGATTTGTTGAAGAATCTGAAGGAAATAATGCAATAGTATCAGGTTTCCAAGGACAAAGACAATGGACAGATTTTATGCCTAATGGTGACTTTTCTGAGGCTATATTAAATTCATCTTTTGACTGGAATGGAATAAGACAAGCTTTTACAGTTGCAACTGAAAATGATGCTTTAAACGGAATATCAATGCTATTTGGACATCTTTTGACTGGAACTGCACAAATATTTGCAGATGTTAGAACTTACTGGAGTCCAGAAGCTGTAGAAAGAGTTACAGGTAAAAAATTGACAGGAAAAGCTGAAAATGGAATAATTCACTTAATTAACTCAGGATCAGCTACGTTAGATGCAACTGGAGATCAAATAAGAGACGGTAAACGAGTTATGAAACCGTACTGGGAAGTTACAGAAGAAGAAGTTAACAATGCCTTAAAATCTACAAGCTGGCCTGCAGCAGATTATGATTATTTCAGAGGTGGAGGATTCTCTTCATGCTTCCTTACAAAAGGGGAAATGCCTGTTACAATGTGCAGAATAAATCTTGTTAAAGGGCAAGGGCCTGTACTTCAAATTGCTGAAGGATATGCAATTGACATAGACAAAGATATTCATGAATCACTTGACAGCAGAACAAATCCAACTTGGCCAACAACTTGGTTTGCACCTATACTTACTGGTAAAGGAGCATTTAAAGATGTTTATTCTGTAATGAATAACTGGGGAGCAAATCATGGAGCAATATCTTATGGACATATAGGTGATGAACTTATAACATTAGCATCTATGCTTAGAATTCCAGTATGTATGCACAATGTAAATCCTGACAGAATATTCCGTCCTAAAGTTTGGGCAAGTTTTGGAGACATGAATGAAGAAGGTGCTGATTACAGAGCATGTGAAAATTTTGGACCAATTTATAAAAAAATAGGTAAATAGAAAATATCTAAATGAAGGAGTAAAAAAATGCTTAAAAATATACCTAAAAATTTAAGTCCAGAATTACTGAAAATATTATGTGAAATGGGACACGGAGATGAAATTGTGATAGGAGATGGAAACTTTCCTGCTGCAAGTCATGCACAAAGACTTATCAGATCAGATGCAAGCGGTGTAGCAGAACTTCTAGAATCAATACTAGAAATATTCCCCCTTGATACGTATGTAGAAAGTGCAGTTTCATTAATGAAAACAGGAAGCGAATATGCAGGAGAACCTGAAGTATGGAGTGTTTATAGAAAAACTTTAGAAAAACATGAAGAATTTAAAGACTTTGAATTTGTAGAAAGATTTGAATTTTATGAAAGAGCAAAAAAGGCATACGCCATAATTGCCACATCTGAAGAAGCTATTTATGCAAATGTTATTTTAAAGAAAGGAATTATAAAATAACGTATAAATAACAAATATCAAAATAAGGGAACACGATTTTATAGATTTTTTAAGCTTTAAATTTTAATCTTTAAATCGTGTTCTTTTTATAGATTACAATTATTAAATATTCTTTAATAAAAAATACTATGTAGTTCTATAAATAAAGAAAAAGATAGCATAAATAATGAATTCATGGCATTATATTTTTGAATAGGAACACTGAGAAAAGATTTATATATCATAAATTAATCTATTACACCAAATTTAAAAAATAATTTTATTATATTCAAAAAATAAAAAATTCTAAACTGATATTTAATATTTAAATGGTAAAATATGATATAACATTTATTAATGATTGAAATAAAAAAATAATATTTATGATTTAAGGAAGTAATATAATGAAAATAGAAGAAATAGCTAAATTATCAGGATTTTCAAAATCAACAGTATCTCGTGTGATTTCAAATAATGGTTATGTTAGTAAAGAAACAAAAGAAAAAATATTAAAAATTATTGAAGAGGTAAATTATATACCAAATGGAATCGCCCGTTCCTTATCTAGCAATAAGTCAAATACAGTAGCTGTAATTATACCAGATATTCAAAATTCATATTTTGGAGATATAATAAAGGGAATTTCTAACATAATGGATAAAAATAATTTACATATGCTTGTTTACAGTACTGATGAGAATATAAAAAAAGAAAAAAAAGTATTTCAAAATGTAATTGAACAAAGACCAAGTGGTATTATCCTTTCGATATCTCTTCAGCATCATAAAAAAAAGGATATAAAAGTATTGCTTGATTCAGGTATTCCTTTTGTTTTATTTGACAGACAAATTTTTGATGAAACGTTTACGGGAGTATTTTTTGATGATATAAAAGGTGGTTATTTAGCAACAGAAGCATTAATTAATTCAGGACATGAAAATATCGCGATAATTACAGGCCCTTTTTCTACAACAAATGGATTAAATAGGTTAGAAGGATACAAAAAAGCAATGTTGGAAAAAAACAAAAAAATATCTGAAGAAAATATATATGAAGGGAATTTTCACTTTGATAGCGGATATGAAAACACAAAAAAAATTCTTGAAAAAAATAAGAAAACAACTGCAATCTTTATATGCAATAATGAAATGACTTTAGGAGCATTACAAGCAATAAGAGAAAAAAATCTAAAAATACCCGATGACATAGCAATAGTATCCTATGACAATCATAAATATTTTGAAATATTAGGAATAAATATAAGTGCAATAAATAGAGATATAGAGGAAACAGGAATGGAAATAGCAAAACTTTTACTTGAAGAAATGAAAAATAGTAGTAGAAGTAAGAAAATCGTTATTGTATCTCCTACCTTAATTCTCAGAAATTCGGAAAAATTCGGAAAAATTAAAGATTAAGAATAATAGCGATAATATGAATTTTTTACTACAAAATTAAGATAGAACTAATATAATGGCTATACTATATTTCAGAATAAAAATAGGAGAAGTTAAGAGGAAATTATTTTCAATAAAAATAATGATAAATATAAAGAACATAAGGAGAATAAATGAAAAAGTTAAAATTTACTTCATAATCATAATATCATCATTTATCCGAACATTAGTAACAAAAGTGTCAACTACAATGAAAAAGCTGGATGCATCAATAACACAATTTATAAACTGTAAATACATCCAGAATCTTTTTAGTAAATTTTTTTAATATTTTATATTTGAATTATTATCATTTTTATAAAATAACTATTTTATTTAGTCTAATTCTTTTATTTTATACACTTTCTTCTTATCCCTTATTTTATAGCCATTATCATTTTCATTATAATGTTTATCAAGAGTTTTTGCATCTGCTTCCTTAAAAATTTTACCTTTGTAATAGGCATTATTCTTATCTTTTGCGTAATCTACATCAAGAATTTGAAAAGTATCAATATCCACATTTTTGCTTTCTAATGGGACAAATTTTGTATTATTATTTTCATCTTCAGTAAAATAGTACAAATCTTCATTTTGTTTTACTAAAGAATAGTCTATTACTTCAAAGTTTTTTGGTTTAAAATTTTCTATCTTTTTATTTTTATAATATATATTATTTTTATCCTTAAAAAAACCATTTTTTAAATATTCAAAGCTATTTACATCCACTCCATTTACTTTACGAGTTTCATAATATACTCCCATTTTATCTTTTCCAATAGAATACCCTTCAGGTTCAAAAGTTTTTATATCAGCACCTTCTATTTTTTTGAAATGATAATAAACGTTATTTTTATCTTTTGAATATTCAGAATAATTTTCAATAGGCTGTAAAGTTTTTAAATCAATTTCTGGAGAAATCTCAACTTTTTCAATAACT
>ERZ773004.1238-NODE-1238-length-13081-cov-14.381928_pt1 | contig 13081 bp, 13 predicted proteins | sample MGYA00580667_ERZ773004 | MGnify/ENA primary metagenome ERZ773004 (study PRJEB29015, sample SAMEA2737963) | human oral metagenome | biome: human oral; feature: human-associated habitat; material: dental | place: China | collected 2123 ... | reverse complement strand
CTGGGTGACGGAATTCATTCAGTTCGGCCTGGTCGGCGCTCTGGCCTTCATCGGCCTGGCAGTGGCGGGTCTGGGTCGCACGACGGGCACGATCAGCGTCTTCCAGGCGGTGTTCGTCACCAGTGGCGGCCTGATCCTCCTGCTGGGCGGCGGCGTCGCGGCCTCCGCGCTGCGGGGCTGGCGCGGAGGGTGGATGACCGGAATCGGCTGGCTGGCGGCTCTCGCGGCCCTGCCGCTGCTCGCCGTCGGCTCGGTCCTGCCCCCGCGGGCCATGAGCGGCTCCGTGCCCGACCGCCCCGTCCGCATCACTCTGTCCGACGCGGACCTCGATCCCGGCACGACCACGTACCCGGTCATGTCCGACGGCACCATCGACCTGGGCGCCTACGGGGCCGGTTCGGTCACCCTCGACCTGCGCCAGGTTGCGCGGGACGCGAACGCCGTCGGGAGCGCCGCCAACCCCTCCGTCCGCCTCACCGTCGGCACGGGCCGCATCCTGATCATGACCGGCGAGAACCAGCCGGTGCGCGTGAACGGCCGGGCCCAGCTCGGGGCGCTCGGAACCGATCTCATCTCGCAGTGGGACTCCGACGACGACCGTGGGCCCAACCGCATCCGCCGCCAGTGGACCGATTGGTCCGACAAGAGCTACACGGTCACCGGCGAGGAGCTGCCCTCGTCGTACTCGTGGCGGCAGCTGATCGACGAGAGCAGCGAGCTCGCCTCGCCGGCGGCCCGGGATTCCGGACGCTGGATCGGCGTCGATGCCGAGGTCGGCGCCGGCGCGATCGAGGTCACGGAGTCGCCCGACCAGGTGCGCTGGAGCGGATCGACGGAAACCAGTACGTGGGTCGTGAGCTCCTGGACGGACGGCGACGGCGACCACACCGGCGAGGAGCTGCCGGTGGCCGGCATGACCCACCCCGCCGTCGGCTCGAGCACCGCCAGGACCTGTCTCAAGCAGGTTCTCGACGATGACAACGATGATGACGGCGTCCGGACGCGGGCGAGGTGGAGCGACCTGTCCGAATTGTCCACTGCGCAGCGCTCCGCCTACGAGAGCTGCCTGACCACCGCGTGGGAGCGGGGCGGGGGAGCCCCTGGTCCCGCACCCGCCTCGCCCACCGCCCCGACGCCCACTGCGACGTCCTCCGCATCGGGCGCGCCATCGGCCCAGCCCGCCTCACCCTCACCAGCCCCGACGCACTGACCCGTCATCCCCGAGGAGATCGACCATGAGCACCATGAGCACTGAGAACACCGACGGCTCTGCCAGCAGCCGTCATCCCGCCTCCCCGTCGCCGGCGGAGCCCGCGGGACCCGGGGGCGCCTCGCCGACGGACGCCGAGCGCACCGAGCCCCTCTCAACGGCCCCGGCGGCACCGACGGAACAGATGCCATCGACGACCGGAGCGACCGCGACGCGCACCGAGCCCCTGCCGACGACGGCGACGTCGCCCGGGGCGGCCGAGGCGACCGCCCCCGCCTCCGGCATGACGACGCCGAGGCCCGACCCGGACGGGGTCTGGACGTCCAGCTCCCTGGAGCGGGAGCCGGAGTCGCAGCACAAGCGCGGACCGGTCCGCAGGAGCACCCTGACCTGGGGACTGATCCTCCTGGCGCTGGGCGGACTGCTCATCGCATTCGGGGTCGGCCTGCGCATCGACCTGGTGACCACGGGGATCGTGCTGCTGGCGGGCACCGGCGTTCTCGTCCTGGTGGCCGCGCTGATCCCCCACTCGCGGAAGAGGTCCGCGCGCCCCTGACCCCGCCGACGGGCCGGCGGCGGACGACGCGGGCCGGGGTCGGATCCGTCATCGGAGCCGACCCCGGCCCCATCGCCGAGATCGGTCCGGTTCCGCGCCGAGATCGGTCGAGTTCCGACTCGAGATCGGTCCGGTTCCGCGCCGAGATCGGTTCGGGACGGCGGGAGCCGATCGTCGGAGACGCCGCCGCGCCATCATCCCGCGGCCGCGGCCAGCGGCGCTCAGCGCTGATGGACGATGCCCCTCTCGACGCTCTCGACGGCGGCGTCATCGAGCAGGAAACGGATGATCTCCAGTCCCAGGTCGACGGCGGTGCCCATGCCGCGGCTGGTGAGCAGGTTGCCGTCGACCACGACGCCGCTCTCACTGACCTCGGCGCCGTTGTCCTCCAGGACGCCGGTGAAGGCCGGGTTGGCGGTGGCCCTGCGGCCGCGCAGCAGCCCCAGCTCGGCGGGAATGGAGGGCGCGGCGCAGATCGCCGCCAGGGGCAGATCCGCCTCCAGCCGGCGGGTCACCTCGTCGGTCACCGCCCGAGTGCTCCTGAGGTTGGGAGTTCCGGGAATGCCTCCTGGCAGGAAGACGAGAGCGTAGTCGGCCAGGTGGGCGTCGGCCAGGAGCGCGTCGCAGCGGAAGGTGACGCGATGGGAGCTGGTGACCTCGAGGTCGTCTCCCACGGCCAGCATGTCGACGGCGATCCCGGCGCGGTAGAGCAGGTCGACGACGGCCAGGGCCTCGACCTCCTCCAGCCCCTCGGCGATGAGCACGGCGACCCTGGCGTCGGTGGTGAGTTGATCGGGTACGGGCACGATTCCTCCTCGGTGCGGGTCTCTCGGTACGGTCGTAGGTCTCAGCACTGCACGCACCCCGACCCTAGTCCTGCTCGAGCCCGACCGGCGAGGACTCGGCGCCGTCGCCCTGGCACGAGGGTCCGACGACGTCGGTCGCAACCGCCACGCCGACGACGTGCAGGGCCCCGACGACGGCGAGGTGCTCGTCCTCGAACCGCCCGGGAGCGGGATCAGGGATCCTCCAGAACCCCGCACCAGGTCAGGAACGACTCGGAGCGAGCGACGGCCTCGGCGAACCGTTCGTCGCCGAAGCCGTGGGCGGCGCCGGGAACCCGCACGAGGCGGGCGTCGGGCAGCAGGCGCGTCGCGTCCTCGGACACCGCGATCGGCACGTCGACATCCTGCTCGCCGTGGACCAGCAGCACGGGGACCCGCAGCCGCGCCAGCTCGGCGTCGACGTCCAGGTCCCGTACGTCGGTGACGTAACGACGCCCGAGGGTGACGTCACGGCCATCGACGCGGTGCGTGAAGGCCCGCGGCACGGCCGAGCCCGAGCCGAAGCGGGAGCGCATGGCGGCCGGCAGGCGCAGCGCCGGGTACCACAGGACGAGGGCGCTGACCTGCGCCGGCCGCCCGACCGCCGCCAGGGCCGCGACGAGCCCACCCTGGCTCCGTCCGAACAGGGCCGTCCGGCCGACGTCGACGAAGGGCCATGCCCGCGCCGCGTCCAGCACCGCCTCCAGGTCGGCGATCTCGGTGAGCACCGACATGGCGGTCATGGGCCCGGCGGTGGGCGCCCCGCCTCCGCGGAACGAGGGGGCGACGGCGACCGCCCCGGCCGCCGCGAACCGCTGCGCGATGCCGGCCACGCGCAACCCCGACTCCCCCAGGCCATGGCAGCAGATCACCAATGGCGCGCGCCCCCTCCCAGCGGCGGCGTCGCGGGGCACGTAGACCAATGAGTGGACCAGCGCGCGGGTCGACGAGGCGGCGGAGCCGCCCTCACCGGCGCCGTCCGCGGCGACCGGCGTACTGAGCTCGCGCGCGAGGACGTCACTCACCGGCGCCGCTCCGTCCCGAGCGCGCTCCTGCGTAGTCCACATCCATGCATTCCGCTCATCCCGCGTACCGTCCCATGCGCTCCGCGCGGCCCCGCGCGTGCGCGGCTCCCCTCCTTGCGCCCGACTCGTCCGGACTCCGCGCGCCCTCAAGATATCGCATTGGTACCATTGACGCATGGCGATGACTCTGCGTTTGTCCAAGGAAGATGAGCACGTCCTGGCCCGGCTGGCGAAGGAGGACGGGACCAGTCGTCAGGCGGTGATCGTCCGGGCGATCCACGAGGCGGCCGCGCGCCGTGGGCACGAGGAGCACGTGGAGGACGCCTCGGCCCGCATCCGCAACCGCTACGCCGACGTCCTCAAGCGACTCGGTCGATGACGCCGATGACCGAGTATCTCACGCTCGAGGACCTGCTCGCGCTCATAGGCGATCTCGGCGTCGGGCCGGTGCGCGACCTCGGCCTGCTGGAATCGGCGGCGCACCGACCGACTACCGCGCTGTGGGGGCGCGACGTCTACGCGACGATCGAGAAGAAGGCCGCCGCCCTGCTCGACTCCCTGGTGCGCGACCGTCCCCTGGCGGACGGGAACAAGCGCCTGGGATGGCTCGCCGCACTCGTTCTCCTGGACATCAACGGCCGCCGGATCGAGGTCCCCGACGACGAGGCCCACGAACTGGTGACTGCCGTCGCCCAAGAGAGGACCACGCTCGCGGAGGTCACCAGGGCCCTGACGCGGTGGCGCGGTCGGCCGCCGGCACGGCGCGACCGAGACGATCCAGGACCAGTGCGGGATCGGCGCTGATGAGCACGGAGCGCTCGGCGATCTCGCGCGGCACGACCGGGTCGAACGAAACGGCGGCGTAGGCCGCCCACGGGTTGGCGTGCCGGCGTCGGCGGGTCAGGTCCTGGGTTTTGTGGGGGCTGGTTTATCTGGCGTCGGTGGTTGCCGGCTGGGGTTGGCTGATGGTCTGCTGGTCCATGTTCTCGATGTTGTTGGTGTCGGTGTTGTCTGCTGATGGGGAGTGGGCATGCTCGTGCTCAGCAGGGGCGCGTATGCCGGTGGCGGAGTGGGGCCGGGTGGTGCCCGCCCGGTGGACCTGCTCGGCGGTGGCGACCAGAGGCAGCGTCGACGCCTTCCCAGGGGGCCGTGCTCGTCGGGGTAGAGACGGTTGCGGATCGGCTCGGCCTTGTGCGGCGAGTTGAGTGCCTCGGCCAGAGCGAAGCCAGAAGGAGTCCCTCCCTTCGAGCGACAGATGCGATCGCCTCGGTCTCGGCCAGGGCGGCCCCGTAGCGGACGGAGCCGGTACTGCGCGCCGCGGTCGGAGTGGTGCACCGGGCCCTTCAGGTCGGCGCCCTCGCGCCGGGGCTGGTCAGCGCCCGGCGGATCGGCCAGACCCCGAACTCCTCGCTTACGGGAGTCGATGTACTGGCAGATCAGCGGGACGGGCGCCCGCACTCCGCCGCGATGGACAAGCCGACGCGCTCTTTCAGGATCGCGCTGGCTCTTCGCAGCTGGCGGACCTCCTTTTCACACTCCTTGATCCGCTCGGCGTCCTCGCCACCTGGTGGTCCCGGGCCTGGCGCCCTGATCCGGTCCCGGGCCTGGCGCACCCAGGTGCGCAGAGCCCCATGATGCCCCCTGCTCCCTGGCGATCCGACGGATCGCGCCCCTTGGCCCGACCCGGGGCGACCATCGCCTCCAACGCCCGTCCTCGTGACCCGCTCCCGCAGCTCCAACGAGTACTTCCTTAAGTCCCACGGCAGTGATCCCCTCACCTCGCATCACCACCCCATCAAACTCAGTGCGATTCACGCCCCCCACCCAGGACGGCCTGGACGACTCGGGCGCGTCTGGCCTGGTCAGCCTCAAAAGACCCGCCCTGACGCCCCCTGACCAGGACCACTCCGCATCCCGGCACCACTGGCTCACCGTCCCACGCCGGCACCCCACATCCCGAGCCACCGCCGCAGCCGACTCACCAGCCACCACCCGCGCCACCGCATCCCGATGCACACCCCGATCAAACCGAGCCCCAGACACAAAACACTCCTCCAACAAGTGGTGCATCCACCCCCAGAACCCGCCCAGCAGACTCTCGCTGACGCGACCTTCGCCTTGCCGGGGCAAGTGGTGCTTATCGCCGGTGCAGCACTGGATGACACCGTCGACGTCGCCCTCGGCAGAAGCAGGATTGAGTTGGAGAGGCTGGGGAGATCCCGTAGTTCGTTGGTGGCGTTGAGTTGATGAGTTGCGTCAGCCGCTGAGGAGTCGGTGAGCGAGCACGCTCACCACCTCGTCAGGGTTGGTGGTTTCATCCACGGGGACAGTGAGTTGGTCGAGTCCGGTTCGGGCGTCAGCGTAGGTGTCGGTGAAAATCGCTAAGCGGGCGCAGCGGGCGGTCGTGCGGCATTGTCCGGAACATCCAGTGGTCCAGAGATCATCCAGCGCGCGGCCAACGTGCATCACCAGAGACCAGGGTGGTGATCCGGATAAGGCGAAGTAGAAGTATGAGCGCAGTCCTCCTCCTCGTCTCCGACAACAAGGAAACAAGAAGGATCGCCCCAGCCGAAGCCATCAGGTCATCCATCGCATCCGACAGTGGGTCGCGCAGGTGGAGGCCGACTGCAGGCAGCGATACCGGTGTCGGTGCTGCCTTGGAAGAACTTCGCAACGTCTGTGGGTCTGCGTGGCTCCGTGCATCCGCTCCTCGAGCAGGGTTCAATAGATGCAACAGGTGCGAGGTTCCCGACGGCGCTCAGCGAGATGATCGGGCTGGAGCAGATGGAGCAGATAATGTTCGATGGTCAACACCGGTACCGCCACGACCAACCTGCCCACGACGGCGTCTATGCTTTGCTTGCGGTCTACTTCATGGCCGGATGGGAGGTTGAGAGGTGACTCAGGTGCGCATCAACGGTGTGGCTCAGCAGTCTGTCGCAGAGGCCCAACCTGACCGGCTCACCCCGGAACGGTTGCGGACCATCGTTGAGTCCGCTCATCTGAACTTCCTGATCGGGGCGGGAACGTCGAGCCCTTATTTTGCTGCGTTGGGCAACATTGAGGACGCTCTAACAGAGCTTTCCGATGTGGATGCTCCCGAGCCTTCCAAGGCGCTAGTTCGTGCTTCGATCCAGGCCTACTTCTTTGAGAAGGTTCTCGCTCCAAATGCGAATATCGTTAAACGTGATGCATCAGCAGAAAGTGTACTTCGGTCGTACGCATGTTTCGTTCGTACTCTGAACCGTATCTTGCTCCGCCGGCGCAGCACTCTTCTGTCAAAGCAGGTGAATATATTCACGACCAACGTGGATATGCTGTTTGAAGTGGCCATGGAGGAGATAGGCGTCGACTTCTCTGACGGATTCAGTGGCAAGATCCGACCAAAGTTTGATCTCGGTGATTTCGGTACTCTCCGCTACCGCATGGGCAGTCGGTACGAGCATCGGTTCGAGGTTCCTGTATTCAATCTCGTCAAGATCCACGGATCTGCAGCCTGGAGTCAGTATGAGCGAGAAAACCGAAAGGCTGATATTTACTTCGATCACGCGCTAACTCTCGTGACTGAGGTCGGGGAGCAACTTCAAGCAGCGAAACCGCACCTACTCGCTGTTCTCACTGATCCTCAATCAGAGGGACAGGGGGCGACTATCCGTCCGATTGGCGACCTGGTTGCTGAGGCGGATGGGTGCCTAGAAGATGCCTACTGGATCGGAACGAAGGATGAAACGCTGGCGGCTGTGGAGACATTCACTGCTCAATACCGCAGTCTCGGCATCGTCAATCCAGACAAGCGCAAGTTCGCAACTACTGTGTTGAATGAGACGTACTATGAGTTGATTCGCCGTTTAGCCAATGAGCTGGAGAAAGAGAACAGCGTACTTTTCGTCCACGGATTCTCGTTCCGAGATGAGCACCTCCGTGACCTTGTGTTACGAGCGGCTCGAACGAACCCTACGTTGCAGGTGATCGTGTTCTGCTATTCTCGTGAAGGGCTCCAGTCGTACGAGCAATTTTTGCCGGACGCTGAGGTTAAGAACGGTAACATCGAGTTCGTAGTCCCCGCCAAGCCAGGCGACGGCGAGGAAGAGCGGAAGATCAGTCTTGACATACTCGAGTCTGACTACTTCGCGCCGATCGTTCGTGACAAAATTCCCGACCCTGATCAGCGGATTGAACTAGATATCCGTGCACCTATGATGGAGACACCTGATGATTGAGGACGTCGTTCTTGATCAAGATGCGGTATTCCGTGTTGGGCGGGTGGTCTCGGTGGACGGCAGACGTGTGCGTATCGCAGTCGACAAACTCAAGAATGGCTCGCATCTTTTGTATCGTGGCGGTCTCATACGAAATATCGCTGTTTCGAGCTATGTGAAAATCGTCAAGGGATTTGTCGAGTTGATCGCCAAGGTCGACGGCGAGGTGGTTCAAGAGGATCGCGGCGTTGCAGCGATGTACCGCCGCGGAGTAGATTCTTTGTCCCGCCAACTCGATGTGAGTCTCGTTGGCTACATCGAAGGTGGACGATTCAAGCGTGGCATCCGTGAGATGCCGCTCCTGGATAACGAGTGCTTCATACTCACTGAGGAAGAGTTCGGTTTCATCCACGACTTCGTCTCAGGCGGCGATCAGCCGTTAGAGATCGGCGCGCTGGCAATGGAGCCAACACAGTCGGTAGCCGTCGGAATCAACGCGATCTTTGCCAGCCACATCGGTATCTTCGGCAACACCGGAAGCGGGAAGTCGTACACACTCACGAAGCTCTACCACGAGTTGTTCAAGAAATATGGGCCCATTGAAGCGTTCCGTCAACGGTCTCAGTTCGTCTTGATCGATTTCAATGGTGAGTACCTCAACCGGGTACGTTCAAACGAGGACCCTCGTTCCACGGCCGTCTTGACCAGCGATGCGAACAAGCGGGAGTATGCCCTCAGCACGCGTGTTGCCAACGGTTCACGTCTTCCGCTCCCGTCGAGTGCCGTCAGCGACCTTGCGTTCTGGGCCGTCCTCCTTGATGCCACCGAGAAGACGCAGGCCCCATTCCTCGCACGGGTCCTCAACAGCGACTACTGGGACCAGCGGATCGCCCAACCGGCGGACTTGCTCAAGGTCCTCGGAGACATGGTGCTAAGGGCAACGAAGAGCAACGACAGAACGCTCGACAGACAAACCGTGCTCAACCTGCTCACCGAGGTGCAGAACTGCCTCGGCTCGTCTTCCTCCCAGGAACTCGCCAACCTCATCGCCGACTTTCAGCAGAACTTGCATTACAACGCCACGATGGGAAAGTTTTTTTTGGGGGCCGTGGAGCAGCACTCCAATCGATCCGGATCACCCCGCCTGGGAAACGAATACCAAAGACAAGATCGTCGCGTTGAACATAGACTTTTCGAAGGTCGAGTCGGGCATTGACCTGATTCGATTCAAGATCGTTCTGCAGTACTACAACGACGTCATCAGCGGATTCTCTAACCGTGAGCATCTGTCGCCGCTGGTCAAGCGACTTGAGACACGAGTGCCAGACATCAAGAAACTAATCGTTGTTGACGACGGTCAGAAATACGATCGTCCCTTGATCGTAGTCTCTTTGCGGGACGTCAACCTGTCGATGCGCAAGGTCGTTCCGATGCTGCTCTGCAAGTATCTCTATGATCGGAAGAAGGAAAACGACCCCGGTAATAGAAATTACCTCAACCTCATTATTGACGAGGCCCACAACATCTTGTCGTTGGAATCCTCCCGCGAGAGCGAAGCATGGCGCGACTATCGGCTAGAGACGTTCGAGGAGATTATCAAGGAGGGGCGCAAGTTCGGTGTCTTCTTAACCTTGGCTAGCCAGCGACCCCACGACATCTCGCCCACGATCATCTCTCAGCTCCATAACTACTTCCTCCACCGGCTCGTGAACAACCTCGATGTGCAGGCGATCGAAAAGGCGGTCGCCTATCTCGACCGCGTGTCGTTTGAATCGCTGCCGATCCTTCCGACAGGGACGTGCGTCCTTGCCGGGGTCTCCACGCAAGTTCCAGTGGTGACGCGAGTCAGCGCTCTGCCGCCTGAAGCCGAGCCGAACAGTCGCACCATGTCGGTGACAAATGAGTGGCTTACGCCGCTCATTATTGAGCCTGAGGTGGTTGAACTGTCCGACGGGCCGGATGCGAGTGACGGCGACTGGAGGTGTCCGCCCTTCTGAGGTCTCTAGGTCTGCGGATCACCTGGGTGCGGGCGCACCTATCGTCTGTGGGTGTCTCGTGTGGCGACGTTCGTACTCAGCAGGTGGTCCCGGACTTGTTTTGAAGTGTGTCCCAGCCTTTCGCTTGTACACTCCAGCGAGGCTTCCTGCTCGTACATGGCTCGCATGTGTCGAATCTCGCCGCTGGTCGGGAACTGATTGTGGAACATGACATCACGCGCTCGCAAGAGACGAGATAGTTGCTGGTTGTCGAGGTCAACTTGCTTCACTATTTCCTTGGGCGATGCTTCGCCCATGTATGCAGTTTCGACTTCCCGGAGTAGCTCTTCGGAGGTCCCTGGGGCTTGTTGTAGATGCCGATCCCAAGACTGCGCTTGGCGTGGTTGGCTGCGGAAGGATGTCGATGGCGCGGCTTCCATCTGGTTCGGGGCAGCGAGTGCTGATTGCCGGTGCGGACGGTAGAGCAGGCCATCGGGCGTGATTGAGGAATACGTCCGTACCATCCGGTAGCAGTCCACTGAGCGCCTATCCGTCGCGGGGCTCGAGAACCTTCCACGCCGTCCAGATGAGGTCAATGATGTAGATGGTGGTCCAGATGCGCAGCGCGGCGAAGACCCAGGCGGGCAGACCGATGGTGAAGAACCTGTGCGCCACCCACGTGGTGGCTTCCGCTGCGACGAATAGCCCGCTGTGCCAGGTGAAGTCGGTCAGGAGATCGCGGCGGGACTTGGGCGTCATCGGCTGATGGGAGTCGGTGTCAGGGGGAGAGTCTGAGTTCTCTGCCTCGGGAATGTCGTTTTCGGGAGCGTCGGGGGCTGGTGCCGAATCGTCGTTGTGGCGCGATGCGGGTGCAGGGCGGTCGGCCACACCGAGGCGCGTCAGCGCGGCCGGAGCCAGCACCGCACCCGAGGCGATGATGACCGCGCAGACGATGCAGGCCAGGAACCAGCTTCCCGACTCGTAGAGCAGTCCTGCGGCGAGCGAGCCGATGATCGCCCCGGCAAGGCACGCCGCCTCGTAGAGGCTTAATCCGCGTCCGAGGTGCGTACTTCCCACAGCCTCGGCGATCACGGACCGCTGCACGGGGATCACGATCGACCAGGCGATCGCGGAGAGCACCCACAGCGCGGCGATCCACGGGGGAGTCGGCGCGAGTGCGAGGCCCGCTGCGAAAAGCGCGCTCGATACGGCTCCCACGACGAGCATTCTGCGACGGCCCAGCCATACGACCAGGCGATGCAGATAGGGCGGGAGAATGCTCATCGCCACGGCGCCCGGGAGGAACACGTACGCGATTTGGATGACCTCGAGGTGGAACCCGCGTTGCAGGTGCAGCATCAGCAGCAGGCTGATGGCGGCCTCCGCAGTCATCGTCGCCACCACGACTATGAGAATCGGCCGGAGTCCGACGCCGACTCCCCGCAGTCCTTGTAGCGACAAGCTCGACAGCTCCGCGCCGGCCGGCCCCGAAGTGCTCGCGCGAAAGCGGTGGCGCCGTTCACTGAGCAGATCCCAGACGGCCAGGAGACAGCACACGGCGGTGCCCGCGAACACCCAACGGTATCCGGCGACGGACAGCAGAATGATCGCGGGAACCAGAACCAGCCAGCCGCCGGTCTCCTCTGCGGCGACCAGCTTCGCGAACACGCTCGAGTCCTCTGGGAGCCGTTCGCCGATAATTGCCCGGATCGCCACCCATAAGAACGCCTGGGCCGCACCGGTGATGACGGCGGCGGTCAGCGCCAATGGCAATCCGGTCGCCAGGGCGTAGAGCCCGCAGCCCGCCGCGAGTACGCCGGCACCGGCTCCGGCAACGATCAGGCGATCTGCGCGGTCCACCACCGTTCCGGCAATCGGGCGGACCAGGAAACCCGATACCTGGTCCACCGCGATGAGAACCCCCGTCTGCCCCGGACTCAGTCCGAGTATCGCTCTGGCGAACAGGGGCAGGGCGAAGTCGATGACCTGCTCCACTCCGCTGGTGAGCGTCGCACTGTCCAGTACTCGACGCTCGAGACGCAGGGCGGTGCTGTCTGAGGTGGGCATCAGAACCTCGCTTTGGTAATACGGGTGAGTTAACAAAACCATGCTAACACATGCGTGCTAACATGATGCTGTGCCCAAGCTCATCGATCACGACAGGCGCCGGGAGGAGATCGCAGAGGCGACTTGGCGAGTGATTCACGCCGAGGGCATCAGCGGCGTCTCCATTCGCACCGTCGCCGCGGAAGCCGGAATCTCCACCGGTTCGATCAGGCACGTCTTCCCCAGCAAAACGGAGCTGCTCGTGCACGCCACGGAGTTGGTGGGGCGGCGTGCCCGGGTCCGCATCCAGCGCCATCTTGCCGAGCCCGAACCGCGTGCGCTCGTTCTCTCCGTCGTCGAGGAGCTCCTTCCCCTCGATGCCGAACGACGCCTGGAGATGGAGGTCACCGTCGCGCTCATTGCCGAGGCGCCGGGAAATGCTCGGGTCCGAGAGGTTCTGGACGAGAGCTATGAGGTCGTTCGGGAGGTCTGTCGACGTCTGGTTACTCGGCTGCGCCGGGCCGGGCTCACCGCGCCGGGCGTCGATGTCGAGTCGGCGACGACGGTGCTGCACGGGCTGGTTGACGGACTCGCCATCCACCTGCTCATCAACCCCGACCCCGACTTCAGGCGGCAGGCCCTGCGAATGATCGAGGCCAGTATCGACGGGCTGCGGTCCTAGACGTCCGGGTCTCCTCGACCCGCTCGCCGCCAGGAGTCATTGGTCCGGGGTGTCCGGCGCCGGTCGTCGTCCTCGGTCGTCCCCCTGTCGTCCTCGCGGTACTCGGCGTGCGCGAGGCGGTCCGATTCGGCGCTCGCTCTGACGCACCTTCCCGCCTGGTGCCGCACCTCACGGTGGTCGGAGTTGACGGGCCGACGGCGGTGCTGATTACCTACTCCCCGCCGCCCTGAGGAGCCACGGTTCCGACGGCGGCGCCATCGGAGGAGGTTGACGGGCCGCGCGGCGGGATGAGTTGCGCGGAGCGGCTTTCCGAGGTTGAGCGGCGAGGGTCACAGGGTCCCGCACTTGACCGGCGAGCGATATTCCGCATAGCCTACTCTGGTGCCTTGAGGGCGGAACGATCGACACCATGTCTTTCGGAGCGCTCCTTGTGGGTGTGTTGTTTGAGATCTCGATAGTGTGTCTTGTTTTTTGTGTTTGTGGTTTGTTTTGTTTGTTTTTGGTTTGTTTTGGAGAGTTTGATCCTGGCTCAGGACGAACGCTGGCGGCGTGCTTAACACATG
>ERZ773004.1234-NODE-1234-length-13115-cov-5.555207_pt1 | contig 13115 bp, 10 predicted proteins | sample MGYA00580667_ERZ773004 | MGnify/ENA primary metagenome ERZ773004 (study PRJEB29015, sample SAMEA2737963) | human oral metagenome | biome: human oral; feature: human-associated habitat; material: dental | place: China | collected 2123 ... | reverse complement strand
GTGCGTTTTGGTGCTAAACGCAAGGCATTTTGGTGCTAAACGCAAGGCAAAATGCTGCTAAATGCGAGTCGATAAGCATAAATATTCACAGCAATTGTATAGACAAAACCATTTCGAACCATTAAAAACATGGCTAAAAAGAGCAAAATACACATTAAAAAGTGGAGTTTTAGGGGCTAAAAGTGCGTTATTGGGGGAGTGAAAAACAACAATTAGGCAACCATCTAGAAAGGCAAAGTGATACTAAATGCACGTGATGTTCGCAAAAACGGACAAAAAGAAAAGGTGAGCAAGGCAGAAATAGCATCGATTTGCCTGCTTAGGAGCCATATTTTTCGCTAGAATGGGGTGGCAAGCAGAGTGCAATTTGTAAAAGATGTGGTATTTTTTTTTAGTTTATGAGTTTGTGTGTTTGTGAGTTTATGAGGTTGTGAGGTTGTGAGGTTGTGAGGTTGTGAGTTGATGAGTTGGTGAGTTGGTGAGTTGGTGAGTTGATGAGTTGATGAGTTGATGGGATGGTGAGTTGAAGGGTTGATGAGTTGGTGAGGTTTGTGAGATTAATTGATATTATTGCTATATCTAAGTCATTTAAAGTTGTGAAGAACTAACAAAGATAAGCATTTATTTGCGTGCAAAAACGTGATGCAGCCCACAAATAACCTCAACTTTTCGTACATTTGCAGTGTTCTTTTGCACAAGGTCTGCACTCCGCATGATAATGCAAGTAGTAAGATTCAAACACCAAAAGCACGTGTCGGTGATGAAAAACAATTCGACACTAGTGACATTCATAGTTTATAAAACTCGAACAGATAATGAAAAATCATGGTTTAGAGCAAGCCAACAATAATGAAACGCTTGTTGATAGAATAAAAGGAACCATCTATGGTCAAGCTATCGGAGATGCACTAGGCTTGGGAACAGAGGGAATGACAGACGAAGAAATGGCCTTGAAATATCCCAATGGCATTACCTATTATAGTGACATCTTTCAAGACCATCATCGCAAAAGGTGGAAAATAGGTGATTGGACCGACGACACCGACATGATGCTGTGCATTGCCAATGCCGTTATCAAGGATAAAGGAGTTAATCTGACAACTATTGCCCAAAACTTTAAGCATTGGGCGGATGGCTGTCCGATGGGCATTGGCGAAACCACACATAAGGTTTTACTCTTTGGAGACTACGTAGAAAAACCTTTTGAGGTGTCTAAGAAAATTTGGGAGATGAGCCATTGCAGAGCGGCAGCTAACGGAGGACTGATGCGAACATCGGTTGTTGGCTTGTTTCCCAAGGCAGTAGAAGAATGTGCAGCAAACATTTGCAGACTAACCCACTACGACCCGCGCTGTGTTGGCTCGTGTGTTATCGTGTCTTTGCTGATACATAGCTTGGTTTACGAAGGCAAAGGCTTGTCGTATCACCAAATAATAGACTTGGCCAGGAAATACGACAATAGGATTATAGAGTACGTAGACCTATCGATCGACACTGACATTCGAGCGTTAGAACTACAAGATAAAAGCTCTGTTGGGTACACCTTACGCTGTTTAGCCGCAGGCCTATGGGCCTATTGGCACGCCAAATCGTTTGCAGAAGGCCTTCTAGCCATCGTAAGGGCAGGCGGAGATGCCGACACGAACGCGGCTGTGGCTTGCGCCATTCTGGGTGCTAAGTTCGGATATGGCACTATTCCCACGGAATATGTTGATGGACTGATTTACAAAAAACAGCTTGACGACATCGTTAAAGGAATAAGTTCTTTGGTGCTACGTTAAACACAGCAATGTAATATGCGGCCAATCTGCATTCAATCCACCAGACCTAACACTCCCCTCTCCCCTTAGAGAGGGGATTGGGGGCGAGGCCATTAACCTCCTTTCTCCATGTCGCGCTTGCTCTTCGACTTAGTTACCAGCCACACACCACCAAACACCAAGATGATGGCAAGGCCCTGCGCCCACTTCAACACGCCGATGCCCATCAGCACACTAACCGTTACCGACACGATGGGCTGCACATAATTGTAGATGCTAACCACCGTGGGGCGAAGTGTTTTCTGCCCAACCATGATGAGGCAATAGCAAACAAAGGTGCAAATCACCACCACGTAGGCGGTTTCGAGCCACGTAATGCCCCCTATTTGTGCCCAAGGCAGGGCGGCTACATGCGCCCCAGTAAAAGGCAAGAGCAACAACGTGGCCCAAAAGAACATCCACTTGCTGACCGTTACCACCGAATAGCGACGCACAAGGGGATTGAAAAGCGAGAGATAAAAGGCGTAAGAGAACTGCGCCGCAAGGCAAAGCAGGTCGCCACGAATGTCGCCTTGCACGCGGTTTGTGGCCGCCGCGCTAGTAAGGATAAGTATCAATGCACCACTACAACCCATCAACACGCCCGTGGCCTTCTTCCCCGTGATGGGTTCTTTTAGGATGATGGCCGAGAAAATCATCGCGAAGATGGGCATCGAGGTGGTTACGATGCTGGCATTGATGGGCGAAGTGAGACTAAGTCCGATGGTAAAACAACATTGGTTGCATACCAATCCGAAGATGGCCGCACCCGCAAAGCGCAACACATCTTTGCGTGGCACATGCTCTTTACGGGTGAAAAGCGATGCAAGCCAAAACAATGCCGCGCCCCCTGCCACCCTAAACGACACCATCGTGATGCCGTCGATGCCGTGGCTCATGGCATCTTTGCCCAAAGGAGCCATCAATCCCCAAAACAAACAGGCTAGGAACATGGCCGCATGGGCCTGCAAAGGCGGCGCGCCACGATTGCTGCTAGGGGGTTGGTCAATGTTTTTTTGTGCGTTATCCTGCATCGCGCTGTGCGTTTGTTCACTAGGCGAAGTGGACGAACTTTCGTCGATGTGTGCTTTATCCATATCTTCTTTTAGTTTTTATGGTGCAAAGTTACTCAAAATCAGAATAAAATGCGTACATTTGTAAGGCAGGTTCTTGCAAATGGTTTCGTTGCCTTTTCGGGCGATAGGGGTATTTAGCAAAACGCGCACTGATAGAGAAGTGTAAAAGTTCAACAGGCCGCAAGTCTGCCACCGCACAAGCGATACGGACGAAGGCCATAACAACAAGCCCACATGGAGAAATATGCTGACTACATCAAAGAGATAGAGATAGACTCGCTATGGAGCGGAACGCGGCACATTGTGTGGCGACTGCACAAGCAAGTGAACGTGCTGAGCGGTGTGAACGGCATGGGTAAGAGCACTATTCTAAACCGAGTGGTGAAGTGTTTGCCCAAGGGGGGCGACACCAGTCAAAACCATGTGAAGGGCGTGCACATCACGATGGAGCCCGAAGACGCCACGTGCGTACGCTACGACATCATCCGTTCGTTCGACCGCCCGCTGCTCAACGCCGAGATTATCGCCAAATTGGGGCTGAGCATCACTACCGAATTGGACTTTCAACTCTATCAGCTGCAACGCCGATACTTGGATTATCAGGTAGACATCGGCAATCGCATCATACAAGCCCTGCAAAGCGGTGCTCCCGATGCGGCACGTGTGGCGCAAGCGCACAACGAGCCCAAGCGCATGTTTCAAGACATGATTGACCGTTTGTTTGCCGAAACGGGAAAGACCATCATACGCACCGAGAACGAAGTGCGTTTCTCGCAGATTGGCGAAACGTTGCAACCTTACCAACTGTCTAGTGGCGAAAAGCAGTTGTTGGTGGTGCTGCTTACGGTGCTGGTTGAAGACCGTCTGCCTTTCGTTCTGTTTATGGACGAACCCGAAGTGAGCATGCACATCGAATGGCAAAAACAACTTATCGACCTTATTTTGCAGCTTAACCCCAATGTGCAGATAATTCTTACTACGCATAGTCCGGCCGTTATAATGGACGGATGGATGGACAGGGTGACGGAAGTGAGCGATATTACGGTGGAATAAGAGGTTGGCGGATGGACAAACGGACGAGTTCACAAGTTAACGAGCTGACTGGTAAATTAGTTCACAAGTTAACGAGTTAACGAGCTGACAGGTTAACGAGTTCACAAGTTGGCAAGCTAACGAGTTGACAAGTTCACTAGTTGGTAAGTTGGCAAGTTAACGAGTTAGCAAGTTAACGAGTTGACAAGGTTGCGAACTAACAAGTTAAGAGGCGAAGCCATCTTTTCACCTTTTCACCTTTTCACCTTTTCACCTTTTCACCTTTAAAAGCTTTTTCACCTTTAAAACATACTTCTCCATGCCCAAAGGCCTAAAAGAACACTTATCGTCTTCGTACTTCGAGGCAGCCAACAGAATGACGCCCAAAAGGGCGCGCAGGCGCATCGTGGCCTATGTTGAAAGCTACGACGACATCTTCTTTTGGCGCACGGTGCTAAGCAGTTTTGAAAACGCTAACCGATATTTTGAAGTGATGTTGCCTTCGAAAGAAAACAAATTGGAGCGGGGAAAGAAAGCCGCACTGATGAGTCTGATTGGCGAAAAGGTGGGCAACGACATGATAGCCTGTGTGGATGCCGACTACGACTACCTGCTGCAAGGGGCATCGCCACTTTCGAAAGCCATACTGAACAACCCCTTCGTGTTCCACACCTATGCCTACTCCATCGAGAACCTGCAATGTTTCGCAGGCGGATTGCACGAAGTGTGTGTGGCCGCCACACTGAACGACCATTTTGTTTTCGACTTCCCCGACTTCTTTGCGCGTTACTCGCGTATTGTGTTCCCACTCTTCGTTTGGAACATTTGGCACTATCGCACGGGGCGTTATGGCGAATTTACAATCACCGACTTTAACAGAATGATTGACTTCGGCAGGTTTTCGTTTCATCGTACCGAAGAACAGTTGGGTAAACTGCAAAGCAGGGTTGACCACAAGCTGCGACAACTGCGCCAAGGCCATCCCAACGCCAAGGCTAGCTGGATTGAGGTGAAAGCCGACTTGCTGAGGTTGGGCGTTACACCCGACACTACCTATTTATATATACAAGGTCATCATCTGGCCGACACGCTCGTAATCCCTATGCTTATGCGCGTGTGCGAATATCTTGTGCGCGAACGCGAAATGGAAATCCGTCAACAAAGCGTGCATTCCACACAGATGCGAAACGAACTGGCATCTTATGCCCATAGTGTGTCAGACATGGCGCCAATGTTGAAAAAGAGTAAGGTGTATGCGGATGCTGCTCCATTCCTACAAATAAAGAAAGACGTGGAGGAGTTTTTGGAGAAGAGTGAAAAACAGGTGATGAGTTGATGAGGTTGTGAGTTTATAAGTTTATGAGTTTGTGAGCTTGTGAGCTTGTGAGTTTGTGAGTTTATGAGCTTGTGAGTTTGTGAGTTAACGAGTTGATAAGTTTATGAGTTAACAAGTTTACAAGAAGTAGGAAAAGCTGCCGTTAATCGCAAAGCTATTGGCTTAACTCCTTAACTCCATAACTCCTTAACTCCTTAACTCCTCAAAAAGAACTCCTTACTACACTACTACTTACTACTCTACTCCTCTACCCCTAAAAACATACTGCAAATGCCTCATGCCATGCCCTCCCCATTGGTTATCATCCACATATTGAAAACCAACACTGGCGTATAACCTTTCGGCCTTGGGGTTACCCTTATCAACAAGCAGACCAACGGCAGGCAATTGCAGCTGTTTGGCCTTTTCTATGGTAGCCCTTAACAGTGCCTTGGCAATGCCCTTGCCGCGATAACGCGCGTCTACTGCCAAACTGTCTACATACAATTCGCCTGCTGCCGTCTCGTCGTCCATATTGCCGAAGTCGCGATTAAAGCGCGCTAAGCAGCCTTGCACAAAGGCCACACGTAGTTGATGCAGGCGAGCACCATCGTAAGAAGTGCAAACGCCAATCACTTCGCGTTGAGCGTTGAGGGCCACAAGCGTGTTGAGGTAGCTATATTGGCTGTCAGCGCGACACACCAAATCGGTCATCAGCTGATGAAAACCCGACAGCCCATGCTCTTCGCCTGCAAAATACAGGCAACATTCGTGGTTCATCGCCTCCATGATAAGGCGGGCGATGTCGGGAGCTTGACTTGGTTGCGCTTGCTCTATTGTTATCATCTGCAAGAGAAATTGTTATGTTTCAAAGAAAAGCCCGACTAGTCGGATTAATGTTCGGACTAGTCGGACCCCTATCAGACCAATCAAGCCAACCCGATTGGCCCGTTTGTCTATTGGCTTAAGTATCTATCAATTGAAGAACAACATGCGTTCTACCCAATAAGTTAGGATGCCGGCAAGGTATCCCACGAAGGCCACCCACGTGATACGTTTCATGTACCAGCCAAAGGTAATCTTCTCTAAGCCCATCACCACAACGCCAGCCGCACTGCCAATGATGAGCATCGAGCCACCCACGCCAGCACAATAGGCCAACAACTGCCAGAAAATGCCATCAGCGGCCATGTCGCCAGTTGGTGCAATGGGGTACATACCCATACATCCTGCCACAAGCGGAACGTTATCTACAATGCTTGAAAGCACACCGATGATGCCCGTTACCAAGTAGTGGTTGCCACCACTGACGCTTTCCAACCCACGTCCCATAGCCGTAAGCACGCCAATCTCTGCCAAGCAGCCCACAGCCATCAAGATACCAAGGAAGAAAAGGATGGTACCCATGTCTATCTTGCGCAGCAACGCAATAACGCGAGCCGACATGGAGTCTTCGCCCAGATGTGCTCCGCGGTAGAATATCTCGGTGGCAGTCCACAAAACACCCAACACGAGCAATATACCCATGTAGGGAGGCAGGTCGGTAAGATAACGGAAGATGGGCACGAACATTAGTCCGCCAACACCAAGGAAGAAGATAATGCGACGTTGCGTGCGTGTAAAGGTTAACGCACTGTCTTCTGCCGATTTAGGCATAGCAGGCAGTTCGCCCTTCAACATATATTGCATGATGAAAGCAGGAACGAACATTGACACGAGCGAAGGCACGAGAATCTCGGTTATTACGCCAACCGTGGTAATAGAGCCAGCAATCCAAAGCATGATGGTGGTTACGTCGCCGATGGGCGAGAAGGCACCTCCCGAATTGGCAGCGATAATCACCAACGCGGCATACACCATGCGGTCTTGCTTGTCGGCCACCAGTTTGCGCAGCACCATAATCATCACAATGCTTGTTGTAAGGTTGTCGAGGATGGCCGAAAGGATGAAAGTCATAAAGGCGATGCGCCACAACAGTCCGCGTTTGCTGTGCGTCTGTATGGCATCGCGCACGAAATTGAACCCGCCATTAGTGTCAACAATCTCTACGATGGTCATCGCACCCATGAGGAAGAACAGCGTTTCGGCCGTTTCGCCCAAATGTTCTCTCAGGCTTTCGCCCACATGCGCCAATATGCCAGCGGCGTTACCAGTCAATTCGGGCATGCCAGGCAACACAAATTCGGATGGATTAACCATGAAAAGTGTCCAGCAAGCCACACACATTAAGAGCGCCACAGGCGCCTTGTTCACCTTCGTCAAGCTTTCGAGGGCAATGCAAAGATAGCCCATAATGAAGACAACGACGATTGCCAATGTCAATGAAGTCATTTCTCTACTATTGTTTTATGATATAACATTTATAATTTGCAAAGTTAGCAATTATATTGATAATATAAAACGTACACCCGATTTTGTCACATCTATTTTAAGGAAAGTGAGATTTCTAACATTACCGTCGTATTAATTATTATAAAAGCAACATCTACATAGCAAAAAAACACTATTTTTGCAATTACGTTTTGGAAACAATGCTGCGATAAGACATGCAGTTTACCCCACAATGTATATTTACACCCTAGATATAATAATGTTCACTGGGTAAGAACATATAGGATGACAACAAAAAAATGTAAGCCGAGAAAAAGGAGTAATGAAAATTAAGAAGGGAAGGACCGCAAGACCACATACACAAAGAAGTATTTACGGAACATACTCCAACATATCAATTAACAAGTAAATCAATGCTTTATGAAGACAGCCCAAGAAATCCTAAACAACCCTTTTCTTAATAAGGGTACGGCGTTCACAATGGAAGAGCGCAAGGCTTTGAATCTAACAGGTACACTTCCACCTATCGTGCAGACACTAGAAGAGCAGGTAGAACGCACTTACAACCAATGCTGCAAAAAGGCAAACGACCAAGAAAAGCGCATCTACCTGATGACACTTTTCAACACCAACCGCATTCTTTTCTACGCCCTAATGGCACAACACGTGGTAGAATTTATGCCTATCGTCTACGACCCCATTGTGGCGGATGCCATTCGCCAATACGACGAGCTGTTCATGAAACCACAAGACGCCGGATTTTTGTCAATAGACCATCCCGAAGACATCGAAACATCTCTCATAAACGCTGCTGGCGGACGCGACATTCGCCTGATCGTGGTTACCGATGCCGAAGCTATCTTAGGTATCGGAGACTGGGGCGTGAATGGCGTTGCCATATCTATTGGCAAACTAATGGTATACACGGCCGCCGCTGGCATTAATCCAGACAATGTGCTGCCACTGGTTCTCGACGTGGGAACAAATAACAAACAACTGCTGGACAACCCGCTTTACCTTGGCAACAGGCACGAACGAGTTAGAGGACAAGCCTATTACGACTTCGTTGACAAATTCGTAACAACAGCCGAAAAACTATTTCCACACTTATATTTGCACTGGGAAGACTTCGGCCGACCTAACGCTGCAGCCATACTAGAGAAGTATCAAGAAAAGATTACCACCTTTAACGACGACATTCAAGGGACGGGCATTGTTGCATTAGCTGGCATATTAGGCGCTCTGAACATCTCGAAGGAGAAATATACCGACCAAAAAGTTATGATATTCGGAGCTGGGACTGCTGGTGCTGGCATTGCTCATCAAATCTTCGAAGAGTTTATGCAACAAGGTCTTTCGGAAGAAGATGCCCGTAAACATATCTACCTAGTAGACAAACAAGGTTTGCTATTTGAAGATACGGACGACTTAACAGAGGCTCAGAAACCTTTCGTAAGGCAACGCTCTGAATTTGAAGACAGCTCATCGCTTTCAACTCTTTACAACGCTGTTAAGGCCATTCATCCATCAGTTCTCATCGGAACATCTACCCAACCAGGAAAATTCAGTGAAGAGGTGGTAAAAGAAATGGCAACGGCAGTAAAACGTCCCATCATATTTCCACTGTCTAACCCCACCGAACTAGCTGAAGCTAAAGCCGAAGATCTTATACGATGGACCGACGGGCGTGCGCTTATTGCAACTGGTATACCAAGCGCACCAGTTGAATATAAGGGCGTAACCTACAATATCGGACAAGCCAACAATGCACTAATGTACCCAGGACTAGGACTGGGCGTTATCGCTTCAACAGCTAAGGTGGTGAACCAAACACTGCTTTCGGCAGCCGCTCACGCCCTGGGTGGCATTGTAAACCCCGACCAACCCGGTGCTGCGGTACTTCCACCTGTAGATAAACTAACAGAATTTTCGGAGCACCTTGCCATCGTTGTGGCTCAAAACGCCATACAGCAAGGCATCACGAAAAAGAAAATAAACAACGCACAGGAGGCCGTAAGGCAAATGAAATGGTTTCCTAAATACACCGAATAACATAGAAACCGCAGACTAAACCAACCCGTCTTGACTACACTATGCTGTCAAGACGGGTTTTTGCATATAAAAACGACAAGACAGAATGACAAATTGTCGCACCACTGACACCCTTTTGCCTTTTCTATCGCTATGGCATAGGCTTTGTTAATAAGTAAGCAGTTGGGCAGCTAAAAACAGACAAGCCCAACACACCTTATTATATATAGGGACTGGCAAACCACAAATGGAGAGCCACAAATAACATAATAACGAACAAAAATATAAAATAAAATATTCTTATGGGAAAAATTATTGGAATAGACTTAGGAACAACTAACAGCTGTGTTGCCGTTTTCGAAGGCAACGAGCCAGTGGTAATCGCCAACAGCGAAGGCAAACGCACCACGCCTTCTGTGGTGGGATTTGTGAAAGACGGCGAACGCAAGGTGGGTGATCCTGCTAAACGTCAGGCCATCACCAACCCCAAGAACACCGTTTACTCGATTAAACGATTTATGGGCGAAACCTACGAACAATGCCGTAAAGAGGCTGAAAGCATGCCTTACACCGTGATAGACGAGAACGGACAGCCGCGTATTGACATTGAAGGACGCAAGTACACGCCACAAGAAATTTCGGCAATGATACTTCAAAAGATGAAGAAAACCGCCGAAGACTACCTCGGCCAAGAAGTAACCGATGCCGTTATTACGGTTCCTGCATACTTCTCCGACTCACAACGTCAAGCAACCAAGGAAGCCGGACAAATTGCTGGCCTCAACGTACAACGTATCGTTAACGAACCAACAGCTGCCGCCCTGGCATACGGTGTAGACAAGGGCAACAAGGACATGAAGATTGCCGTGTTCGACCTTGGTGGCGGTACGTTCGATATCTCCATCCTCGAATTTGGTGGTGGCGTATTCGAAGTGCTTTCTACCAATGGCGACACCCACTTGGGCGGCGACGACTTCGACCAAGTGATAATCAAATGGCTGGCCGATGGCTTTAAGGCCGACGAGGGAATCGACCTAACGAAAGACCCCATGGCCATGCAACGCCTGAAAGAGGCTGCCGAAAAAGCTAAGATTGAACTGTCGAGCACCACGTCGACCGAAATTAACCTGCCTTATATCTCGGCAGAGGGCGGCGTTCCCAAACACTTGGTAAAGACTTTGACGCGTGCACAGTTCGAGCAGTTAGCACACGACCTGATACAAGCTTGTCTCGTTCCCTGTCAGAATGCAATACGCGATGCTAAGTTGCAGACATCCGACATCGATGAGGTAATCCTCGTAGGTGGTTCGAGTCGTATCCCCGCCGTGCAAGCATTGGTCAAGAATTACTTTGGCAAAGAGCCTTCAAAGGGTGTTAACCCTGACGAAGTGGTAGCCGTGGGTGCGGCCATCCAAGGTGCCATCCTCAACAAAGAGAGTGGTGTGGGCGACATTGTATTGCTCGACGTAACCCCGCTGACACTCGGTATCGAAACCATGGGTGGTGTGATGACCAAGCTGATTGATGCTAACACCACTATTCCTACCAAGAAGAGCGAAACATTCTCTACCGCGGTAGATAATCAAACGGCTGTTACCATCCACGTTTTGCAGGGCGAACGTCCTATGGCTTCGCAGAACAAGAGCATCGGACAGTTCAACCTCGAAGGTATCGCACCCGCTCGTCGCGGTGTTCCACAGATTGAAGTAACCTTCGATATCGACGCCAACGGCATCCTTAACGTGTCTGCCAAGGATAAGGCCACGGGCAAGGAACAGAAAATACGCATCGAGGCTAGCAGCGGATTGAGCAAGGAAGAGATTGAGCGCATGAAGGCTGAGGCTGAACAAAACGCAGCTGCCGACAAGGCCGAGCGTGAGAAGGTGGACAAGCTTAACCAAGCCGACTCGATGATTTTCACCACCGAAAACTTCTTGAAAGATAACGGTGACAAAATCCCTGCCGACCAAAAGCCAGGCATCGAAAGCGCACTGCAACAGCTTAAAGATGCCCACAAGGCTGCCGATGTTGCCGCAATAGACGCAGCCATCAACAACCTTAACGGCGTGATGCAAGCTGCTAGCGCACAGATGTACCAAGGTGCAGGTGGTGCTCAACCCGATCCCAACGCTGGTTTCCAAGGCGCAGGCGGTGAGCAAGCACAAGGCGGTAGCACTGACGACAATGTGCAAGACGCAGATTTTGAGGAAGTGAAGTAAAGCAGTCACAACAAATAACGTAAAGAGGAAGTACCTATTTTGGCTCTTCCTCTTTTTCTTTGCACAAAACATTTCTTTCTTAACCTCTTACTCAAAAATATTTACTATGAAGTCGTCTTGACTTTTAATATTTCTATAAATTGAGAGGAGTGCAGGACAGGCCTGCTCACTGGCTTATAAACTCACAAAAGCCCAACAAATCCCGAAGTCATCAACTCACAAAGTCACAAACTCCCCAACTCTAAAGCCCATTAACTCAAAACATCATCAACTCAAAAGCACCCCAACTCAAAAGCCCCCAGCTCAAAAGCTCCCCAACACAAAAGCACATCAACACAAAAGCTCATCAACTCAAAAACTTAAATCGTTATCTTTTGTTTTACAATATCACTCTAATTTTCGCTCCGTTCTAGCGAAAATATAGGCCATAAAGTAGGTAAATTGCTACTATTTCTAGCCTTTCGCGCCTTTCAATATGTTCAATTTTAAGAAAAAAGCCTGCGTTTTGTACCATTTTGCCTTTCTAGATTGGTTGCCTACTCATTATTCTTTACCCCCAATTACCCACTTTTAGCCCCTAAAAACCCACTTTTTAACGACTATTTTGCCCTTTTCGGCCATGTGTTTCATGGTTCTAAGAGGTTTTGTTTATACCATTGTAGTGCATATTTATGCTTTTCGTCTTACGTTTAGCTGCATTTTGCACTGCATTTAGCACCATTTTACCTTGCATTTTGCACCAAAACGCACTGCATTTTGCACCAAAACGCACTGCGTTTAGCGGCATATTGCACTGCATTTTGCAGCAAATTGCAGTGCATTTAGCCACAAATAGCCCTAAATGTGGTACAAATGGCGGTTTCTTGAAATAAATATTCATTTTATCGTATTCACAGACTGATCCCTTTTTGCATCAAAACAAACCTTCGCGAGAATCGATTTTTTGCGGCAAGGTGCGCTATTGGTGAATAAAAAGGGCACTCATAATGTTAAATTTCTTTCTGAAAGTTGACAAACACCGGCAAGTTGATAGATTGACAAGTTAATAAGAAGGCAAGTGAACAAGTGGACGAGTTAATTGTTCTTTTCTCGTTTCTCTAAAAGTGCGTTTTCTCGCCACGACAATGTTCGAACAAGCTCGACATTGTTCATTTGGCTTAACGAAAACGTTCACCTTTCAAATTTTGACACAAACATGTCCATGTTGACATAGGAACATAAGAAACATGAAGAAGTGCGCTTTACTTTTTCCTCATTATGTGCCACTGACAGCCCGTTTTCAACTTGTAGAGAATGCACTGAATGACCTCCA
>ERZ773004.1231-NODE-1231-length-13120-cov-2.633831_pt1 | contig 13120 bp, 10 predicted proteins | sample MGYA00580667_ERZ773004 | MGnify/ENA primary metagenome ERZ773004 (study PRJEB29015, sample SAMEA2737963) | human oral metagenome | biome: human oral; feature: human-associated habitat; material: dental | place: China | collected 2123 ... | reverse complement strand
GGGAACGGTGAAGGTCAGCGGGAGTTTTTCGCCCACACGACCCTGTCCGTGGCATTCTGGGCAGCGGTGTTTGATGACGGTGCCATATCCCTGACAGCTGGGGCACTCTACCTGCTGCATGACGGTTCCTAGGATGGATTGAACACGGCGCTGCATGAATCCCTGGCCATGACAGGTCTCACAGGTTTCGGGGTGGGTTCCGGGAGCGGTTCCTTCACCTTCACAGGATTTACAAGTGACGGCCGTGTTAAGCTCTACAGTCTTTTCGACGCCAAAAACTGCGTCTTTGAGGGATATTGAGACGTTGATAAGTGCGTCTTGTCCCTGGCGTACGCGGGACGCGGGACCGCTTTGTCCACCGCCTCCGGTAAACATATCGAAAAGATCTTGAAACCCGAAACTTCCTGAGCCGAAGCCGCCAAATCCTCCTGCGCCTCCAGGGAATCCTGCACGACCCTGTTCGTCGCCGGTAGCGTCGTAATTACGGCGTTTCTCGTTATCTGAGAGTACTTCATAGGCGAGGGTTACACGTTTGAACTCCTCGGCTGCCTCTTCGGATGGGTTAACATCGGGGTGCAGTTGACGCGCCTTTTTACGGTACGCTTTTTTAATCTCTTCGGGGCTTGCGTCCTTTGAGACTCCAAGAGTTGAGTAGTGATCGCTCACGTGTTTCTTCTATCCTTTTCGTACCGGAGTGCTCCGGGTATGGTGTCAATATAAAATCTGTAAATTTGTGGGGCTCTGAGGAGTTACCCGCTTGATGTCATGATGCTCGTGTGCCTAAGACATGACCTAGATAGCGAGCTCCCGCGTTCACCGCCGCAATGTTACCACGGTAATCCATGCGGACTGGACCCACCACGCCAAGTTTTGCCGTATGCTTCCCCAAGGCGCCTTCATTGTCTGGTAAATGTTGTTTGCCGTATGAAACTACAACGGGTGAATCGTATTCACCAGTGACAATAGAAGCTCCTTGAAGCGCTTGCTCCGTATTCTCGTGACCGATCCTTACACTGTACCCGGCTTCTTGAACCGATGCGTGAGACAGCACGCGAAGCAGCGTAACTTGTTCTTCGAGCGCATCCAAAATGGGAGCTATGCTCGCCGAGAAGTCGTCGTGACTTCGTGCTAGGTTTGAGGTGCCAGAGATCGCGAAGCGAATATCTCGTTCAAAATAAGGCTGTGCTCGCAGATGATCCACGATAGCTTCGGTGAGCTCCGGAGAGCGGCCTCGCAACGCTGGATGATGCGCTTCTGGTAGTAATGCACTTATGTTTTCGAAAGGTAAACCCTGAAGCATTTTAAGCAGGTTCTCTTTAATCGCTGCAAGAGCTGACACAGTTTCATCATGCGCTAAGGCTGTAGTCTCTGGCAGTATCACAGTGACCCGGTGGATTGTGCCAAGATCACTGATAAGCAATGCTAAGAGCGTGCGTGAATCTAGGGGTACGAACTCAAGATGCAAGAGAGTTCCAGCGTTACGTGTTGGGTACTGGATAAGTGCTACCTGATGCGTGAGATGCGCAAGTGTTCGGGTGGCGGCTTCAATCATGTCTTCTACGCTGTGTGCGCTTTCAAGAATTTGCCGTAACGCCGAAACTTGGGTTGCAGAGAGAGCACGCGGCGCGGCTAGAGCATCGACGAAGAACCTGTATCCCTGTTCTGTAGGAATACGCCCAGCGCTGGCGTGCGGTGCGCTCAAAAGTCCCTGTTCTTCTAAAGCTGCCATATCATTGCGTATCGTGGCACTGGATACTTGAAGATGGTGGCGCTGTGCCAGCGTCTTTGAACCTATGGGTTCGCCTGTGCGCACGTAGTCTTCAACGATTGCCTGCAATATGCGCATGCGGCGTTCGTGTGACATGGTACTCCTTGCGACCCTATCGGTGGTTAATAATCTGGAAAAGCATAATCTGGCACTCTTGTTGAGAGAGTGCTAAAAACTACTTTTATCATAGCCGGGTAACCCCTAGAGGTACTAGTCTTTCGCCAGAAGCGAGTTATCAATACTTTAGAATTGGATGGGTTCTGCCAAAAGCTAACCTGCGAAAACCAGGCAATATCCGTGGTGCCGTTGTACGAAGGATGCAAGATATGAGTGAACGATACGCTTGGGGTGCACAAGATCTATCACGTGCCTCAATAAATAACAGGCCTGCTCCTCCTCGTCGGGTCGAGCTAAAACGCGGGATGGTCCTTGAGGATCTTAACGGGTGGGTTGGCGAAGTAGTGCGTGCCGAACGTATCGGTGGAGAAATATTTTTCGGGCTTGAAGACGCTTGCGGACGGGTCAAAAATTTTCCGTTAGGAATCGGGAACTTTCTTGAGGGCGAACCGGTTGAGATTGTTGCCCCAACACCACGAAAGACCTCAGGGCGCAAAATTTCTCGTTCTGGTTCGGTAGCAGTTGAAAACGCTCCAGCACGGGTGGCGCGCGCATCCAGAATCTGGGTTGAGGGGCTTCATGATGCGGAACTCGTCGAGAAAGTGTGGGGCCATGATCTTCGGATTGAAGGTATTGTGGTCGAGCCCCTTCATGGTGTTGATGATTTAGCAACTGCCGTTAAAGAGTTCTCCCCCGGTCCAGAGCGACGACTTGGAATTCTTGTGGATCATCTTCTGGAAGGCACCAAGGAAGAACGTATTGTGGCGGAGGCTTTAGCTGTTCCCGGCGCTGCTGGAAATATTAAGATTGTGGGGCACCCTTTCATTGATATTTGGCAGGCCGTCAAGCCGCAGGTTCTCGGAATTCCGGCATGGCCGCAGGTGCCTCGAGGTGAGGACTGGAAGAAAGGAATTCTACGTCGGTTGGGACAGCCACATCAAAACCAGGAAGACGTGGCAAACGCCTGGAAACGTATTCTTTCCCGAGTTGACTCTTATTCCGACCTTGATCCTACGCTGCTAGGACCTGTTGAGTCGCTCATTGATTTTCTGACTGAATAAGGTAATGTGAGTAGCTCAGGTTGTCTATGCCGCGCCTCTGGCGAGGCGTTCGGCAAAACACGTTACAATAAATAAGGATTTTAGGTTGTACAGGTGCACCAATTGAGGCATGTGTACGGCAGAGCAAAATAGACGAGTAATAATCAGGATTTCTGTGGTTCAAGATACTCGCCCGGAGGGGCATAAACGAAACATTACACCTTTGCCTGTGTCGCAGGACCGGAGCATGGCGACTTTTGCTCACTTTAGCGGCATCATCGGGTTTTTGCCTGCCGCTGCTATCTACTATTTGTATCGTGACCGTGCCCCCTTCACTGAGCAAGAGTCACGTGAAGCCATGAACTTTACGCTTCTGCCTTCAATCATGATTCTTGTTCTTCTCATTTTGAGCTTCGTACCCGGCATGGCAAGCCTCATGATGTTCTTTACTGCTATTCTGTGGCTTTATATGGCGATCAGTTCCGTAATTGCGGGCATCTACGCCGCCCAAGGAGAACCTCATAGGTACAAGCTCAACCTGCGTATCCTTGACCTTTTCCTCAAGCCTGCTGAAGACTTCAAAGAAAAGAAGAAGCAGCACCGAGAAGAAATGGAAGGGCAACAGCAACAACAGGCAGCCGAGCGCCGCGTATAAACAGACTTATACATCGTATAAGGCACCCCGGGTCACTATTTCGATATGGAATATGTGGCCCTTTATTTTTACGCGCATATTACATACCATATAAACACCTGTTAACGATTGAAGGCCCCTGATACACAAGGGACCTTCAACCGTATTCACTCAACTTCAGCAAAGACGACAACACGCTGTAACATATACCGTCCTGCCAATATAAACTCTACCTTAGTTTCAACCTAATGTCTAGTAATTCAATTATTTTATCCTGAAAGTTAAGGCAATTATATTTTTGAGGTAAGTATTCTCGCATATTTTACGAGACATTTATTTTATATCTGGAAGTAATTCTCGAGTAACAGCATCACCTAAAAGTCGCCCCTGCAGCGTGAGTTTTACCGAAGCATCAGGATTGGGCATACCGGTATCCGTAAAAACATCGGATTCAATGAGACCTTGCGAGAGCAACCACCGTAAAGAAGACCCCAGGTCAGCGGCAGGATGCACGGCCAGAAGCTCGCTCATAGGCAAACCTTCACGTACTCGAATCAGCAGCATAATTGCCTCAAAAGAACGAGTTCCTGAGTCTAAAACTTCTCGCGCTGCGGCCGGTGATTCCCCAGCCCGAACACGATGTGCATAGGGAATGGGATGTTTAATATTCCACCACCGGGTACCGTTTATATGTGAATGTGCTCCCGGTCCTATTCCCCACCAATCTTGATTACGCCAATACGCCATATTATGGTCACTTCGAGTATACTCAGACCGAGAATAATTCGAGACCTCATACCACCGATATCCGGCTTGCATGAGAAGATCTTCTGCACGCAAATACATATCTGCCATGAGGTCATCATCAGGCATTGTATATTCACCGCGCCGAATTTGTGCGGCAAGTTTAGTACCGTCTTCAACAATCAAAGAATATGCAGAAATGTGGTCTGGCTGATAAGAAATCGCCGCTTGCACACTTTGCTCCCACTGCTCCAGCGTTTCTGACGGAGAGCCATAAATTAAATCTATCGATACTTGAAGACCAATATCTCGCGCCCACGCCACAACTTTAGGAACATTTTCGGGCGTATGGGTACGGTCAAGAACTTTCAAAACCTCGGGCACAACAGATTGCATACCAAAAGAAACACGCGTAAATCCGCCGTCTTTTAACGTCTGCAGATCCTCATAGGTGACAGAGTCAGGATTAGCCTCGGTGGTGACCTCAGCACCATCTTCGATACCGAAAATATCAATTGCAGTTTTCAGGATGCGCACCAAATCATACGCAGGGAGTTTCGTGGGCGTACCCCCGCCGAAGAATACCGTATGCAACGGCCGCTTTACCACCCCGGATGCTTCAAGAGCGCGAGCGGCAAAGAAAATCTCAGCTATAGCATCGTCCGCATACGTACCCAGCCCTATCCCGCCGCCGAAATCTTCGGTGGCATAAGTGTTGAAATCACAATACCCACATCGCACTGAGCAGAACGGAATATGTACGTAGAGGCTAAAATCACGGTTCTGACACCCGTGCGCACAAGAGGCAGGGATGCGTCCATCACGCGGCGCGGGCGCGCCAGCCGGTTGCGCGGGTGCCATACAATGCCTCCTTCATGAGGATCTAGCCGAGTGCGTGTGCGTAAAAATGACGGGTAGAGACGCTCTTTTCTTGGAGTCAGGTCTCTACCCGCAAGAAAGACGGTAAAGATTTACTTCTTTTTGTCTTTCTTCTCTTTCTCTTCGCCTGAAGATAGGGCGGCAATGAATGCCTCTTGCGGTACCTCAACACGGCCGACCATCTTCATGCGCTTCTTGCCTTCCTTCTGCTTTTCCAGCAGCTTGCGCTTACGCGAAATATCGCCACCGTAGCATTTTGACAGCACGTCCTTGCGCATAGCGCGGATATTCTCGCGGGCAATGATGCGAGAACCAATAGCAGCCTGAATAGGAACCTCAAATTGCTGACGAGGTATTAGCTCACGAAGCTTACTCGTCATCATCAAACCGTACGAATAGGCCTTGTCGCGATGGGTAATAGCCGAGAAAGCATCCACTTTCTCACCCTGAAGCAGGATATCGACCTTCACTAGGTCCGCCTCTTCCTCACCATCGAACTTCCAGTCCAAGGATGCATACCCACGAGTACGGGACTTGAGCTGATCGAAGAAATCAAAGACAATCTCGGCCAGCGGCAGGCGGTACCGCATCTCAACGCGATCCTCAGATAGGTAGTCCATGCCGCCCATTTGCCCGCGGCGCGACTGGCACAACTCCATGATCGCCCCAATATAGTCGCTGGGGGCAATAATCGTACATGCCACCATCGGTTCACGAATGGTTGCGACTTTACCCTCGGGGAACTCGCTTGGATTAGTCACGCGCTTTGCATTACCCGATTCGTCCACAACATCGTAGATAACGTTGGGGGCGGTCGAAATAAGGTCGAGATTGAACTCGCGTTCCAAGCGTTCGCGCACGATTTCAAGATGCAGCAGGCCTAAGAAGCCACACCGGAAACCAAACCCGAGTGCTGCAGAAGTTTCAGGTTCGTAGACAAGCGCAGCATCGTTGAGCTTGAGCTTGTCTAGGGCATCTCGCAACGCCGGATAATCTGAACCATCAATAGGAAATAGCCCAGAGAACACCATAGGTTTCGGGTCTTCATAGCCGCCTAGGGATTCTGCGGCAGGCTTTACAGCAGAGGTTACGGTATCGCCCACGCGGGATTGCCGAACGTCTTTCACGCCAGTGATCAAATAACCCACTTCACCCACGCTCAGCCCTTTGGAGGGAATGGGGTCGGGTGAAATTACCCCAATCTCAAGCAGATCGTGTTCTGCGCCGGTAGACATCATCTTGATTTTCTGGCGCGGTTCAAGTTTTCCGTCTACGACACGCACATAGGTGACCACTCCGCGATAGGAATCATAAACCGAGTCAAAAATCATGGCGCGGGCCGGCGTGTCCGCCTGCCCCACAGGCGCGGGTATGCCTTCGACAATACGGTCCAACAGAGCTTCTACACCCTCACCAGTTTTGCCTGAGACCCGCAGAACCTCGTCAGGTTCGCAGCCAATAAGGTTCGCCAGCTCTTCAGCATATTTATCGGGCATAGCGGCGGGCAAGTCGATCTTATTCAAGACAGGAATAATCGTAAGATCGTTCTCCATTGCCAAGTAGAGATTGGCGAGAGTTTGGGCTTCAATCCCCTGTGCTGCATCAACAAGAAGCAGAGCGCCTTCGCATGCGGCAAGTGAGCGAGAGACCTCATAGGTGAAGTCAACGTGTCCCGGAGTGTCGATCATGTTGAGCGCATAGGAAGTACCGTCGATCTCCCATGGCATACGTACTGCCTGGGATTTAATGGTGATGCCTCGTTCACGCTCAATATCCATGCGGTCAAGGTATTGTGCCTTCATATCGCGCGGCGCGACAACGCCAGTTGCCTGAAGCATACGGTCAGCGAGCGTGGATTTTCCATGATCAATATGTGCAATAATGCAGAAGTTGCGAATAATCGCGGGGTCGGTAGCCGCCGGTATTGGCGGATTTTTCGACAGAGGAGCCACTCGCATATTCCTTTCATGGAGGTTCATCAGGCAGCTGGCACAATTATCTTTTATTTTCCCATAATGCACGCTGGAAGCGCGAACCGGCACGGTCGGCGGACACAAAGAATTCCCCGCCGGGAGAGAACCGACGGGGAAACCTTATCACTTCGCAATGCGCCTCATACAGAGGCTGACATTAGGAAAGTTTGTTAACCAGATGCGCTAGACCGGACTTCTTGTTAGCAGCGTTCTTCTTGTGCAGAACACCCTTAGAAACAGCCTTATCCAGCTTGCGGCTCACAAAACGCAGTGCCTCTTCGGCAGCTTCCTTGTTCTGTGCCTCAACAGCTTCCTTAACCCGGCGGGTTGCGGTCTTCAGCTCAGACTTAATAGCGTTGTTACGCAGACGAGCCTTCTCGTTAGTGAGGATGCGCTTTTTCTGGGACTTGATATTAGCCACGATTAAACTTTCTGTTTGTCTTATTGGTCGGTGAGGGCTATGCTGACCGATCATCGACTGAGCGGCGTGGGGATGCCTATGGCAACCGGTCAGCAGTGCCTGATGACCACCAGACACTCAACCACAAATCATAGCAGATAAGTGCCTGTAAGAGTACCTTTTATTTCAAGGATGATATATGATTTTCGCGCTTTTGAGATAGGTACAATCTCGGACTAACGGCGGTTGTAGGCTTGTTCGATAAGGCGGAAAGTCTCTTGAGGCATAATTGCCCCTTCACGGCGCATGTTCTCAGGACGCACCCGTAAGACGCGATTGAGTTTGACCTCGGAGGGCCGACCCTGGGAATCCCAAGAGCCTGAACCAATATCTAGATAATTAGAATCTGCATGATCGCGGTTGTTGTGGTCTTTGCTAGTCATCATGAAGGCAAGCAGGTATTCCCCGTCACGCCCTACAAGTATGACCGGGCGGTCTTTCCCCTGAGTATGGTCTTCTTCGTAAGGAACCCAAGTCCACACGATCTCACCAGGATCTGGATCGCCGTCCAATGAGGGAGAATACTCAAAGTCAATAGACCCGCGATAGTCTCCTGGATAGTCTGAACCCTGTCCCTGCGAACTCTGCTGTTGAGAGAGCGCAGACTTAGAAGCACCGGGGCCTGGTTTCGGCGCATTTGATGTCTGAGGTTGTTCAGAATCGTGGTTGGTCTGTGCTTGCGACTGTTGTGCATTATCGCGCAGAGCATCTTCTGCTGCTTTCCGAAGCGAAGGCAAAACGGCGAAGAATGCTTTTTTCAGTGTTTGTAGCATGGAGTCCATTATGCCTTATGACGCAAATCTTTCCCTAGCTCATATATGAGCAAAATAAAAATGCATTTATGAGCGGTTATGAGGCAACGCAATGGCAAGTACCGCGCGTTCAACCGCATATACCGGGTCTAGGCCCTCCCCCTTGAGCTGTGCGTCGGCATCAGCAAGTAGCTGCACGATACGGGCGATCTGTTCCCCGGTGAAACGCCTTCCGTCGCGTTGCGCCTGTTCAACCTGCCACGGAGCCATACCTACCTCACGGGCAAGTTCCTGGGCACTGGCACGCACATGATGCACGCGGGCAATATTGCGAATACGCATGGCAAGTGCCCCCAACAGAGGGATAGGTTCTGTTCCCGTTGCTAAAGCATGTCGCAAAAGCCTAAGTGCTTCTGCTGCGTTTCCCGTAACGGCGGCGTCTCCCACCCGAAAAGCGGTAACTTCGGTTCGCCCGCCATAGTAACGGTTCACGATCTCTTCGGTAATATTTCCCGCAATATCTGCTTGAAGTTGAGCACAGGCAGAGGCAAGTTCGGCGGTGTCGTTGGTGGCGGCTACGAGTAGGCGTAGGGCGCCGGGATCGATAGTGCGTTTAGCCGCTCGGAATTCACCGGTGACAAATTCCGTTTTTTCGCGCTCGGCTTTGAGCGGTTTACAGGGAATAAGAACGTGGTTTTTACGTATGGCATCAATGAGTTTTTTGCCGCGGTTACCGCCGGAATGCTGCATGATGAGCATAATGTCGGATTCTGGGGCAGCAATGTAGCTGAGAACATCGTTAAGAAAGTCTTCACTCATGGTGGCGACGTTGTCAGCATCTATTATTTTGGCAGTCCCGAAGAGCGACGGGCTCGCGAGGAGAGTGAGTTCCCCCGCAGTGTAGGTGGAAGCGTTGATGGTGACTAGGTCTGCATTTGGATAGGTACTATAAAAAGCGGTGCGCAGACGTTCACGTGCTCGTGAAGCGAAATACTCTTCGGAACCGTGGAGCATGATGACCGGTGCAGGATTTACGGTGCGCCATGCGTTATCAAGCGCTTTATTAGCGCGTTGGCCGCGGTAGTTGCCGCGTGATGAGCTTCCCCTGGGAGTCACGGTACCTCATTGCTCGTTCGGTGTGTTGCTGTTTCTATCATACCGAAGTGTCTTTGACCGATTTGGTGCGTTGGTGATTGACGGCGCGTGCTGGTTGCATGCCGAGTACCGGGCATACGTACATAATCGAGGTGAAGCTCGCGCTTGTAAATACGGTAATCCCAGAGCCATATCAGCAGGCTACCCGCAAAGACAGTAACTCCAGCAAAAGTTACAGATGCCAGAGTAACATCTACATCGAGTGGATTTGCGGGTGCGTGTGCAAAATATTTCGCTATGTATTCGATGCCCTGTGCCGGTATTCTACCGAGAATAAGAGCAATATCCGTGATGGCCGTGAAGTTGATGCTGTAGCTCAGGAACGCGGCAAGACCAGCAAACATGGTGATCGCGGTTAGTGGAGCGGCAAGCATATTTGCGGGAATGGTATAGAGCGGTATTTTGCCGCTGATACCTAAAATCACAGGGGTACACCAGAGCGAGGCGCTGGCGGAAGCTGCTACAAGTTCGGCGAGGGTGCGCGGTAGAATGCGCATCAAGAGGCGCGTGAGTGAGGGTCCGAGCGCTATCAGCGATGCCGTAGCCACGGTGGAGAGCACGAAGCCGAGGTCACCGGCGAGTTTCGGCGCAGCGACGAGGCAGAACACGATAGTGGTGGCGAGCGCGCTAAGAGTATTTCTCCCGGTGCCGCGGAGCATCGCCAAAGCTCCTAGTGACCCCATGAGAATAGAGCGGATTACGGATCCCTCAAAGGTGAGAATCGTGGAGTAGAGAACGACGGCGGTAATACCCATTCCGATCATGAGGCGGCGTGGAACGCGCACGAGAATTCCAAAACGGTAGCCAGCCATGAAAATGATGGCAATATTTGCTCCAGAGACTGCGGTAAGGTGACTGAGCCCGCTAAGCTTATAGTTTTCCTTACTGGTGTTGGGCATTGCGGAGTCATCGCCATAGGCGGTACCTAGAAGTAACGCCGTGGTTTCGGCATCGAGGTGTCGGCGGGCATAATCGCGCATCCTGGTGTTTAGGGCGCGCGTGTGCTCAAGATCTTGGTTCGGTTGAGGGAATATGCTTGCACCTTTGAGGAATGCGGTGGTGCCTTTATTTTCAAGGGTTCCGAGCGCGTTAACCCGGGTTCCGGGGTTAAGCTGCTGTTTTCGTGTGTTGTTGTAAATACGAATATCTTCATGAATTGGTGCTCGAAGATTACGGTATTGAGCCGTTTCGGTGCTGAGAATGATCATATTCGTATGCGAGTCAAGAGGGCGTATTTCCCTGATGACTCCGGTTATACGTAACGAGGCTCCTTCGGCATCTCTTAGGGTCGTGCGGCTGGAATCCGTTCCGGTCAGCATGAGCAGGACAGCTTGCAGAGTCACCAAGAGCATAATGAACATGAACTGCCCGAGGATAGGACAAAGAATATGGGCGATTTTGCGTCCATAGAGGGTATTAAGCGTTATGGTGATTATTCCGAGCAGACTAATAGCCACTAAAACGTAGTATTTATAGGGCTGAAAAGTGCCGTGATACATGGCGGCCAGCGTGAAAATCCAGAGTACGACCGCCGAGACTATAAGCCGTATATCAAGGTGAATAATGGCACTGACAGCGCGAAACCATTCGCGGTTATGGTCGCGGCGATAGCGCATCCACTCGGTATGGGCGAAATTTCGGGTGAGATATGGTTTGAGCTTAGGCGGGATGTGCAGAAAACTCATGATGCGGCTCATTATCTATATTGTTTGACGCTAACGGATTTAGACTGTGACGAGCGGGCGCAGCGAACTCATGAGAGAGGGACCGATGCCGGGTACCGCATCCAGTTCATCAACACTTTTGAAGCCTCCGTGAGCATCACGCCAAGAAATAATGCGGGCGGCTAGAGAAGGACCAATGCGCGGCAAAGTCTGCAGCTGCTCGGCAGTCGCAGTATTCAGGTTGATAGGAGAACCCGGTGCGCCCTGCTGCCCAGTGCCCGCGGAAGATTTCGGTGCCGCAGGGTTTTGCGCGGTTCCCGGAGAACCGTTGGGTGAAGCACTGTTTCCTCCGGCTGGTGCGGCAAGTGCCGGTGCAGCGGTCTCCCCTGTCTTGGGGATGTAAAGCTGTGTGCCGTCGCTAAGGCTGCCCGCGAGGTTCACCCGGTTGAGGTCGGCGTCCGGGGTTGCGCCTCCTGCGGCTTCAAGGGCATCAATGGCGCGGGCATCAGCAGGGAGCGTTTGCACGCCAGGAGTTTTGACTGCTCCAGCTATATGCACTCGAATGGTGCCATTCTTATTCGGCGCCTTATTCTGCGCAGATGAATCCGAAGGGGTGGCGCTCGGAATTACGGATGAGCTAGCCCCTGGCGCCGCCACCTGGGCGCTACTGGTAGACTCTTCGTTTGCTTGCGGAGTGGGTGTAAATCCTAGCAACCCCCAGAGAATAATTCCTAGAACGCCCAAGGCTAAAACGAAGACGGCATAGGGCGGAACCTTCCACCGAAAAGCACGGGTTTTCGCTGGTGTTTCCCATTCGTCCCATTCATCCTGAATGAGCTCTTCGGGCATATTCTCGCGCTGTGCAATAACGTGAGTAGTGTGCTCGCCGTGCTGTTCATTGGCAGGGTTGTGCGCAGGTTTTACCGCGGAGATCTGCTGCTGTGTGCCCTCGTAGTAGCTTTCCGCCAAATCGTCTGGTTCGGTGCTATGAGTGGCGCGTTGTCTAGCTCGTCTTAAAAGCTGTTCAGATGCCGACTCCTGCTCATACACGGTTTTTTCGTAAGAATCTGAGTAGAGTCTTCGAGGGCTTTTCCTCACCGAGGCAGAAGAAGCAGACCCTTCCGCAAAATCATCATGCGGCATAAGGCGTTCTGTGGGCTCGTCATCCCAGATCTCATAGGGGCTTTGCTTCTCTGTCTGAGCTTCCTGTGCTGGCACCGACGTCTTAGCTCTTTCGGTTAGCGTCTGCATAGAAGAGCTTAGTGGATGAAATGCTTGGTGGGCGTTATCGCGGGTCATAGTGCAAGCCTAGCCGTGTGCTTGCTCCCCCGCCGAGCGGTTTCTATATTCTGTGGATAACTATCTGAGCGGGACACAAAAATCGGCTATCCACAGAGTTACGCCAATTTTTGCGGGTGAATCGGGTAATTATTTTAGTGGCCACACAAAGAAATATGACATTCTCACATTGTGCATGCGCGCATGGATGGCTAATAGATGACAGCGGCAAGTGCTCCCAGCCCGGAATGCGCCGCCAATACGGGTGGGAGAGAGCTGAGAACCGCATCCGAAGCGAAGGCTCCCAATGAATCTTGCAAGACTTTAGCTTCCGCAAGATTACCCATATGGTGAAGCGCTACCACGTGACCGGTTGGTCGTACGTCGTGCTGCGCAGCCGCAGCTGCAGGATGCTTTTTCACCGATTGGTGCTTGGTACAAACGTCGCGAATAATCTGCGTGAGGCGTTCTTTCGCGCGCGTTGCGGTACGGGGGCGCTCAACATAGGTCAGTTTTCCATCTGCAACCGTGCCAATGGGCTTAATCTGGAACATCTGCCCGACCATCGCTAAGGCGGGCGAGACACGGCCCCCGCGGCGGAGCGCATCAAGGGTGGGAATGTAGAAATAAATATCGGTTGCGGCGCATATGCTGGT
>ERZ773004.1228-NODE-1228-length-13136-cov-285.121015_pt1 | contig 13136 bp, 14 predicted proteins | sample MGYA00580667_ERZ773004 | MGnify/ENA primary metagenome ERZ773004 (study PRJEB29015, sample SAMEA2737963) | human oral metagenome | biome: human oral; feature: human-associated habitat; material: dental | place: China | collected 2123 ... | reverse complement strand
ACTATCACAGCCACCCTAGCCCTCTACGCCTACACCAACCCCTGAATAACCTTCCTAGAACTTCTTCGTGATTGCTTTTTTCAAACGCAAGATTTAGCCCTGATGAATGAACTATATAACAGTAATCTTGGCTGCTTCTGCTAAGTTTTGCGTCAACGGTTGAAGGCAATTGTTGTAGTATCGACTCGACATTGTTTGATCGTATTAATAACCCAAATAATCCTGCGATATGCGGAGGGGTGAATCGTGGTGGAGGCGAAGACTTGCCGTACCTGAATAACTCGAGATTTAAGTTCTTTATTCGTAACACATACACGAATAGAGAATCTTGCTCGCGAGCCCCGAGTTTTTCTCGCATCCAGCCAGGATAGGCGTCAATTACAGGGCCCTCAACATAGCATATTCCTGCTAGACCAAGCTTGTAAAGCATTGATATTACTTCTGAGCATTTGTTGACCGTTAGGCCAAAATGGTCGATCCCTAGTGTGATTGAATGCGGCATTGCCTTACACCTTTGAGAATGTGCGCCTTCTAGTGGACTGTGGACTTGGGGGATTCATGGAGACTCACCTGACCGCACTTTAGAACTGACCATATTTGCCTCGTCGAGCACCTGGTTTGAAGTGCATCGTTTTTAAATGCTAACACAGTAACTTATTTACAAATGCGTACCGCCTGTCGCGTCTATGACCTGCCCAGTCACCCACGAGGCATCATCTGACGCGAGAAAACTGACCACATTTGCCACGTCGTTGGGGTCTCCGACGCGTCCTAGAGCCACATCCTCAGCTACTGCTGCCATGGCCTCTTGGTTGTTCCGCAGCCAGCCAGCATTGATGTCGGTATCAACCACACCAGGAGCGACAGCGTTGACGGTGATACGACGTGCGCCGAGGTGCTGAGCCAGCGTCAGTGTTAATGTGTCAATTGCTCCTTTGGTCAGTGCGTAGCCAATAATCTCAGGGAAGGCGATTCGTGTTGCCCCTGAGGAAATGTTGATGATCCGTCCACCATCGATCAGACGTTTCAGTCCGTCACGAATGATGAAATACGGGGCGTTAGTGTTGATTTTCTGCTGCAGAATGAAGTCCGTATCCGAGAACTCTTCGATAACACCGCGTAGCGTCACCCCAGCGTTATTGACCAACACATGAACCGCTGTGCTAAAACCCGCCCGCTGAGCCGCCTGGTTATACTGTCGCCAGAATGTGGGTCCCACATTATCTACGGATAAGTCACAGCCAAAGGCGAATGCAATACCGTCATGCGCTGTAATTTCAGAAACCACGTCGAGTGCTGCCTGCTCGTTCGATCCATAATGGACTGCCACCGTATATCCATCACGGCCGAGCCTGAGGGCGATGGCGCGACCAATGCCGCGACTAGCACCTGTAACGACTGCTGTTTTTAGTTTGTTGGGGTGTGAATTAGTCATGCCTGCATGATAGCATTTTGTAGCGATCATTACAAGTCCTGGTCAATTATGTCATATTTCACATTTTGCGCGATATCCCCTCGTATTTCTCTCATTGTCTAGACTTTGATTTGTAGCACATCTACAACGAGTGGTCGGATAACTCGATATGGTTGTAGGATCAATATTTCGTATGTTTTCCTATTACTGTTGTCTTGGTGCTTGAACGTGATGGGTTAGTGTGTGGATTGTCGCTTACGGGTGGCTTTGCTCTGCTAAATTCCTGTTACCGGCCTCATGTGGCCTCGCACTCTTCCCACTCCCACCCGAACCCACCGAAAAGCCCGCCATGGACGTCTCGCTGGGTGAGGGTGGCGCGCTGCTGGGCGTCCAGGCTGGTGCGGTTGTACTGGTTGGCGGCTTGGGGGCGGGCGAAGGGGCTAGCCCCGGTGAACTGCCAGATGCTGGCTGGCACCTCCCCGATGAAGCGCACCTGGATGGTGGCCAGCAGTGAGCGAGCGTGGAAGGCCCGGCTGGCCAAGGAGATCGGCGTGGTGGGCTCCTCGCCCGGCAGAGGCTCGAGCCGGAAGGCAAGGTCGTAGCGCGTCGCGTCGTGCATCGGCGTGCGCCTGCCGGTTGCCGGGTCGACGTGCCAGAAGTGGTCGTTCCACCCAGCCCCTTCGACGGGGCGGCTGTTGACGCTGAACTCCCCGCCCGGCTGCGCCGTGACATGAGCCGGGTAGGAGCGGGAGATGGTGACGAAGTCCAGCTCACCGGCCATGTTGGCCAGCCGGTAGTGCTCCACCGTGCCGCGCCACTGACGCTGCTCCACCACGATGAGCGTGGTGGTCTCCTCATAGACGATCCCACCGTGCATCTCCGGCACATCCAGCACCAAGGGTGCCTGAGCGTATCGCCCGGCCACCAGACGGCTGTGCAGCAGGCGCAATCCAGCTTCCTCCCGGGAGGCGATCGTCTCCATGCTGCACCCCATGCGGGTCGCCATCGCCCGCCGCCGCTCCAACAGGCTGCCACTACCCGCTGTCTCAGGACTAAGCGCAAAGGCCGCCAGCAGCACACCCACCAGCGGCTCATCCTGCTCACTCCCGCTCTCACTCAGGCTGTGAATGGCCGAGACAAAGCGATGCCGTAGCCGCTCAAAAGAGTCCTCCAAGCTCCCCCGGAGCACCTCATCGACGATCGGGGCGTGCACCAGCCGCGCCGCCGTAAACCCACCGCGCTTACGCAACCACGCCAGCTCACGCAGCAAGGACGCCGCATCATCGGCATCGAGATGAGCGCGGGACATGAGCAAGCCTCCTGGGGGAGTAGGGGCAGGGCGTGAGTCAGAAGCGGGATGAGCGGAGATGACGTCGTTGGGGCGGGGCAGCGACGAGGCGACCGAGGTGCCAGTACCGGTGCTGGCTGAGGCGCCTGCTGCGATGGGCCTGTCATGAGTGGCGACTCAAGTCTCGGTGGACGGGGTGGGTCGCAAGCCAGCCTAGACCGAGCGGTCGGGACAAACCAGGAGATAGAGCCGGGGGAGCCGAAGAACAGAGGCGAGTCGTCTGTGCCTGGCTTGGCGGACTGGCTCCTTGCCCCAGTTACTGGTCTGCCGACCGCGGTGGGTCTGGCTCGTAGCTGCACGTGTGAGTCAGTGGTGGATGCCTGAGTGAGCCCTCTTTTCCAACTTTCTTCCAACTTTGCCGGCACTGCGGCGCGACCTACCTACCGTTCTAACCAACGCCACGAGCCCAGGGCCAGACCGGCAGAAAACGCTGGTCTAGCGCAGCTCGTGGCGGGTGGTACGGCTCGCTCTCCCCAGAGCGGCAGCACGGGCCGTCAACGCGCGATGACCAGCTGGGCTGGTCATCTTTCTCGCTTCCTTCCTCTCCTCTCGAAAGGACTCCTCATGGCTTCTACCAATCTCAGTCTCTTCTCGCCCCAGCGCACCCGGATGGGGGTGGTGCTGGGCAATGGCCAGGCCCGGGTGACCCGGCGGGAGATCGAGCAGGTCGCCGCCCAGGCAGAAGTAGCGGCCCAGGCCGAGCAGGCCCGGGCCTTCCTGACCTCCCAGGTCCTGACCAATATCGCCACCCTGGTGACCCAGGCTGAGGCCCGGACCCGCATCGCCCCCGGTGGTGCCCAGTTCTACGAAGCGATCATCACGGGGTATGCGCTGGGGGCTGGGCAGCGGATCGGGCAGCTGTAGGCGGCGGGCGCTGCGATGCGTCGCTGACCCAGAGCACGAGCCCACGCGCGACTGGTGGCGCGGAAGCACTCCTGAACTGCCGGAGGGCAGCAGCACTGGCTGCTCGGCTGGGCGGGACTGCCGCCTCTCGGTGGGGCTCAGGATGGCCGGGCTAGTACCGGAACGTCGCCAACAACGCCGCCAACCCGGTGACAAGCTCCCAGTCTTGCGCCTTCGTTCTTTCTCTCATCTCTTCTCATCTTCGGAGGTTTCATCATGACGGCAATAATCGGGATTCTGGCCCTCATCGGTCTGGCTGTGGTGGGCGCAATCGGCTGGGCGTTTGCCCACGGGGTGCGCGATGGCCTGGCCCAGTGGCGGGAGGTACCGCCGGGCGGAGCGAGTCAGCTGGTGCCCGTAGGCGCATCGCCGCTCTCGCTCTCCGCCGCACTGCCGAGCAGCTACTAAGCGGGCCAGCTGGCTGGTGAGGTCGCAGCCAGCTGGCGCTCGGCACACCGGTTGGCCAGAGCGGGGAGCGCGGCGGGCATACCAGCCAGCTCATCTTGGGCGGCCGCCCTGGCCTTGGGCAGTGAGCTGAGCCAGCAGCGCCAAGAAGCCGGCCGAGCCATGCAGGCAGCGATGGCCCAGGTGCTGCAGGACAACGAGCAGGCAGTAAGAGCCAGTGGAAAGCGCACTACTGACGACAGTGGGAGTGGTGCCAGGAATGGTGGTGGTGTTGCTGACGGGATCAGTGGCAACGGCGTCAAGGCTGGCGGTGGTGCGGCTCCAACTGGTACGGGGCCGGATGAGGCCAACAAGGGTGGCAGCACGTCGCCTGATGCGAGAGCTGGCGTGACGGATAGTGGTGACAGCAACGGCACGGCAGAGGGTACGACCCGTCCCACCTGGCCGGCTCACGCGCCCTCGCGTCGACCACCGCGGCCGCGCCCCAGGCGGTGCACGCAGCACAGGCCGGCTCGGTCGGACGAGCGGTAGCCGTGAGCATTCGGCTCCATTCCTCACCCACATACCGCGTCGTTTCGCCTGCTTGTTGCAAAAACTACAGCACCGACTTTCGTGGCCACTAAGTGGCGTGTGTGTCCATTTTGTTTCCTGGGGTGGCACCACAGAACTAAGTCGATGGCGGCACGTGTCGCGTCGCTTGGCAATAGTGAATTGGGAGGCCTTGCATCGAATGAGTGTTCGTGGAATGTATGGGATAAGGGCAACCGGCTGCCGATGCGCGAAATAGCTTGTGGCCAGCTTGTCCGGAGCAAATAGCACGTATGAACAAAAAAGGAGGGACATCATGCAGCAGCAGACGAAACAGACAACGCGAGCGTGCCCTGGGGGAAAAGCCTCTCGGCACGGTGCGGTAGCCAGACAGGTTGGCGCAGCACTGAGACCAGGTGCTGGCGTGCTGCGACCGGGCGGCGCTATGAGCGATGGGCCTGGCTTGGCCGGCCGGAGTGGTTCTGGTGGATCTGGCAGTAGCACTGCGGTGCTCAGCCAAGACAGTGCAGGCAAAGCGGCCGGAAGCGAAAGGGAAGCCGGCGTGCCGACTGGTGGTGCTGGCTCATCACCCACCATCCCCGGCCTGCCGCCTGGTGGCTTTGCCACCGTCCTGGTCGATCCGCCGTGGCCACTGCAGAGTGGTGAGAAGCATTACCGGACGATGAGCCTGGCGCAGATCAAGGCGCTGCCGGTGGGGTCGTTGGCGGCCCGTGATGCCCACCTGTGGCTGTGGACGACCAATGCCTTGCTGCCGAAGGCGTATGAGGTGGCTGAGGCCTGGGGCTTTACGGTGCGTAGCCCACTGACCTGGGTGAAGTTCCGCCTTGGCCTGGGTGGTCGCTACCAGCTGCGCAATGCCACCGAGCAGCTGCTGTTCTGCACTCGGGGGAAGGCACCCTTGGGGTCGCGCTCTCGGCCGACCTGGTTCAACGCCCCCGTCACGGAGCACTCGCGCAAGCCGGCTGAGCAGTTCGCCATCATCGAGCGGGTCAGCCCTGGGCCGTACCTGGAGCTGTTCGCCCGCCGGCGGCCAGAGTCAAACCAGCCCTGGGCGGTGTGGGGCGACCAAGTGGACTCCGACATCTGCATCCCCGGCTTTGCCGTGCCGCGGTATAGCGAGTGGGCGCAGGAGGCAGAGGCAATGTCGCTGAGGACGCAGGCAGACGACGCTGCCGATAGTGGCAGTGGCGGTACCGGCAAGGAGGTTCTGCGATGAGTCGGCCCTGGCATGACAAGTACCCAATTCGCAGTCTTCGAGGTGATGGTGATAATGAGCGATTCGAGGCGTTCGCTTGCTGGCAGCCTGCTGCGATGCGGCGTCGGTCTGCTCCTGATCGCGATGGGGCTGCGGTGGATCGTCGCCATCGTGCAAAGCAGCTGGCCCTGGCTCGTCGGGCTGCTCGCCGTGAGCGCCGCCGCCTGGCTGGCAGTGCGCTGGTGGCGGAGCCGACGGGAGTGGTGAGGGAGCCGCTCAGAAGCGAGCGACAGACAGATAGGCGTCGTCAGATGGGCCAGGCCGAGCAGTGCCCGAGTTGGCCAGTTGACGACAAGACGCAACAAGCACGTTCCCGCCGGCGTCTCAGTTCTCACTCTCCTACTGGAGGCTACCGGAAGAACGGTGAGTGTCCTCATTCCCTAAGGAGGCAGCCATGATGGCCCCGCGCCTTGGTGGCCGGCCTGGTTCATCGCGGCGGGTGCGGCTGGTGCCGGTACGCCAAAGCGGCATGGATCACCGGGCGGTGGCGCGGATCGTGCTGGCAATGGCGCGGCAGATGGCGGCAGAGGCGGATGAGACTGTGGACTCGGCGGCGGTTGACGAGGTGGTGTCCTCAGATGCAGGGGTCTGCGCGGGGCGTGAGCCTGGCACCAGCGATGGGTCGGCTGCTGCGAGTGATGATGCGGCGGCTCCGTGGGCTGGCGCTCATAGCGGGCAGAGCGCTCGTGGTGTCGCCTCGGTGGGGCGTTGTGCTGCGAATGAGCCTGTGTCGGCATCGGCTGGGAGTGGCTCGGCGGGACGGTGTGCTCGCCAGCGTCATGACGGCGCTCACTACTTGGCTCATGGCACCCCTTCCACCGCTTCCCACGCCGCGTCGGATCCTGCCGGTACGGTCAAGACTGACGAGGCCACTGCTGCCTCGTCCACCCCGGGAGGTACCCCGTGATGGCCCGCCCTACTCGCCCCCTGGTGTGGCACCAGCTGCGGTTTGCCCTGCCGCTCGCCCAGGACACGGCGGTCGGTCTGGTGGAGCGGCTCCTGGCAGATAGCTCGCTTGGTCGGGTGGTGCTGGAGCTGCGCGCCTCGGGCGGTCAGGCGGCCTGGGCGGTGGGCTCGCGGGCTGGTGAGCGGCTGGTCTCGGTGGTGCGTGAGCTGGTGCCGGGCTGTCGGGTGTCTCGTGGGGTCTCGCGGCGGGCGGTGGAACAGGCGGTGGTGGTGTCGGCCCGGCCGGTCGGGGCGGGACTAGCGACGGAGCGGCTGACGACAGTGGTACGGGCCGTCCTGGCGGCGCTAGCGGTGACGGCGAATGACGAGGAGCTGGTGGTTCAGCTGCAGTTGGGGCGGCGCTTTGCCCCGCAGGCTCTGGGGCGGGTGGAGCCGCAGGGCTGGCTGGAGCTGCTTGGGCTCGTACCGATCCCGTCTCTTAGTGGTGAGCGGGGTCGGCGGATGCGGGCGCAGGTGGGGCGGCATCGGGCGGCGGTCTGTCTGCGCTTGGGGGTGCGGGCGGCCTCGCCCTTGCGGCAGCGGGTGCTGCTGCAGGGGCTGCTGGGGGCGCTGCGCCTGGTGGAGGGCCCAGGGGTGCGGCTGCGGGCCCGCACAGAGCACCCCGCCAAGCTCGATAGCGTGCGGCGGCCGTGGCGGGCGGGGCTGGAGCTTGGTGCAGGAGAGATTGTGGGGATGGCTGGTTGGCCTATTGGTGAGCTGCCCTTGCCGCTGCTGGGTAGTGGGCACCCGCGCCAGATTGCCCCGCCGCCGGAGGTGGGGTCCGGGTCGTCCCAGCGCGTCGTCGGGGCCAGTGCGGTGCCAGGCGAGACTGGGCTGGTGCGTCTGCCAATTACCGACGCTGTCTACCACACGCATCTGCTGGGGCCGACGGGGGTGGGTAAGTCGACGGTGCTGCTGTCCTTGGCGCTGGCTGATGCGGCTGAGGGCCGGGGCCTGCTCTTGCTCGACCCCAAGGGCGACTTGGCGACGGACTTCGTAGCGCGCCTGCCCCAGGAACGGGCGGACGACGTGGTGGTGCTGGATCCGGCTAATCCCTGCCCGGTGGGGTTCAACCCGCTCTCTGGGCCGCCGGAGCTGGCGGTGGTGACGGCGGAGGCGGTGCTGGGGGTGCTGGCCGAGCTGTTTCGCGACAGCTGGGGCATCCGCACCGCCGATGTCCTCTCCGCCGCGCTGCTGACGTTGGCGCGCATCCCGCAGGCGACGCTGGTGTGGCTGGTGCCGCTGCTGACCAATCCGGCCTTCCGGCGCCGGGTGCTGGCCCTGGCCCCAGCCGATCCTTTGGGGACGGATGTCTTCTGGCAGGGGTATGAGGCCAAGCCGGTGCGGACCCAGGCGGTGGAGGTCGCCCCGGTGCTCAACAAGCTGCGCCAGTTGATGCTGCGCCCAGGACTGCGGGCGATGCTGGGCCAGGCCCAGCCCCGCTTTGGGCTGGCGGATCTGCTGGAGCGCCGGCGCATTGTGGTGGTCAATCTCAACCAGGGCCTACTGGGAGCCGGGGCGGCTCGCCTACTGGGGACGCTGCTGGTCTCTCAGCTGTGGCAGCACCTGCTGGCACGCCAGGCAGAGCCGCCTGAGCGGCGGCAGATCGTTAGCGTGTATATCGATGAGGTCCAGGCCTTCCTGGCAGGGCTGCCGGGCAGCCTGGCCGACGCCCTGGCCCAGGCTCGGTCACTGGGCGCGGCCTTCCACCTGGCGCACCAGTACCGCGGGCAGCTCAGTACCGAGATGATTCAGGCGGTGGAGACCAACACGCGCTCCAAGGTGTACTTCGCCTTGTCTGCGACCGATGCAGCTGCAGCGGCCCGGCTGGCCCCGGAGCTGGAGGCAGCCGACTTCCAGCTGCTGACCCAGTACCAGGCCTACGCCACCGTCATGCACCACGGGCACCGCTCGGGCTGGTTCTCCCTGGCCACCCGGCCCGCCCCACCAGCGGTGCGCGACCCAGCCCTGCTCTACGCCGCCAGCCACGCCCGCTACGGCAGACCAGCCGAGCAGACCGAAGCCGAGCTCATCGCCCTGACCAGTGCCAGCACACCGACTGCTGTTGACGATGCCGACAGCAAGAGCCCGGCGACGACCACTGTCGCCACCACTGATGTCACTAATGATGGGCCCGGTGATGAGGTGGCCGGTGAGTTGAAAACTGGTGCGCTGAATGAGCCTGGAGCGGATGGATCCAGCAACGGAGCTGAGGCTGATGGATTCGAGAGTGGAGCTGAGTCGGGGCGGCTCCGCCCGGCAATTGGCCGCAGGAGGCGACCATGACGCAGCTGGTACATAAGCACACGACTTGGCGCTGCTGCAGGCGAAGCACGTGCGGTGCCGGTGGCGCGGTGGACCTGCGAACCACTGGGCAGTGGCGTCGTCTCGGTGGACGTGTCGGTCGACGCACCGCTGCACTCAAGGCTCGTGGCAAGCGGCGGTATCCCGCCCTTTTGCGGTCGTTTGTGGCGGTGACTGACCCCACCTGGTGTGGTCACGTCTGGCCCGGCGGAGGCGGCCAGCGATGAACCGGTCACCCACCATTACAGCGGCCCGGTTCTCATCGCTGGTGCCTGCGCCGATCCATCCGATGCAGGCGCGCCTGCTCGCCCTGGTGGCGGCCCACCGCTTTGCCACCACCACGCAGCTCGCCCGGCTGACCACCCTGGAGTACGCATCGTCGGCCTCGGCCCTGCGCCAGACCCAGCGCCACCTGGCCAACTTGGCCCAGCAGCGCCTGCTGACGAGCCTGGAGCGGCGGGTCGGTGGCTGGCAGGGCGGCTCAGCCGTGACCATCTGGGCCGCCACCACTCGGGGCCAGCGGCTTGTGGCAGCAGAGAACGGAGAGGGGGAGGAGGTGCCGCGGCGGCAGCGGCCCCGTGAGGTGTCGACCACCTTCCTGGACCACCTCCTCGCGATAACGGAGGTGCGTACCAGCATTGAGGAAGTCGTCCGCCAGGAGGCGGATACCGAGGCGGCGGTCGCCCTAGAGCCGGAGTGCTGGCGCACGCGTCTTGGCCCCAGTGGCCAGGTGCAGGTGCTGCGCCCTGACTTGGCCGTGACCGTCACCAGCCCGGCCTATGAGGACCGCTACCTCATCGAGGTCGACCGGGCTACCGAGAACCCTGGCCGCGTCATCGCCACCTGCTGGCGCTACCAGGAACACCAAGCCGCTAGCAGCCAGGCCAGCGACGGCGACGTCTTCCCCCTGGTGGTCTGGCTCGTCCCCAACGACCGCAGACGCCACCGCCTGGAGCGAGCCATCGCCCACAGCACCGGCCTGCTGCGCGAGCTCTTCCGCGTCATCCGCCTCGACCAGCTGCCCACCCTGATCCACGGCGGCCCCGCCGCCATCCCCACCCCACAGGCTAGCAACCAGGTGGGCTGACACACCAAAAGAAGGCATATCTCGACGAGAAAGACGAAACGCAGAAGCCTGCCATTTCTGGGGCGACATGCCAAGGACATTGAGGTGAATATTGCGCACAGCAGACAACCGCCAAACTGCGATCCATGCGGAAATTCGCGGATTGCCGCCAGGGGCCAAGCGAAAACCAGACTGGACTTTTCCGTCCATCTGAGCGTCAATAGAAAGAGGAGAAACACTAAACCAGTGAAATAGCAATATATGACGAGAGGAGGACACCGATGACAACACAAACCAGAACGAACGCACAGGAGAAGCACCCGGCGGTGCGCTCAGCCGTACCCGCTACCGCGCTGGACGGCCAGGCAGGTACCGGGCCGATCGCCATCTTCTACGGCGCCGCCCACTACCCCTTCGAGCTGGCCCGGCAACGGGAGCTGGTCGAGGACTACGCCGAGACAACCGGTCTCAACCTAGTCACCGAGTTCCACGACAGACAGCAGCGCCAGTACGGGCTGGGCATGCTGCTCGATGCCTGCCAACGCGGTGGGGTGGAGTACGTCATCACGGCGGGCTGGCCCACCCCCAACCTCACCGCAGCCGAAGCAGACGCGGTCGTCGAGCAGCTCGCAGCCAGCGGCACCCACCTGGTCTGCCTCAACACCTGGCACCCCGGCGACGGCACCCCACCAGCCTGGTGGAACGACGAGGAGGGTGCACAGATCCGGCAACTCGATGCGATGAGAAGCCAAGAACGCCGGCAGAGCGAGCAGACCAGTGAACACAGACAGCCTGGCGAAACCGGCGCGGACAGCCAGGTCAACCAGGCCAGTCGAACCGGCAACGCCAGTGAACCCATCGAAACCAGCAAGGAGGTGCACTATGCCTGACGCACTCGCCCCCGATCCCTTTACCGCTATGGCGGCCCAGCTCACTCCCAAGCGGGCCGTCTCATACATCCGTGTCTCCACCCGTGAGCAGGCCCAGCGCGGCGGTAGTGAGGAGGGTTTCTCCCTGCCGGCTCAACGTGAAGCGAATAAGCGCAAGGCCCAGTCGATGGGTGCGCTGGTGGTCAAGGAGTTCGCCGACCGCGGTGAGTCCGCCAGATCTGCGAACCGCCCTGAGCTGCAGAAGATGCTGGCCTACCTCAAAGAAGACGGAGGGATCGACTACGTCATCGTCCACAAGCTTGATCGCCTGGCACGGAACCGAGCGGATGACGTGGAGATCAACCGGGCCTTCGAGGAGGCCGGTGTGCGGCTGGTGTCGACGAGTGAGAACATCGACCAGACGCCTGGCGGGATGTTGCTGCACGGCATTATGAGCAGCATTGCTGAGTTCTACTCCCGGAACTTAGCTAATGAGGTCATCAAGGGGATGGGAGAGAAGGCCAGAAACGGCGGGACGCTGGGTAAGGCACCGCTGGGGTATGTGAATGTGCGGGGACGGGATGAGCATGGGAGAGAGGTTCGGACGGTTGAGCTCGACCAGCAGCGTGCTCCCCTGCTTCGCCTCGCCTTCTCTGAGTATGCAACGGGTAACTGGACAGTCAGTCAACTAGCCAAGCACGTAGCTGGGCTGGGGCTGGATGTGCCGGCGACGCCGAGCAAGCCGGCTCGGCCCATCACCAAGGGGCGGCTGCATACGTTGCTGCGGCACCCGTATTACAAGGGTGTGGTGCAGTTCCAGGGCGTGGAGTATGCGGGTAAGCACGAGCCGCTGGTGGATGAGGAGACGTGGCAGGCGGTGCAGGCTGTGCTGGGCTCCCATCGCAGTGGCGAGCGGGAGCGGATGCATAACCACTTTCTGAAGAGCACGGTGGTGTGTGGGCGGTGTGGTAGTCGGCTGCTGGTGCAGAACACGAAGAATGGCAAGGGGGTGCTCTACCCCTACTTCATCTGCGCCAGGCGGCAGCGGCTGCATGACTGCTCCTTCAAGGCGGTGCTCATTGAGGTGGTGGAGGCGCAGATGCAGGAGGTGTATCGGCGGCTGTATGTCAGTGAGGCGGATCGGCAGGAGATTGAGCGGTATCTGCTGGCGGAGCTGGCGCGGATTGAGGGGGAGAAGGATCGGAACGTCCGGTCGCTGACGGTGCGGCGGACGAACCTGGAGGATGAGCGGCGCAGGCTGCTGCAGGCTCACTACGGTGGAGCAGTGCCGCTGGAACTTCTCAAGGAGGAGCAGGAGCGGCTGGGGCGAGAGCTGGCGGGGATTCAGCGTCAGCTCGATGCCTACCAGGCGGATGCCAAGCTGGTGCGGGCGCATGTGGAGCAGGCGCTGGATCTGCTGGAGGACTGCTATCGGCTGTATATGGCGGCACCGGATCACTTGAGGAAGCAGCTGAACCAGGTGTTCTTCGAGCGGGTGCTGGTCAATCCGGTGGTGGATGAGGACGGGCGGGTCATCCTGCCTGGCGACGGTGGTGATGGACATGGTGGCCTGCAAGATGAGGGTGACGATGGTGTGAAGGGCGCTAGTGATGAGCCTGATGGACAGCGTGGCTGTGATGAGCAGGAGATTGCCGTAGGGGGACGGCAGCCCAGTGGTGGGAGTCAGGCGGGAACGACAGGCAGTGCACCGGATTCAGCGGCGAAGGATATGGGCGGCCGTGCTGGTCGTGAGCCGGACGACGCTGGTGATGAGCCAACACGTCGAGCTGATGAGGCGCCCTACTCTGTCCGTGTGGCGGATACCAGCAGCGATGTCTGCCTGGAAGCACGACTCAACCGGCCGTTCGACCAGCTGGCTAGCCCAAGACTCCGAGCGGTGGCGCGGATCGCCGCCCTACGAAAATCGCCCACCTCAACGGGAGGTGGGCGACGGTCCTCGGCTGAGACAGCCGCAGAGGCTGTTTCTCAGGGTGAGGGTTTGTATAGCGATGCTGTGGTGCCCCCGGCGGGACTCGAACCCGCACGCCCGTAGGCAGCGACTTTTAAGGTCGCGGTGT
>ERZ773004.1226-NODE-1226-length-13145-cov-78.607487_pt1 | contig 13145 bp, 7 predicted proteins | sample MGYA00580667_ERZ773004 | MGnify/ENA primary metagenome ERZ773004 (study PRJEB29015, sample SAMEA2737963) | human oral metagenome | biome: human oral; feature: human-associated habitat; material: dental | place: China | collected 2123 ... | reverse complement strand
GGCGCTACTGTGGGACCAGGCGGACCGGCCCCCGCCTCGTCGACCCGAATGGAAGCACATGCCCCACCGCACGACCCCCTCCAGCATCCAAGTGCGCGGAGCGCGCGTCCACAACCTCAAGGACCTCGACGTCGACGTCCCCCTGAACACTTTCGTCGCCATCGCGGGAGTGTCCGGGTCGGGCAAGTCCTCCCTGGCCCTGGGCACCCTCTATGCGGAGGGGTCCCGCCGCTACTTGGAGTCCTTGGCGACCTACACGCGCAGGCGCATCTCCCAGGCCGCCAGGGCGCCGGTCGACGAGGTCGCCCACGTCCCCGCCGCCCTCGCCCTGCGCCAGAGGCCGGGCGTGCCCGACGTGCGCTCCACTTTCGGCACGGCCACGGAGCTCCTCAACCACCTGCGCCTGCTGTTCTCGCGCGCGGGCTCCTACCTGTGCCCGAACGGGCACCGTGTGCCGCCCTCGCGCAACGTTGCCCTGGAAGTGCCGCTCGTGTGCCCCCAGTGCGGTGAGTCCTTCCACGGACTGGGCGCCGAGGAGATGGCCTTCAACTCCACCGGGGCCTGCCCCGTGTGCGAGGGCACCGGGGTCCAACGCGTCGTTGACCGCGCCGCCCTGGTGCCCGACGAGTCGCTCACCATCGACCAGGGGGCAGTCTCGCCGTGGGGCTCCCTCATGTGGAAGCTCATGAAGGACGTCGCACGCGAGATGGGGGTGCGCACGAACGTGCCCTTCCGCGACCTCAGCGAGGAGGAGAGGGCCATCGTCTACGAGGGGCCCGCCGAGAAACGGCACATCGTGGTCTCCACCAAGACGGGCGGCGCGGAACTGGACTTCACCTACTTCAACGCGGTCGCCACCGTGGAGAACGCGCTCGCCAAGGCCAAGGACGAGAAGGCCCTCGCCCGCGTCGGCAAGTACCTCATCACGCGCACGTGCCCCGCCTGCGACGGCACGCGCCTGGGGGAGCGGGTGCGCTCGACCCTCATCGACGGCATCGACTTGGGCCAGGCCTCGCGCCTGACCCTGAGCGGACTGCGCGAGTGGGCGGCGCGCGTGCCCGGCCTCGTCCCCGACGAGGTCGCGCCCATGGCCCGCGTCATCGTCGACGAGATGGCCGAGCCCATGGAGCGCCTGGCCGACCTGGGCCTGTCCTACCTCTCGCTCGACCGCGCCTCCTCCACACTGTCCAACGGCGAGCGCCAGCGCGTGCAGCTGGCCCGCGCTGTCCGCAACCGCACGACCGGCGTCCTCTACGTCCTGGACGAACCCACCATCGGCCTGCACCCCTCCAACGTCGACGGGGTCCTGGACATCATCCGCGAGCTCATCGAGGATGGGAACTCCGTCGTCGTGGTCGACCACGACACCCGGGTGCTCGCCGCAGCCGACCACCTCATCGAGATCGGCCCGGGCGCGGGTGCGGACGGCGGACGCGTCGTCTACCAGGGCCCTGTCCCCGGGGCCTCAGCCGCCCCCGGCTCCCGTATCGGCCCGTACCTGGCCGGGAGGCGCCGGGTGGAGCGCCGGGCGGGCTGCGACCGGGAGCGCGCGGGAACGGACGGGCGCGGCGAGGCGGGCGCTGACGGGCGCGGCGCCATCCACCTGGAGACCTCGCGGATCCACACGGTCCACCCCCTGGGCGTCGACATCCCAGTGGGGGCGTTCACGGCAGTCACCGGGGTCAGCGGATCGGGCAAGACGACGATGGTCCTGGAGTCCCTGGTGCCCGCCCTGCGCGCGGCCCTGGCGGGCGGGGCGCTGCCCGCGCACGTGCGGGACGTGGACGCGGCGGGCGTGACGCGGGTGAACCTGATCGACGCGACGCCTATCGGCGTCAATGTGCGCTCCACCGTCGCCACGTACTCCGGTGTCCTGGACGAGCTGCGCCGGGCGTTCGCGCGCACTGAGAAGGCAAGGGCGGCGGGCCTCAAGGCGGGCGCTTTCTCCTACAACACGGGCTCGCTGCGCTGCCCCACGTGCGACGGGACCGGCCAGATCACCCTCGACGTGCAGTTCCTGCCCGACGTGGACATCGAGTGCACGGACTGCCGGGGCAGCAGGTACAGCGCGCAGGCCCACGGGATCCGGCACGACGGGCTTAGCCTGCCCGACATCATGGCCATGAGCGTGGACGACGCGCGGGGAGCGGTGCAGGGCCTGAAGAAAGCGGGCGCGCTGCTCGGCACCCTGTCGGGCTTGGGACTCGGCTACCTGGCGCTGGGCGAGGCCACGCCCGCCCTGTCCGGAGGCGAGGCGCAGCGGCTCAAACTCGCCTCGGAGATGGGGCGGCGCCAGGACGGCGCGCTCTTCGTCTTCGACGAGCCGACCATCGGATTGCACCCCGATGACGTGCAGGTCCTCCTCGACGTGCTCCAGCGCCTCATCGACCGCGGCGCCACCGTCGTCGTCATCGAGCACGACCTGGACGTCATCGCCAACTCCGACTGGGTGATCGACATGGGGCCCGGCGGCGGGGCCGACGGCGGGCGCATCGTGGCGCAGGGCGCGCCCCGTGACGTGGCGGCCCGCCCGGACTCGGTGACGGGACGCCACCTGCGCGCTGCCCGGCCCGGGATCCTGGGTTAGGCCGCGGCACGGGACTGGACCCCGCCCGCGGCGCGTCCCGAGTTCCGCAATGCGCCTGTGTGCCCGGCGCGCTCACCGGCCCGCCTTGGCTGCTGCGGTGCCGGACGACGGCCCGAGACATCCGGCGCGAGGGCGCCTGCGCCCCGGCTCCCGCCGAGGTTCCCGGCCCGTCTGCGCACTCTTCCCACGTGATGCCGCCGGCGGGCTCCCGCAATGCGTCTCGTCCAACGAAGGTGACAGAGCATTTAATTAGAAGTATTGTAGATGCATGATATCTACAAATAATCAAGGGCGCCTCCTCGGAACCGTCCTAATCGCAACATTCATCGGGCAATTCGACTTCTTCGTCGTCAACGTGGCCGCCCCGGACATTCAAACAAGCCTCGGAGCCGACAACACATCCCTGGAGCTGGTGGTCGCGGCTTATGCCTTCATGTACGCGGCAGGGCTGGTAACGGGCGGTCGCCTCGGCGACCTGCTTGGGCGCCGCAATGTGTTCATCGCCGGGCTGATGCTCTTCGCGGCGGCCTCGGCGCTATGCGGACTGGCGCCGAACATCGGTGTTCTCATCGTGTTCCGCGCCACGCAGGGCCTGAGCGCGGCGGTGATGCTTCCCCAGGTGCTCGCCTTCGTCAACACGGTCGTCACACCGGAACGACGGGGATGGGCGATGGGATGGTTCGGCGTCGCCTCGGGAGTCGGCTCAATCGCGGGACAGGGGCTGGGGGGTCTCCTCGTGCAGGCGAACCCCTGGGGACTTGGGTGGCGGCTCATTTTCCTGGTGAACGTGCCGATCATGCTGATCGCCATCGCCGCCTCCCTCCGTTATCTGCCTCCAGTGTCGTCAAGGGGCGGTGACAGGGTTGACGGGTTTGGGGCTATGGCGGTATTCATCGGCGTCGCCGGGCTGATGGGGGCGGCGCTTCTCGCCCAGTACCAACGCCCCAGGACCGCAGTCGTCGCAGGGGTCCTCGGACTGGCCGTCGTCGGAGCCACGATCCGTGGCCAGGCGAAGCGTGTTGCGAAAGGCCTTCCCGTCACGTTGGATCCACGACTATTCCTAGTGCGGTCGATGCGTTTGGGCAGTGTAGCCTCATCCGCTTTCATGGCCTACTTCGCCAGTTTCATGTTCGTTTTGACTGTCGTGCTGCAGCGCTACTGCGGTCTCAGCCCGATCCAAGCGGGCTTGGTGTTCGTCCCCTCGGGCGCGACCTTTATGATCAGCTCGCTGGCCGGAGCCCGCCAGGTGCGCGAGCACCTTCGCGGAAGCCTCCTGCTCGGGTGCGGGATCACCGCTACCGGGCTCGGCGTGATAGTGATCGTGATCCTGTCCGGGGCTTCTTCCACCATTCTGCCGTGGTGGCTGGTGGCCGCCGTCAGCCTGACCGGGTTCGGCAACGGTCTGATTCTTCCGGCGCTCACAGGACTCTCACTGTCGGAAGTCGCTCCCAAAAAGGCCGGAATGGCGAGCGGAGTCGTTACGACCCTCCAGCAATTCGGCGCGTCGCTCGGCGTGGTGGTAATGGGAGCCGTCTTCTACGGCTTCGCGGCCAAGAACATGGTGGATGGGATGGCCGCGTCCACCACGATCCACGTTCTTCTCGTCGTGCTGGTCGGATTCACATGCTGGAGGGCCACGATCAAGCGGGAGACGGCGAACGGCGCAGCGGACTGAACGAACCGGGCGGGCCGCCGACGTCTCCGGGGCGGCCCGGAACCCGGTTGCGCTCCAACGACAGCGGTGTTGAAGTCCCAAGGGGCGTGTGCCAAACTATGGCGCATGCGTCTGTCGAAGGGGGTCGAGTGGGCTCTTCACACCACGCTCCTTCTCGCTCAGGCGCCGGAGGGCGCCTGGGTTCCGCGCAAGGCGATCGCGGAATTCTACGGCCTGAAGGAGTCGTACCTCGCTAAATACCTCCAACGACTCGTCGCCTCGGGAGTTCTCTTAGCGACAACGGGGCCCCGCGGGGGATACCGACTGGCCGCCCGTGCGCGGGAAATCACGACACTGACCGTCTTCGAGGCGGTTGAGGGCTCGGCGCCGGCGTTCACCTGCCAGGAGATCCGACGCCAGGGAACGGGGGCGGCAACGGCGGAGGAATGCCAGCACAAGTGCATCGTTCATTCTTTGATGGATCAGGCCGACGCCGCTTGGAGGGCTGAGATGGCGCGTCGAACCATCGCAGACCTACTTGAGGTCCTCCCGGACTCGCTCAAACGGAGGACGTCAGCCTTCCTGTCGGCGGTGTAGCCGGATATGTCCTCCGCCACCTGTGCGGAGCGCGTGCGGGCTGACTGACAAATGGCGCCGCACTCGCGCAGGAATACCACCCTCGGCCGGAGGAGCCCGCCGGCCGGCGAACGCACGGGTTCGCGCGCACCCTGGCCGACGGGCTCAGGCCCGCCTGCGCCTATCCGACCAGCGCCCGCATCCGGGCGCGGGCGCCCTCCGCCCGCAGTGCCCTCAGCTGCGAGGCGAACTCCTCGACGAAGCGCTCCTGGCCGACCAAGTCGCCGAACACCGCGGTGTCGGAGACGAACGCGCGGTCGTCACCGGCCTTCTGGGCCGCCGCCAGCTCCAGCAGGCGCGCGCCAGCCGGGTCGTCGACCGCGATCGGGGCGCCCGCCTCGTCGACGCCCTCATCGCCCAGCGCCCACGCGGCCACCATCGCGGCGCCCAAGCGGATCGGGCCCCCGGACGCCAGGTTGTCGCGCACAGTGCCCAGCACGAACTTCGGCATCCTGTTCGACGCGTCCTGGGCCAAGCGGAACAGCGTGTCGGCGATGGCCTCGTTCGTGAACCGCTCGAAGAGCGTGTCCACGTACCCGTCCAAATCGATGCCGGGCACGGGCCGCAGCGTCGGGCGGGCCTCGCGCTCCAAGTAGGCGCGCACCCAGGCGGCGATGTCCGGGTCGGCGGCGGCGTCGTGCGCGTACTCGATGCCCAACAGCCGCCCCCAGTGGGCGAGGCCCTGGTGCGAGGCGTTGAGCAGGCGCAGTTTCATGAGCTCGTAGGGCACCACGTCGGACACCATCTGCACGCCGACGTCCTCGAAGGGCGGGCGCCCGTCGGTGAAGCGGTCCTCCAGCACCCACTGCGTGAAGGGCTCGCACACCACCGGCCACGCGTCCTCCACGCCCAGGCGCTCGCGGACGGACTCGATGTCCGCGGGCGTCGTCTGCGGGGTGATGCGGTCGACCATGCAGTTGGGGAAGGCGACATTGTCGTCGATCCACTGCGCGAAGACCGGGTCGCTCATCCGCGCCTGCGACACGACGGCCGTGCGCGCCACCTTCCCGTTGCCGGGCAGGTTGTCGCAGCTCATCACCGTGAACGGGGGGACGCCGGCGTCGCGGCGCCGGCGCAGGGCCTCCACGATGTAGCCGAAACTGGTCGTCGGGTGGTGCGGATCGGCGGCGTCGCGGGCTGCGCCCTCGGACTCCGTGCGGAACAGGCCGGTGGCGTCGTCGACGTTGTAACCGCCCTCCGTCACCGTCAGGGACACGATGCGCGTCGTCGGCGCGGTCATGACTCCCAGGACGGCCTCGGGGTCGTCGGGGGCGAAGAGGTAGTCGTGGATCGACCCGATGACGCGGGACTCGGCCCGCCCTCCGGGGTGCTTGAGGGTGAGGGAGTACAGGTAGTCCTGGCCGCGCAGCGCGTCACGCATGCGCGTGTCCTGCGGCATCAGGCCCACGCCGCAGATCCCCCAGTCCAGTGCCTCGCCGCGCCGCATGAGGTCGTCGAGGTAGGCGGCCTGGTGGGCGCGGTGGAAGCCGCCGACGCCCATGTGCACGATGCCCGTCGTGATGCGGGAACGGTCGTAGGCGGGGGCGAGGTCCGATTGGGACAACGTTGTCATGAGGGGCTCCTGGGTGGTTCTCAGCGGTTGGAACGAACGCGGGGCGGCTGTGGGGCGCGGCGCGTCCGCGAGCGGTGCCCAGTCCCATTGTCCCACTGCGGGGCGCGGTTGAACAGGGGGCTCGTACGAGCGGGCGGGACCGGGAGTGGCCCGTGCCCGGTTGACGATGGTTGCGGGGGAGCGCGGGACGGATGCCACGCGAGTGCGGCCCCCGCCCCGCCCACCGAATAGTGGGCGGGGCGGGGGCCGGAAAAGCGGGGCCAGGGAGTCAGTGCGCGATGACGACCCGCAGGTTGCGGGGGCCGTGCACGCCGTTGACCCGCACCAGCTCGATGTCGCTGGTCGCCGAACCGCCCGCGATCCACGTCATCGGGCGCAGGGGGTTCTCGCCCAGGACATCGACCGCCTGCGGCACCGTGGGGACGATCGCCGAGCGTTCCAGCACCACCACGTGCGTGTCCGGCACCAGGGAGATCGCGCGGCGCCCCTGGTCGGGCTCGCCGTCCAGCACGATCGTGCCGGAGATCGAGATGCCGACGCGCGAGCGCGTCACCACAGCGTCGATGGCGTCCAGCTCCAGGGTGGGGATCGCCTTCTCCCGCGAGTCCTCGCGCACAGTGCGGCCCGACCGGGCGGCGACCTTCTTGAAGGGCGCGTCCAGCCCGGTGGGGACCACGACGGAGCCCATGCCCTCCAGGAAGGAGTCGATGGCGTCGGCCACCTTGGCGTCGGTGGGGGCCAGGACCACCTTCGCCGAGTAGTCCTCGAGCTTCTCGATCATCTCCCCGACCACGGCGTCCGAGCCGGGGGCGTCCGCCGTGGAGCGGATGTAGTCCCGGGGGATGGGGCGCACGGGGCGGCCCTGCTGCGAGCGCCCGATCGCGTCGCGCGCACGGGCCAGAATCGCGGTCTTCGCGTCCATGGGAGCCATGTCAGTCCTCCGTGGTGTCGTCGTTCGTGCGGGTCGTCATGCCGTGCTCGCTGGCCAGCGGGATCCCCCGGGCGGGGGCGTCCCAGCGGGTCGACGAGGCATCCGAGTCCGGGTGGGTCCGCTTCCACCACTGGCGGAAGGTCTCCTTCGGCGCTGTGGGCAGATCCCGCGCCCCCGTCCACAACGAGGCGGGGAAGGGCAGGGCGCCGATGCGCCCCTTCTTGCCGCCGACGAGCCGCGTCGCCTTCACGGCCATGCCCGCCGCGGTCCACAGCTTCGCGTTCGACATGACGGGCGTGGCCGAGCCCATCGCCAGATCCCACACGTCGGGCAGCACGGCGTGCTTCTCGTCGACGGTGCGGGCCCGCAGGTGGATGAGGATTGTGGGGATCTCGATCTTGACGGGGCACACGTCGCCGCACGCGCCGCACAGGGACGAGGCGAAGGGCAGGGTGTGCACCGGGTCGTCGTGGGCCATGCCCTGGGTGAGCTGGGGGGTGAGGATCGCGCCGATCGGCCCGGGGTACACGGAGCCGTAGGCGTGGCCGGAGGTGTGCTGGTACACGGGGCAGATGTTCATGCACGAGCCGCAGCGGATGCACGCCAGGGCCTGCCTGCCGATCGGGTCCGCCAGGGTCTTCGTGCGCCCGTTGTCCATGAGCACCAGGTGGAACTCCTGGGGGCCGTCGCCGGGCGTGACGCCCGTCCACATGGAGGTGTACGGGTTCATGCGCTCGCCGGTGGCGCTGCGCGGCAGCAGCTGCGAGAAGATCTCCACGTCCTGGAAGCGGGGGACCAGCTTCTCGATGCCCATCAGGGTGATGAGCGTGTCGGGCAGCGTCAGGCACATGCGGCCGTTGCCCTCGGACTCGAAGATGGACACGGTGCCCGTCTCCGCGATGCCCATGTTGGTGCCCGAGACCGCGACCTTGGCGTGCAGGAACTTCTTGCGCAGGTGCGCCCGGGCGACGCCGGTGAGCTCGGTCGGGTCGTCGGACAGGTCCTCGGGGGCGTCCTCCATGCGGTCCAGGAAGATGCCGCGCACCTCGGAGCGGTTGCGGTGGATGGCGGGCACCACGATGTGCGAGGGCATGTCGTCGGCGAGCTGGACGATCATCTCGGCCAGGTCCGTCTCGTGGGCGGTGATGCCCCGGTCGGCCAGGTACTCGTTGAGGTTCGTCTCCTGGGTGGCCATCGACTTGACCTTGACGACCTCGTCGACGCCCTTGGACTTGATGATGCCCGCGATGATGCGGTTCGCCTCGTGCTTGTCGCGCGCCCAGTGGACGATGCCCCCACGGGCGGTGACGTTGCGCTCGAACTCTTCGAGCAGTTCGGGCAGCCGCGATTCGACTTCGAACTTCACGGCCTCGGCGGCGTTGCGCAGGTCCTCCCAGTCCGGCATCTCCTCGACGCGCTGTCCGCGCTTCGTGCGGATCGTGCGCGTGGCGTGGCCCAGGTTGCGGCGCATCTGCGTGTTCGCCAGGGTCTTCTTCGCGCCCTCGGGGAAGGTGGTGCCCCAGCGCAGTGTGTCCTCTGGGATGTCGACGGTGGTGCGCCACCCGCCGGTGTGGACGTCGGAGGAGGCCGAGTCGGCGACTGCGGGCATCCCGATGAATGTTGCGGTCATTGTCAGATCACCTGGGCGCTTTCTGGGGCGAAGGAGATGTTCCCGAGGAACGGCTGGTCCTTGGTGGAGGCGAGGATCTCGGCGAGGTGCATGGGGCGGATGCCCGACTGGAGTCGCGACAGGCCGCCGCCCACGTGCATGAGGCAGGAGTAGTCGCCCATGACGAGCACCTCGGCGCGGGTGGACATGACGTTGGCGACCTTGTCGGCCAGCATCGACGTGGAGGTCTGCGCGTTCTTGATCGAGAACGTCCCGCCGAACCCGCAGCACACCTCGGCGTCGGGCAGGTCCACCAGGGTGAGGGCCTCGACGGCGCGCAGCAGGCGGTAGGGGCGGTCGCCGACCCGTGCGATGCGCAGCGAGTGGCAGGTGGGGTGGTAGGTGACGGTGTGCGGGAAGTACGCGCCCACGTCCTCCATGCCCAGCACGTCGGTGATGAGCTCGGTGAGGTCGTAGGTGTGGGCGGCGATCTGGGCGGAGCGCTTGGCCAGTTCGTGGTCGCCGACGTGCTCGGCGACGACCCTCTGCTCGTGGCGGGCCGCGCCCGTGCAGGACCCGGAGGGGACCACGATCGCGTCCCACTGGCCGTCGAGCACGGGTTCGAACGCTTTCACGTGGTTGCGGGTGATCTTCGCCGCGTCTTCGAAGTAACCGGTGTTGGCGTGCATTTGCCCGCAGCAGACCTGGCCCTCGGGGAACACGACTTCGTGCCCGAGGCGCTCGAGGAGTGTGACGGTGGCCTGCGCGGCTTGTGGGAACATGACGTCCGCAAGACACGTGGCGAACAGGGCGATGCGCATAGGGTGTCCTTCCTCGGAGGGGCGTGGTGCCGCCAGCATATGCGTGGGTCCGAGGTCCCACCACGCCTTTGTCGTGGCATTTCCGCCTGAATGGCGGGAACGGCGTTTCCGCGCCGGAAAGTCCCTGTCGTCAGCGGCTTCTCCGGGGTCGGATCCACTATCCCGGAGCCGTTCGCCGGGAGGACTTAGCCAAGGCGGTGCTTGCGTTTATCACTGGGCTGCTGCCGCGCGGGGCGGGGGTGTTGGTGGTGTGCGCTGGTGGTGGGGGTCAGCGCCGCGCGGGGGTCAGCGGGGTGCGGTCGCGGTGAGGGCGGTGTCGGTCTTGGTGAGCATGAGTGCGGGAACGATGAGTGCGGGCCTGTCGGGGGCGCTGTCGGCGAAGTCCATGTATTGGCCGGTAGTGAGGTCGATGAGCACGGAGTTGCCGATGGCCAGGACCCGCCCGTCGTCGCTGACGGACAGCTGGTCCTGGAGCTCGCCCCCCGAATCGCCCAGGGTGAACGCCCGCTGTTCGTCGTCGCCGGTCAGGTCGAGGGCCGTGGTGGCCCCGTCGGGGGCCTGGTACTCGATGTGCCCGCAGTCGGCGGGCGTGAGGACGCCGCGCGTGGCCGAGGCGTCGGAGTCGCGGTAGTAGGCGGTGGCCTGGGCCAGTGTCGGCTCCTGGCCCCAGACGGGCACGCTGGCGTCGGAGCACTCGTGCTTGGAGCGGGTGGACATGGGCCAGTGGGCGGCGTCGAACGCCTCGACCGGGGTGCCGTCCGCTGCGAGTGCCCTGATCTGGGAGTCGCCCTCGCAGGCGACCAGCCACCCGTCCGCAGCGGGCGCGCGCCAGCACCCCTGCGCCGGCTCGAAGGAGGAGGTCTTGACCTGCCCGGTGGCGGCGTTGAGGAACACGTTCGATGTCGAGGTCCTGCCCAGCCAGATCCAGTCGTGCCCTGTGGATGCGGCACTGCCCCACATGGCGGTGCCGATCAGGCCGGTGGGGGCCTCCCACATAACGGTGCCGTCCGCCCTGCGCCCCGAGCACCCGCCCGTGCTCTTGTCGCAGGCCACGAGCACCAGGCCCGCCGTGACGCGCAGCTCTTTGTCCGCATGCCCCTCGGCCTCTTCGCGCATCCACGTCAAGGACACGATCTGGCCCGTGTCGGCGTTGACCGCGTAGTGGCCGACGAACAGGGTGCTGCCCACCCACGTGCTCTTCCGCTCGTCCCCGATACCGGGGCTGTCCAGGTCCTGGACGGTGTGGGACCACAGCTGGCGGGGCTCGCCCCCGCCCACGTCCCAGCCCTTGACCGTGCCCTGCCATAGGTTCGCCCTCTCCAGGGTCACCAGAACGCTCCCATTCGAGGAGACGCGGACGTTCTGCTCGGCGCCCCCATCGGCTGCGGGAAAGTCAAGGCCCCACGCCTGTTGCAGGCCGTTGAGCCACTGGCCCGATGGCACAACGGCGGTATCCGGGCGCACCACCGCCCCCGCCACCTCCCAGGGAACGGAATCCGTCTCCACGATGTCGGATTCCTGGCGCGAAGGGTCCGACTGCCGCCAATCGGAGGACGAGGAGGACTGCCTGGAATGCAGGTCGTAGAACATGAGCGCGAACACTATCACGACGATGACCAGCGCGATGACGTCCTTCAAAGAGCACAACGGCCTGCCAGCCCCCGCCGCACCGGGCGACTGCGCCGTCAACAGCGCGCCCTCCGCGGGCGCGACCGCGCCCCCATACGGGGCCGGATCCGGCACGGAACCGGATCCAGGCGGTACCGCCCCCGACCAAGAACGTGAGATCGGCGTGGCCCCCGGCGGAGGGAGGACGACCCGCCCGGAGGGCGAACGCCCTCCCCCCCGGCCCGCCCTGCTCCCGGGATCCCTCACGCCGCCCATCCGGTGAAGCACTCATCGCCGACGCCTTCCTCGTGCTGCGCGGATCCGGTCCGCTCGGAAAACTGCCTCGCACTCATAGGCTACATCGGGCGCGCGCGGCGCTGCGGGGCCGGTCCACAGGGCACGAGGCGGGGGCGGGTCCGGGCGCAGGGTGGGCTCGGGCGCTCCTTGTGTCCGCCGGTCACGGGGCGTCAGCGCGCGAAGCCCTCCATGTAGGCCGGGCGAAGCGCGAAGGCCTGCACCATCAGCGGGCCGCCGGTGAGGAACGTGCCCTTGCGGACAGGGGACGCGTCCACTGTGAGCAGGACCTCGCCCCCACCGCCGTCGAGGGGATCCCGGCGGAGCGTGAGGGGGGCCTCGGAATCGGCGGGGACGTCCAGTGTGAAGACGTTCTGGGCGTCGACGGTGAAACGGGATGCCTGGCTATCGGGGTCGGTCAGTGGAACGGTGAACAGCGGCCGCGTGGTCCCGGTGCCCAAATCGGTGCTGTAGACCTCGCCGTACGAGGTCACGAAGGTGTACACCGATCCCGATAGGTGCCCGACCAGCCAATCGAGGTGCCCGGGGGAGAACGCGATCGGCGATCCGTCGTCCCCGGCCATGGGGACCAGGTCGCGCGTCCCGTTGGTGGTGTCCCAGACCTGCAGCACGGGTTCGCCCGCGGTGGGGTCCTGCCCGTTGTCGGGATTCGCCCCCGGGTACGTCTTGTGGAATGTCGGCACGTAGATCTTGCCGTCGTAGCAGGGTGCCTCGTTCTGGGGGGTGTCCAGCCCCTCGTCCATCGGCGCGATGCCGACGATGGTGGCCTGGGGGTCATCATGCGGGTCCACGCGGATGAGCATGTCCGCGGGGCCCTGGCCATCCGGACGGGTGTCCGCCTGGAGGCCCGAGGCGTCCAACTGGGTGGGTAGGGACCCGTTCCCGGGGAAGCGCGTCGATGTCATGGAGTAAAGGTGGCCGTCGCAGACGGAGTTGAAGGGGTGCATGCCTGGGATCGGCGCGAACGCGCTGCCGCCGTCGGCGGTGACCGCCACCGCGTCCTGTTGGTCGCCGTCGATGTAGAAGGCGAGCGAGGCCCCGCCGTCGTCGATCGAGTACCGGCTGAGCTCGTGGCGCTCGTCCTTGCCGCGCGGGACGCTGGTCGTCCCGCTGTCGGACACCGCGACCTCGGCCCCCGACGTCCCGTAGTGGAGGCCGGAGGCGTTCCACACCAGCCCGGCGTCGATCATGGCGCCCACGTCGACGCTGTTCCCAGTCCCCGCCCCGTCGACCAGCAGCAGGCGGCCGACTCCGGTGCTGTACGCGTCGGCGCCGACTCCGGGGGAGTTCCCGATGCGCAGCGCCAGAACCGAGTCCGCCGTCGTCGCGCGGTCCTGGCCGACCTCGGGGAATGCCGTGCTCGACGAGCACCCCGGCAGGGCGCAGGCGCACACGAGCGCGAGGGCTGCGA
>ERZ773004.1225-NODE-1225-length-13148-cov-6.264722_pt1 | contig 13148 bp, 10 predicted proteins | sample MGYA00580667_ERZ773004 | MGnify/ENA primary metagenome ERZ773004 (study PRJEB29015, sample SAMEA2737963) | human oral metagenome | biome: human oral; feature: human-associated habitat; material: dental | place: China | collected 2123 ... | reverse complement strand
CGATTTACCTAAAAGTTACAAAGTATTTTAATAATTTTGGCTCAAGATAAGCTAAGCGGATTCTCTCTTATCAATTTCAATAGTTTCTGATATAGGTCTTCCTGTGTAGCTTTAGTATTATATCTAAATTCACATTCCTTTAGATGAAGCAAGAAATTTTCTTTCTTTATCCCTTTAAATTTAGCTAGTCTATGTTTAGCATAACCCCAGAAGTTTTCTATACCGTTTATATGATTTTTACCATTAGCAAATTCATTCTTTGAATGTTTTACTCTATAATGCGCCAAGGCTCCGTAATCAACCAATCCGTCATAAGCTTTCCGGCAATCAGAATAGATAGTAGAGCTATCAAGCTCGCTATATTGCAATAGTATAGGTATTAGCTCACTAGTAGAGCAGTTTTTAACTACTTGGGTATAGACCTTACCATCTCTTTTAAGCATACCGAACACCGGAGTTTTATTTGCCGCTCCTTTACCTCTTTTGCCTCTTACTCTCTTAGCTCCGAAGTAGCTTTCATCAATCTCAAAGCGAAGCTCCTAGGCGAGCTTGCGAGCTGGAAATTTCACCGCTAAATTTGCTTATATTTTCACACTCTTTAGACATAAGAATTCTTATTTCCCTAAAGATTTTACATAGGGTTGCTTCTGAAATTTTAGTTAAATTCGATATCTTTGATGCTTCTATGTCTTCTGCAAAATACTTGAGAATTTCTCTAAATTTCTTCTGCGAAATTCGGGAACGATAGATATACTTGTTTTTCATAGTTCTCATCGTAACTTACTGCTCCTTTGTGTGAGCTTAAGTTAAAGAGAGCCTTATCTTTTAAGAGTTAAAATTTTTAGCAAAAATACCGCTTAAATTTTATTAAATCCAAATCCTCACATTCAGTTTTAAAATTTTAACGATACTCAAAAAGCTTAGAATTTCGCTCTTGATCTCGCTTGCGGGGTCGCGGCGCAGCACGCTTTCATAGACGCTGGGCTCGAAATTATCGCGCCCGGTGTACACGAAAATATGTATCCGCCGCTCTCTGATGCTCGCCCAGATCTGCGCCCCGAGCGCATCGCCCACCGCCAAAAATCGCTCCATAAATGCGGGCGTTAGCACGTACATCGCGTTTTGCGGCTCGTCGCTAAGCACCTTGTATCGCGCGGCAAACTCCACGTTGTCCATCGCAACGGGCTTTAGATCGATGTGCTGTTTGCTTTGCATCTCGCGCGGATAGATGAAAACGGGCGCGATGATGCGTTTGTTAAATTCCGCTACGAAAAACGCCCCTACGAGCTCGTGCTGCAAATTTTGATGAAAAAAACTCACGTCGCTAAACTCGAAGCTAACCCCCTGCCACGCGCCGCCCACGCGGTCGTTGCCGCGCAGATTTTCGATGAACTCGAACAGATCGCTCTGCACCACGCGCCAAAACGGCACGCTGCCGTAGGAGACGTATTCGTAGCCGAGCTCGCGCACGAAAGGCGCCAGATAGTGCTGCTTGTAGCTTTGGCGGTACCGCCCGGTGAAGATCTCTTGCATGCTTTTTACGCCGAGCGCGTAAAGACGCGCTGCTAGCCACGCCCCAAGCGCAAGCGCGGCTAAGCCTATCAACGCCCGCGGCAAGGCCGCGGAGTACTTGAAGATAAAAAACGAGATCGCGACCGCGCCGAATTTCAAAATATTTTCCGTGCCGATGAGATCCTTTTGCCAGCCGTTTAGATGCACCTCTTTAAGGCTCACGGCGAGCAAGGCGACCGCCAGCAGCATAAGCATCGTCGCGCTAAAGCTCTGCACGCCTTGCCTGCGCGCGAAATACGCGATGATGCCGAATACCGCAAACAGCGCCACCGTGCTTATGACGGCGAGCAGCTTTAGCTGCTCTACGTGCTTTTTCGCGTCCAGTCGCAGGCGCTCCAAATCGTAAATAGTCAAAATTTCGCCTTTTTTAAAATTTGTCCGCAATTTTAGCGAAATTCTAGGAATTTTGGAATTTCAAAGCTCGCTCGTTCCCACATAATGCGAATTTTTTATGAATTTCGCACAGCCCCCTAAATTTAAGGATAAATTCAAAGCTCTAAGCTTAAAATTCCGTCCCTGCGGGGGCGGCGCGCGGAAGTGGAATTTCACATAAAAGTGGCGCCAAATTTCAGCGCACGGAAGTTAAATTCCAAGGCATAAATTTGCTACGTAGAATTTTCAAGGTTTGATGCAAAGCGTTATTGGCGCGAGGCTTAAGATCGGTATAAATTTGCTACGTAAAATTTCAAAGCGGGATTTCCTAGCTAAATTTTTTAAAAGCAAATTTCAGTAAAATTTCACGATGCGGAATTTCAAATTAAAATTTTGCAAATTAAATTCCGCAAAGTAAAATTTAAAGCGAAATCTTGCGCCAAAAATGTCGTCATTCGCAAATCAAATCATGGAGCAAAAATGAGATATATTTTCGGGCCCGTGACCTCGCGTAGGTTCGGGCGCAGCCTTGGCATCGATCTGAGCCCGCAGCGCAAGCAGTGCAACTTCAACTGCGTCTACTGCGAGCTGGGCGCGGGCAAGCCGGTAGGCGCGATGAGCGAGCCCTGTGAGATAGGTCCGGTCATCGCCGAGCTGAAAACTGCGCTGCAAAGCCACGCGGGCATTGATGTCATCACGATCACGGCAAACGGCGAGCCTACGCTGCATCCGCGCTTTGCAGAGCTCGTGGACGCGCTAAAGGCGCTGCGCCTGCCGCAGAAGCTACTCGTTTTATCAAACGGCTCGCTCGTGCGCGAAAACAGCGCGGCGTTAGCGAAGCTTGATATCTGTAAATTTTCGCTAGATAGCGTGCTTGCAAAAAGCTTTCGCAAGGTGGACGGTCCGCACGCAGGCATTAGCGCTGAGGATATCATAAGCGCAATCGCGGATTTTGCGCGCGAGTTTCGCGGCGAGCTTGATATCGAAATCCTAGTCGTACGCGGGCTAAACGACACGCAAGAAGACTTTGCGGCGCTGAATGCGGCTCTGGCGCGTATCAATCCGCACCGCGTCGATCTCGGTACGATCGATCGCCCGCCCGCATACCGCGCAGAGGGGGTGAGCGAGGCGCAGCTGCGCTATCTGGCCACTTTCATCGAAAATCAAAACGTAAATATCATCGCCGCACCCAAATACGCAAGCGAGAGGCTGAGCTTTAGCGAGGATGAAATTTTGCGCACTCTCTCGCGCCGTCCGCAGCGTACGAGTGATGTGGAGGCGATGTTTGACGAAGCGAGCGCACAGCTTTTAAAGCGTCTGGCGGATGCGGGCGAAGTCGTTTTTAAAGACGGCTACTATAAAATCGCCAAGAAATAGCGGCGGAATCGCGAGGTAGAATTTCGTTTCGTAATTTAATAACAAAATTTTATCGAGATTTCGCAGGTTGAATTTTGCGTCCAAATTTGCCGACAAAGTAGTGCGCCTAAGACACGGCAAGCTCGATCGAATAGAACTTTTGGATCAAAGCATGATTAAACATCATCTAGGCTCGCAGGATAAAATTTCAGATCGCGATTTAAGCCAAAGCACTTCGCAAAGCTCTAACGCCGAAGCTGCGAGCGAGCAAAATTCCGCCTCGCAAAATTCTCGCGGCGAAGATCGGGGCGCTAAAAATTTAAGCGGCGAAAATTCCGATACCGAAAATTCTGGCGCGCAGAATTCCGGTGCATAAAATTTAGCTCGCATGATGAAAAATGAAGCTACGTTAAAATTTAAAAATTTCACCGCCTGCGCCGCGCGCTCTTTTTGGATCCGCCTAAGGCTCGCGCTAGCAGGCGCGGCTCTTTGCTGCGCACGTCCCGCCGAAGCCGTTTGCCTAGAAAGATCAAGCGCCGTTGCGACGCCGAGCGGAGTGGGTAAAAATTTTAAAAGTCTAAATTTTAATCGTGTAGGCTCGCTTCGTAGCGTAAATTTCGATATCGTTTTTACACGCTTAAATTTAAAATCGCGCGGCGCGGCGTAAATTTATCCGCGGCGGGCGCTATTCCGTGATTTTGGTGGGCTCGCCGAAGAGTCTATTCATCTCGGAGATCAAAATTTCCTTGCCGTCCTGCGCGCCGTTTGCGAGCTCGGCGAGGCCTGCCTTGGCGGCGCGCACGCTCTTGCTTGTATCGCGGGGCTTTGCGGCGTAGTTTTGCGGATCGGTGGATCTTAACAGATCGTCCTTGGGCGGCTGTTTTTCGCCCTCGCTGCTAGCGCCGTTTTTTTGCGTTTTTGCCTCTTTCGGCGCGAAATTTTCTTCGGAATTTTCGCCGCCGTTTGAAATTTCATCCTGCTCGGAGTTTGCGGTCCTGCTCGCGCTTGCTTTGGAATTTTGCGCGCCGCTCGTCGTAGAGCTAGAATTTTCAAGCGGTTTTTCTGCGCTACTTGTAGCGCCCTTTGCTTTGCCTTTTTCTGCGCTATCTTCGCTGCTTGGGGTGGAGTTTTCCGCGCCGCTCGGCGCAAAATTTTCTTGCTTCTGCGGCGCGCCTTGCTCGATCTTGATGGCCGCGCTCTCGCCGAAAAGCGATTTTAGCACGCTATTTATCGCTCGAGAGCCCTTGCGTAGGTACTCTCTGTCCTGCCCCTGCGCGCGCGAGAGCAGATACAGCGTGCCGCGCTCGAACTTTAAAAATTCCACGCACTTGCTAAATTTCTCGCCCAGATCGTAATCGCGGTCGTAAATTTTGGCTAAAAAATTCTCGTAAATTTCATTTTGAGCGCCCGTTTTGATGGAAGAGTTAGAATTTTGCGCCTGCGCCGCTGCGTCCGGTTTGATCTCGCCGCCTGCGTCAGGGCTCTGTTTTGCCGCACCGCCCGCACCGGAGTTTACGGGATGTTTTGCGCCTGCCGTAAAGCTAGGCACGCCGCTTGTCGCGCTACCCTGCTCGCTCGGTGCAAAAGCCGCGCCGCCCGGCTCGCTATTTGGCGCAAATGTCGCACTTTGGTTGGAATTCGACCTAAAATTCGGCGCGGAGCTTTGTGTGTTTAAATTCGGCGCCGAAGCGGAAGGATAGCCCTCGCCTTGATCCAGGGATCTTCCGACCTCTACGAGCTCGTCGATCTCGCGCAGATTTACCGCCTCCATCATCATAAAAATCATCATAGAAATTGCGTAGGTGTTGTCCGGGCTGATGGCGAGCATGCTCTTAGCGCCCGCTAAAATGCGGAAAAACCGCTCATACATCAGCAGGCTAAATTTCGCGTCGCGGCGCAGGAATTTATCCTTTAAATTTGCGATCATCTCGTCGATTATCGTCTCGGCGTTGTAGTTTTCGACCTCTTTGATGATCTCGATCGCGCCCGCGCGGTCCTGGCGCAGCACGACGTCTAAAATTTCGCCGATTTTAGCGGGATCGAGCAAGCCTAACATATCGGCGATCGCGCGCTGCGTGATGCCTTCGCGGCTAAAGATAATCGCCTGATCGAGGAGCGTGAGCGTGTCTCGTAGCGAGCCCGAACCGCTGCGCGCTAGAATTTCGAGCGCGCCCTCTTCGTAAGCGATGTTTTCGGTTTTTAAAATTTGCTCTAGGTGCGCTACGACGGCGCTTTTGGCGATCGGTTTAAAGCGAAAGTGCTGAGTGCGCGATAGCACCGTGACGGGAAGCTTGAGCGGATCGGTGGTTGCAAGGATAAATTTTACGTAGCTAGGCGGCTCCTCAAGCGTCTTTAAAAGCGCGTTGGAGGCCTCTTTGGTGAGCATATGCACCTCGTCGATGATGAAAATTTTAAAGCGCGCGCTTGCGGGATGATACTTCGTCTGCTCGATGAGCTCGCGGATATCGTCGATCTTGCGGTGGCTGGCGGCGTCCATCTCGATGATGTCGATGTGGCGCCCCTCGTTTGCCATTACGCAGTTATCGCAGATCTCGCACGGCTTGCCGGTGGGGCCTTTATCGCATAAAAGCGCTTTGGCAAAAATCCTAGCCGTCGAGGTTTTGCCGCTGCCGCGAAGTCCGCTGAAAAGATATGCGTGGCTCAGCCTGCCCGAATTTAGCGCGTGTGCGAGGCTTTTGGCGACGGCGTCTTGACCGATGAGCTGCTCGAAGCTTTTGGGTCTGTATTTTAAAGCGAGTGCTTGCAAAATTTCTCCTTTGATCTTACAATGATACAAAAAAATCTATAAATTTTAAATTTAGTGCTACAATGCGCCCGAATTTCAGAAAAAGGATCAAAATGAAAAAATTTTTAATCGGCGTATTTGCGCTATTTTTTGTCGCCTGCTCGCAAACCAGCAGCGTCATCAGCCTAAATCCGTATCTCTCTAAGGCCGATCAGACCGTAAGCGGCAAGTCGGTAAATATCAACGCGATCAACGATCAGCGCGAAAATCAGATGGTAATCGCCGTTATAAACGACAACGACGGCAAACTCGTCGATGAAGTGCTTTTAAAAAACAATCTCTCGGCGTGGTTCGATAAGGCTTTGCGCGCGGAGCTTGAGGCTCGCGGCGTAAGGATCGATCCTGCAAGCCCGAATATCGTAACCGTAAATATCAGAAGCATCTCGGCAGCGATCAACGGCTATTCGAAGGAAAATATGAGCGCAAGAGGCGAGATCGCGATTTCTATCGTGCAGGGCAACAAAACCACTACTAAGCGCGTTTCGCAGGATCAGAGCCAATTTACCGCGCTTCGCACGGCTAGATCGCTTAATCCTTTTGTGCAAAGCTTGCTTGGCGACATAGTCAAAAAATCCGCCGATCAAATCATCTTGACGCTTTAGATGCGCTGCGTAAATTGCGGCGCATTTAGCCTGCGCATGATTTGCACCGCTTGCGCCGCAAATTTAGCCGAATGCCGTCTAAGTATGCGGCAGGTGGAGGGCTTTAGCGTATTTTACTACTACGGCTACTCAGAAATTCGCGAGCTTATACTTTCTAAACACCACGAATACGGCGCTGCGGTGCTTGCGCGCATAGCCTCTTTAAGTCTAGCGAAATTCCCGCTTCATCTGCAGCGCGAAATTTCAGCAAATCCGCAAAATTACGAAATGTTTAAAACGGGCGGGGTTTTTAAATTTAACATCGTGCCGCTGGATGATGACGCTCGCAGCGGCTATTCGCACACGGCGATCTTAGCTCGCGCGCTAAAAAGCGAGCTCGTGGAGCCGAAATTTCACTGCCTGCGCGCGCAAAACCGCGTCAAATACAGCGGGCAGAGTTTGGAATTTCGCCTAAAACATAAGCGAAATTTTAAAATTTTAACCCCGCCGCAATTCCCCGTGATCCTAGTAGACGACATCATCACTTCGGGCCTTAGCATGCTGCAAGCGCGCGAGACTTTAATGCAGGGCGGCTTTATGCCCGTATGCGGCTTGGTTTTAGCTAATGCAAAAGAATAATTCGCTATAATCGCGCTTTAAAATTTAAAAGGATATTTATGCAATCAAATATGTTTGAAAATCAGGAGATCATCGATATCGACGTCGAAGAATCGATCAAGACGAGCTATCTTGATTACTCGATGAGCGTCATCATCGGTCGTGCGCTACCGGACGCCAGAGACGGTCTAAAGCCGGTGCATAGGCGAATTTTATATGCGATGAACGATCTTGGCGTGGGCTCTCGCCAGCCATACAAAAAATCCGCTCGTATCGTAGGCGACGTCATCGGTAAATACCATCCGCACGGCGATACCGCCGTTTATGATGCGCTCGTGCGAATGGCACAGAGCTTTTCGATGAGAATCCCTTCCGTGGACGGGCAGGGTAACTTCGGATCGATCGACGGCGACGGAGCGGCGGCGATGAGGTATACCGAAGCGCGTATGACGCCGCTAGCCGAGGAGCTGCTAAAAGACTTAGATAAAGAGACGGTCGATTTCGTGCCGAACTACGACGAGAGCTTAAACGAGCCCGATGTTTTGCCTGCGCGCGTGCCGAATTTGCTGCTTAACGGCTCAAGCGGAATCGCCGTGGGAATGGCGACGAATATCCCGCCGCATAGCTTAGATGAGCTTGTGGGCGGTCTTTTGATACTGCTTGAGAATAAAAACGCAAGCCTAGAGGAGATTATGGGCGAGATCAAGGGCCCCGATTTTCCGACCGGCGGCATAATCTACGGCAAAAAAGGGATCATCGAAGCGTATAAAACGGGCAGAGGGCGGGTTAAAATTCGCGCCAAAACCCATATTGAAAAAAAAGCTAGTAAAGATGTCATCGTAATAGACGAGCTGCCGTATCAGACCAATAAAGCGCGCCTCATTGAGCAGATCGCAGATCTCGTAAAAGAAAAGCAGATCGAAGGAATCTCCGAGGTGCGCGACGAGAGCGATCGCGACGGAATTCGCGTAGTAATCGAGCTTAAGCGCGACGCGATGAGCGAGATCGTGCTGAATAATCTATTTAAGCAAACCACGATGGAAGCGACCTTCGGCGTGATAATGCTCGCAATCGACGGCAAAGAGCCGAAGATTTTCACGCTGATAGAGCTTTTGAAACTGTTTTTGAACCACAGAAAAACCGTCATCATCCGCCGCACAATTTTTGAGCTTCAAAAAGCGCGCGCTAGAGCGCATATCTTGGAGGGCTTAAAGATCGCGCTAGATAATATCGACGAAGTGATTGACGTGATTAGAAACTCCGCCGACACCAACGTCGCGCGCGAAAATTTAATGAGCAGATTCGGCCTTAGCGAGGCGCAATCGGGCGCGATTTTGGATATGAGGCTAAGCCGCCTAACGGGACTTGAGCGCGAAAAGATCGAGGAGGAGCTAAAAGAAATTTTAGCCGAGATAAAGCGGCTTGATGCGATCTTAAAGAGCGAGGAGCTGATCGAGGGCATCATCAAAGATGAGCTTTTAGAGATTAAAGATAAATTTAAATGCCCGCGCATCACCGAAATCGTCGATGACTACGAGGATATCGACATCGAAGATTTAATCGCGAATGAAAATATGGTCGTTACGATCACTCATCGCGGCTACATCAAGCGCGTGCCTAGCAAGACTTACGAGAAGCAAAAGCGCGGCGGCAAGGGGCGCGTGGCGGTCACGACATACGATGACGACTTCATCGAGAGCTTTTTTACGTCCAACACCCACGACACGCTTATGTTTATCACCGACCGCGGGCAGCTTTACTGGCTCAAGGTCTATAAAATTCCGGAGGGCTCGCGCACCGCAAAGGGCAAGGCGGTAGTAAATCTAATCCAGCTCGGCGCGGACGAAAAGATCATGGCAATCATCCCTACGACCGATTTTGATCCGAGCAAGTCGCTCGTATTTTTCACTCGCAACGGCATCGTAAAACGCACGAATTTAAGCGAGTTTAAAAATATCCGCTCGCTCGGCATCCGCGCTATCAGCCTAGATGAGGACGATACGCTAGTAACCGCTCTCATCGCTCCAAATAGCGCCGAGGAGATGCAAAACTACAAAGGAGGCGCTCTAAGCGGCGACGATCTGGACGGCGGCGAGGCCGAGGAAATTCTAGAGCAGACCGAGCAGGATATTTTAGAAGGAAGCGAGAATGAAATTTCAGATGAAATTTCGCAAGACGAGGGCGCACAAGAGGGCGAGCCACAAAGCGCCAACGAAAATATGCTCTTCATCGCTACAAAAAAGGGAATGTGTCTTAAATTTAATCTAAATAAAATTCGCCAGATGGGGCGTATCGCTCGCGGTGTAAAGGGTATTAAATTTAAAGAAAAAGGCGACGAGGTCATCGGCGCCGCGTTCATTTTAAGCGATATGCAAGAAATTTTAAGCGTGAGCCAAAAGGGTATCGGCAAGCGCACGACCGCGAGCGAGTATCGCCTCACAAACCGCGGAGGCAAGGGCGTCATCTGCATGAAGCTCACCAACCGCACGGGCGAGCTCATCGGCGTCGTGATGGTCGATGAGGAGATGGATCTTATGGCGCTAACCACCAGCGGCAAGATGATCCGCGTAGATATGCAAAGCATCCGCAAAGCGGGCCGCAACACCAGCGGCGTCATCGTCGTAAATGTCGAGGGCGACGACGTCGTGAGCATCGCGACCTGCCCGAAAGCCGAGGAGGGCGACGAGGGCGAAGCGGACGAGCTTGTGCAGGATGAAAATTTATTAAATTCAAATTTAGATAGCAAAGATTCGCGAAGCGACGGCCCTAGCGATGAAATTTTAAAAGGAGGAGAGGATGAGTAGTTACAATATCGCCATCGTAGGCGCTACCGGCGCCGTAGGCGAGGAGATTTTGCGCGTCTTAGACGAGATGAACTTCCCCGTAAAGGACATACTGCCGCTTGCAAGCGCAAAGAGCGCGGGCGAAAAGGTGGAATTCCGCGGTAAAGAATACGTCGTGAAGGAGCTTACCGACAGCACCTTCGACGGAAATGAGATCGACATCGCATTTTTTAGCGCGGGCGGCTCCATTTCGGCGCATTACGTGCCATTTGCGGCGGCAAGCGGCGCAGTGGTGATCGACAATACGAGCCACTTTCGTATGCAAGAAGACGTCCCGCTCGTCGTGCCTGAGTGCAATCCGCAGGATATCGAGCTGTGGAAAGAAACGGGCATCATTGCCAATCCGAACTGCTCGACCATTCAGATGGTTCAAATTTTAAAGCCGCTTGACGATGCGTTTGAAATAGAACGCGTGGACGTAAGCACCTACCAAGCCGCCAGCGGCGCAGGCAAAGAGGGTATGGAAGAGCTTGTGTTTCAGCTGCAAAAATTCTTTGAATTTAAGCTTGATGAGTGCAAACCTAAAGTTTTCGCGCACCAGCTAGCATTTAACGTCATCCCGCACATCGACGTGTTTTTGGATAACGACTACACCAAAGAAGAGATGAAGATGGTGAACGAAACGCAGAAAATTTTGCATAAAAACTTCGCCGTTTCGGCTACCTGCGTGCGCGTGCCGGTGCTGCGCAGCCACAGCGAGGCGATCACGATTAAATTTAAAAAGGATTTCGAGATTAGCCGCGTGCGCGAAATTTTAAGAAACGCGCCTAGCATCGTGCTTGCAGACGATCCAAGCAAAAACGAGTACCCGATGCCGCTGCTTTCGAGCGACACAAATGAGACCTACGTCGGCAGGCTCCGCAGGGACAATTTCGACGATAAAATTCTGCATCTTTGGTGCAGCGCCGATCAGATCCGCGTCGGAGCGGCTACAAATGCCGTGCGCATCGCACTTCGCTGGATCGATATGCAGCAAAAATAAGGCGTCGGGGTCGTTAAATTTCGCGGCGCAGAATTTCGGAGCTTCGCAATCTGTGCACGAAATTTAACGATGAAATTTTAGACGCCATAGGCTCGGATGCTTAAATTTCGCCGCGCCGCAGGATCGCGCCGGAGCTTTACGGCGCCTCGCAGGCTTGAGCGTTAAAATTTTGCGCCGCTTAAATCGGCGCGGATCTGAACTTTTATAAAATTCACCGCGCGCCGCGTAAATTTATAAATTAGGCGCGCAGATCGGTGCATAAAAGCTCGCTTCAAAATTCCGCGCCGCAAATCTAGATTTGAGCGATCCTGGCGCACCGTAATCTAAATCGCGCCGAGCATCTAAATTTAAGCGCGCTCAATTTCCGGCTCGGCGGAATTTTATTCGCGCAGATCGCTTCGGCACATATTTGCGAGCTAAACACGGCGCGACGAAACAGCTAAATTTAAAGGATAAAAATGGTTTTCATCGACGCATGCTTCGGCAAAGAGACCCCATACACGCCCATTTGGATGATGCGCCAGGCGGGGCGCTACCTGCCGCAATACATGGCTGTGCGCGAGAGGGCGGGCGATTTTTTGAGTCTGTGCCGTGACTACCGCGCCGCTAGCGAGGTAACGATCCAGCCCGTGGAGATTTTAGGCGTCGATGCGGCGATTTTATTTAGCGATATTTTGGTCGTGCCGATGCAGATGGGGATGGATCTGCGCTTCGAAGCGGGCGAAGGGCCGCGCTTTAGCAATCCGATCCGCTCGCGGGACGATCTGGCGCGCCTTGATCCGCAAAAGGCCGCTGCGGAGCTCGGATACGTTTATGATACGATCTCGCTTACTCGCTCTCGCCTTGCCGCGGACAAAGCGCTCATCGGCTTTTGCGGCGCGCCGTGGACGATCGCTACCTATATGATCGAGGGCGGCGGCAGTAAAAATTACGCCGTTTGCAAAAGGATGCTCTACGAAAATCCGCAGCTTCTGCATGAAATTTTGCGCCTCGTTACGGAGGCGACGAAACTTTATCTGGCGCGCCAGATCGGCTCGGGCGTCGATGCGGTGCAGATCTTCGACAGCTGGGCAGGCGCGCTGGAGCCGAGCGCGTACGAGGAGTTCGGCTGGCGATACATCCTAGAAATCACGGAATTTTTAAAGGCGAAATTCCCGCATATCCCGCTCATCGTCTTTGCCAAAGGCACGGGCGCGCAGATATCGCGGCTGAGCCGTATCGCGGAGCAGCGAGGCGAGGCGAGCTTTGACGTATGGGGCGTGGATTGGAGCACTCCGATTGAGCTTGCGCGCGAGCAGCTCGGGGGCAAATTTGCGCTTCAAGGCAACCTGGAGCCGATGCGGCTATACGATCGCGGCGCGATAGAATCGGGCGTGCGCGAGATTTTAACGGCGATGAAGGGTGTCGCGCATATCTTTAATCTAGGCCATGGAATTTTGCCCGACGTAAGCGTGCAAAACGCCAAATATCTGGTGGATCTGGTGCACGAGCTAAGCGCGCGCTAAACTGGACTTTGCGAGAGCCTGCTTGCGGCGCGTCGTTGTGAAATTTTATAAAACCGTAATTTAAAATTTCACTCGCCCGGGTCGCTTGCTTTGCTTCCGCTGTTCATGAATTTCAAATTTCACGCCGCTAAAACAGCTCACGAAACGCAAAACTCTAAATTTTAAAATTTAGCCGTAGTTTAAAATTTTATGCCGAGCGGGGCTTAAAATTTTACGCGCTGTATCTGCGACGGCGTAAAATATCGTAAGCCTGAGGGTTTAAATTTAGCCCGCACATTAAATTTATGGCTCGCACGCCCTAAATTTAAGGATAAATTCAAAACTCTAAGCTTAAAATTTCGCCGTAGCGGGGCGGTGCGCAGAAGTGAGATTTCGTATAAAAGCGGCGCCGAATTTTGGCGCGCGGAAGCAAAATTTAAAGCGTAATTCAAAGCGAAATTCTGCGAGCAAGCAAACCCCGCAAATCAAATCATGGAGCAAAAATGAGATATATTTTCGGGCCCGTGACCTCGC
>ERZ773004.1223-NODE-1223-length-13155-cov-5.135344_pt1 | contig 13155 bp, 13 predicted proteins | sample MGYA00580667_ERZ773004 | MGnify/ENA primary metagenome ERZ773004 (study PRJEB29015, sample SAMEA2737963) | human oral metagenome | biome: human oral; feature: human-associated habitat; material: dental | place: China | collected 2123 ... | reverse complement strand
CCGTTGTTCGCGTGAGCGGAATCCGATAGGGTGCGATGGTGTGGAAGATAATAAGCCGTCGCCCCAGAATCAAGAATGCGCATTTACAGAAATCTCCACGCGTGGAGATTTCTATGCGTTTTCGAGGTGCACTTAGGAGTTTCTCGCAGTCGCGAAAAACTCGTGCACAGCTTCGAGCAGAATTGCTCGAAGCTCACTTATGCATTTCAGAACCTGAAACGCCGTTCGCGCCCGATTCAATCGGGCGATTTTGCCGCTCACATTCGTTCGCTGATTTTCCCCTCGGAGGGGAAAATTTTTGTTGCTGTTTTTGCCGTTTTTGGACGGTCAAAAAATGGGGTTTCCTCCTTCTCTTGATACTTAAGGCGTACAAGACATAAATAAAAACAACCGCAAAGCCTTGCGGTTGTTATGTTTTTATGATTTTTTATGATTTTTTTTTGTCAAAAAAAGGTAGCAAAAAAGCCCTTCTTTTGCTATGATGAGATTGTCCAGAAAACAACATAGCGGAGATGGGCTTTTTACATCTCCCGAAGGAGAATATTTGCTATGACGATTGTACCAAATACCACAACGATTGACAAGATTTTCGGCGAAAAAAGTGACACATCTGTTACTTTGGAGACTGTCACGCGAACGGGGGAAATCCTAGAGGACACAAGCGGGACAGGGCGCAAGCGCCCATGGAAGGAGCATAAAATGGGCAGTATGCAGCTTTCCGACTTGTTCGTAAGGGCAGAAAAATACGGTCTATCGCTTCCAGAAACGCGGCTGCGGGACTTGAGAGGATGCGCCGATGTCCTCTGGTTTTTGCAGGACGCTGAGGGAAAGCGTCGCTTGAAATCGGCGAATTTCTGCCGTGTCCGTGTCTGCCCTATGTGTAACTGGCGGCGGTCGCTTAAGTTATTCTCGCAGGTGTCGGCGATTACTGACGCTATCATCGCGGAGAAAAAGGCGCGGTTTATCTTTGTGACGCTCACCGTTCAGAACGTCCGCGGGGATGTTCTGCGGGAGACGATTGACAAGATAAATAAGGCGTTCAAGTACATCGTAGACAAGCACCAGACCTTTGCACCAGCAAAGAAGCTGAAGGAGAATCTACTGGGCTACATGAAGGCTGAGGAGATTACCTATAACGCCGATCGCGACGACTTCCACCCGCACATTCACGCAATCCTAGAGGTGCGCCCGTCGTATTTCAGAGGCGACGAATATATCAAGCAAAAAGACTGGACGGCTCTGTGGCGTGCGGCTCTGGGCGTGGATTATGACCCGCTTGTCGATGTGCGGAACATCAAAGGCGGAACGGCGAAAGCGGTCGCCGAGGTCGCAAAGTACCCCGTGAAGATGGACGGAATCTTGAAAATCGCGGATAAAGACAAGGCGGCAAAAGCCCTCACATGGCTTTATTCTGCGACGTTCAAGCGGCGGCTCGTTACGTTTGGCGGAGATTTCCGCGAGTATCGGCGGCGTTTGGAGCTGGACGATGTGGAGACGGGAGACTTGACACACATCGAAGCAGAGAGCAAGACGTTTAACGCAGTCGCGCAGGTGCTTTTCAAGTGGCGCGCGGATGTGGGTGTATATATTTGCTGATTTACCCCTAGAAGCCCCTAGAAGCCCCGATAAGGGGCTTTTTTTGTTGCACGCATATAAAACCATGCGTGGACGTGTAAAAACGCTCCTGCGAGCCGTAATGAAGTGTCAAGGGTCGCCATCGGCGACCGCGTAGCGGCTTGCCCTTGACGCGTGACAAAAGCCAGACGCTATCCCCGCAAGGGGCAAGGACTCCTTGCCCCTCTGCCTAGCGGCAAGCGTTGAAAGGGGTGCAGGGGGCTTGCTCCCTGCTCGGGGCGGCGGGGCAGACAGCCCCGCAACCTCCCTCCGGCGCCGTTACTTAAGAGAAAAGAAAAAGCGGATGACTGCACCTGTAATCATCCGCTCTTTTTTTCATGGAGAATTTCCGCTATACTGTGTACTGCTTAGGAATACAGAAAGAGGCTTTCTCCATGTATGAGGATTTTAACATCTTTTTATTAAAACTTCCGGAGTCCTGCAAGAAATTCGTAGCGTCTGACTGCATCGAGTTTCATCTTCCGCGCAAACATCATGATTGTCCTTTGTGCGGATCGCCATACACCTATGTTCATGATTATCGGAAGCAGAACTTATGCGGATTCTCCACAGAAACAACGTATATCTACAAGCGGCGCCGCTATCGCTGCCAAGACTGTGGGAAAACTTTTTCCGAGAACAATTCATTTATTGAACGCTATCAACAAATACCTTGCAGCGAGATTGAACACATCATTCAAGAGCTTGCTGATCCTGTTCCTTCATCTCTCATTGCGTACAGACACGGGATTTCCACAACAACGGTCATGCGTCACTTTGCGCGTGCCGCGCGTGTTGCGAAGGAAGATACGGCAACCGAATCGTCCCTGAGTACCGTCATTTCGCTTGATGAGTTTCGCGGCAATGCCGGTGCAAAATTTCAAGTCGTGGTCAACGATTTGCAGCATCGCAAATGCTGTGACATCATCGACGATCGCAGTGCGGCCACACTCTACGATAAAGTCCGGAACTACTCGCTTACAGACCGGGCGAATGTCGAGCTGGTCAGCATAGACCTGTCCCCGTTCTTTCGCAAACTTGTCGAAGAGTGTCTGCCCAATGCGCAAATAGCGGCCGACAAGTTTCATGCCGTCCGACTCGCCAATGACGCCCTTGACAGCATCCGCAAAGAAGTTCAGGCGGGGCTTGATCCGTCACAGCGAAAGTGGTTTAAGAATGCACGCCGCACGCTGCTCAGGCGGGAACAAAAACTTACACCAAAGGAACATATCAACCTGTCGCGTATATTTTCGTTTTCCGAAAAACTAACCCGTGCCCATGCACTGAAAGAAGAATACTGCCGCCTCTTTGACAGCACCGATCGCGCAGACTTTAAGGAGCGGCTGCGGCAATTTAAGGAACACGTTCTTGCTGCCGGCATCGCTCCTTTTCGGCGCGTCCTGAAGACACTTGAAGAATGGAAAGAAGAAATCTGGAACGGTATTCGCACAGGTTATAACAACGGATTCACCGAGGGCTGCAACAATACAATCAAAGTTCTAAAGCGTGTGTGCTACGGATTTCGGAACTTTGAAAACTTCCGTCGTCGCATCCTCTATATGCTCAATAACGAAGCACGGCAAAGCCGTCGAACAAAGGTTGCCTGAAATTTTTCTATAATATTTCTCCACAACATTTGACAAAGAGCCAGATATTTCAAGGTGTTGCACATCTGTTCTCAATATGTTATACTGACGTTCGTTGCGTGAGCGTGTTTCGTGTGCGCTTCGCTGAGAAATACTCTGCCGCTGCCATGAGCGGCGGCCAAAGACCAAAGAGGAGGTGATTTCGTGAGAACGTACGAAGTCATATTTATCGTGAAACCGATGGAGGAAGAGGCGACAAACGCCGTCATCGACAAATTCACGAAGCTGATTCAAGTGAATGGCGGTAAGATCGAGAAAGAAGATCGTTGGGGCAAGAAACGCCTCGCCTATGAGATCAAAGACTATACGGAAGGATATTATGTCCTGCTGTACGTGAATGCAGAGCCGGCCTGTGTTGCCGAATGTGATCGCGTGATGAAGATCACAGATGAACTGCTCAAGCACATGATCGTCCGTGCGGACGGCGTCGAGGAATAATCGCATGACGGGAATTCAGGACATGCGGGAGATAGAAACCCATGAATAGAGTTATATTGATCGGGCGTTTAACGCGCGATCCAGACGTGCGCTACACACAGAGCGGCAAAGCATTTTGTCGTTTTACCCTTGCCGTTGACCGTCGTTTTTCACGGACGGCGCAGCAGGAAGGACAACAGACAGCAGATTTCATCCCTATTACTTGTTGGGAAAAACTTGCAGAGATCTGTGGGAATAACCTAACCAAAGGGCGCCGCATTGGTGTTGAAGGTCGTATCCAAGTGCGCAGCTACGATGGGAACGACGGACAGCGCCGTTATGCGACAGATGTAGTTGCAGACAACATTGAGTTTCTTGATGCAAAAAATGCCGGGCACAGCGATTTTGATGCGCCCCGGAGCATGACTGGCGGCGTGTCTGCTGCCGGGAGTGCACCCGACATGATGGGACCTGTCATTCCCGATGATGACATTCCGTTTTGAGCAATCGGTATTCAATCATCCCTAATAAGGAGGGACAGCGAAATGATGAAACGAGATCGGGGCCGCAAGCCCCGTCGTAAGGTCTGCTCGTTCTGCGTGGACAAAGTAGATCATATCGACTATAAGGATGCTGCAAAGCTTCGTCGGTTTACAACAGAACGCGGGAAAATTCTGCCGCGTCGTATTTCCGGTAATTGTGCAAAGCATCAGAGGCAGGTAACTCTTGCCATTAAAAGAGCGCGCAATATTGCGCTTCTGCCGTTTACCGCGGAGTAAATTATATTGCGTTGTTTTTAATCTAACAAAAAGCCACCCCGAAGTATTTAGAACTTCAAGGGTGGCTTCTTTGTTATAACCTAGCATAATGGGGATTATTTATTTTTATCGATGAGCGCCTGGACTTCTGCTGCCTTTCCATCCGAGCCAAGGACTTCTTTGATCTTGTGGGAAACAAGTTCTTTGATGTAGCTGCGGCCATCTGTAAGGTACTGACGCGGGTCGAAATGGGAAGGTTCTTTTTTGAAATGTTCACGGATACCTGCGGTCATGGCAAGACGCAGATCGGAGTCGATGTTGATCTTGCAGACAGCGGATTTTGCTGCTTTGCGCAGCTGATCCTCCGGAATGCCAACGGCATCCGGCATATGACCGCCGTTATCGTTGATGATTTTCACGTATTTCGGAATGACAGATGAGGCTCCATGGAGGACAATAGGGAATCCGGGGATGCGCTTTTCGATTTCTGCAAGAATGTCGAAACGCAGCGGCGGCGGCACGAGAACACCGTCGGCATTGCGTGTACACTGCGCCGGTGTAAATTTGAAAGCACCATGTGAAGTGCCGATTGCAATGGCCAGAGAATCAACCCCTGTTTTTTCAACGAAGTCCTGTACTTCCTCGGGTTTTGTGTAGGAGGCGTCCTCGGCAGATACGTTGACATCGTCTTCGATGCCGGCAAGCTGGCCGAGCTCTGCTTCGACAGCGACGCCGCGCGCATGCGCATAATCAGCAACGCGCTTTGCTAGTTCCACATTCTCATTATAGGGAAGATGTGAGCCGTCGATCATGACGGAGGTAAAGCCGCCGTCAATGCAGGACTTGCAGATGTCAAAATCTGCACCATGGTCGAGGTGAAGTGCAATGGGAATATTGTTGATCTCCAGTGCGGCTTTTACAAGATGGACGAGATACTCATGGCGGGCATATTTTCGGGCGCCCGCTGAAACTTGTAGAATCAGAGGGGATTTGAGTTCACCGGCAGCGTCTGTGATTCCTTGGACGATTTCCATGTTGTTGACATTGAAAGCGCCAATGGCATAGCCGCCGTCATAGGCTTTTTGAAACATTTCTTTAGTTCCGACGAGTGGCATGTGATTACCCCCTAATAAAGCTAAAAGAAACTCCATAAACGCTATTATTATAACATAGTTTTTTCACAGGGGGTACAGTTTTTTGAAATTTCCCGACCGTTCTGGTATAATGAACGAACGAATTGGTAAAGGCGGGTGCATAGCGTGCAGTTAAAGCGCTTGGAGGCGTACGGGTTCAAATCATTCGCTGAGCGAATCGTCATCATGTTCGACGAGGGAATCACGGCTGTTGTGGGGCCGAACGGCAGTGGAAAAAGCAACATTACGGACGCCATCCGCTGGGTGCTTGGCGAGCAGAATATCCGCACGCTGCGGGGGCTCCGCTCTGAGGATATTATATTTGCAGGATCTGCCGGACGCCGCGCGCTGAGTGTCGCTGAGGTGGTACTGGTCTTTGATAATCGAGATAAGTCCCTGTCGATTGACTATGAGGAGGTTGTCGTTAAGCGCCGTCTGTACCGTAACGGTGACAGTGAAATCTATCTGAATGATGCACGCTGCCGGATCAAGGACATTTATCAGCTTTTTGCAGACACCGGCATTGGACACGATGGCATGAGCATCATCGGTCAGAATCGCCTCAATGATATTCTGGACAGCCGTCCCGAGGAACGGCGCGTTTTTTTCGAGGAAACGGCAGGGATTACGAAGTACCGCACGCGCAAGCAGGAGGCACTGCGCAGGCTTCGGGAGAACGATGGCGATCTGATTCGCTTGCGTGATATTATGCACGCACAGGCAGCTGAACTAGAGCCGCTATCGAAACAGGCGAAAAAAACGGAAACCCATCGGACACTCGTCGCAGAGCGCCGCCAGTATCAGTTAACTTCGCTCGTACGGCAATACGAAAGACTTTCGGACGAAAAGGCAAAGCTGGATGATTTGATGCGGATGCAGCGTGATGCAGAGGCGATGTCGATTCAAAAGCGGAGCCATGCAGATGAGGAGAAGCATGTACTTGGAAAAGCTATTGGAAGGATTGATACAGAACTAGCGGAGAAAGAAGAAAAGATCCGTGTACTGCAGGAGAAATGCGATCACCTAAATAAAAAAGCTGCGGTTCTCATGGGGCGGCGGGATCAGGGCATGAAGCGAAAAGATGATCTGGAAAAGCTTATGGCATCCGACCGCTCTAAGATCGAGGCAACGGCACAGGAACTCATACAGATCGAGCATATGCTCGCGCAGAAGCGTTCTACCTATACAGAGAAAAATCAAACGTCTTTGAAAAAGCGGACGGAAATAGAAGCACTTGGGCGGACGCTTCACCAACAGGAACAGCAGGCGGCACACAGCAGGAAATCTTATGAAGCGGCAGAACATGTTATGGCAAAGCTGCGGGAGCAGTTGGCTGTTCTCACGAGCACGTTTGAACGCGGCGATGCGTGGCAGCGAGAGCAGCAGGAAAATCTTTCCCAAAAAAAGGAATCTCTGCATGAGCTTCAAGGGATGCTTCGTGATAAGGTATGCAGCGTCAGTCAAATGGAACAACAGCTCCACAGCGGCGAACAAGAGCATAACCAAGTCAAATATATGTTGGAGAAAGCCCAGGAAGAAGGGCGCTTTTTAGAAGCGCATATCCGCGAGACGGAGGGAGATCTTCAGCAAATGCGGCGGAATCTGGAGTTCCTTAGAAAAATGCAGGAGAGTTATGAAGGATTTGGCAAGGATGTCCAGACGGTTCTCCAGTCCACTGAACCATGGCGGCGCGGTGTCTCTGGTGCTGTCGCTGAGCTGATTCATATTCCGGAGCAATATCTGACCGCCATAGAGGTGGCTCTGGGCGGCAGTGTCCGCAGTATTGTAACAGAAGATGCACAGGTTGCAAAGGCGGCGATTTCCTATCTCAAGAGGCAGCATGGAGGGCGTGTGACATTTCTGCCGCTGACGACAATCGTTGTACGGCAGCCAAGGGACATCGACCTTGCTTCGATACGTGGGGCTGTCGGTTGGGCAAGTCATCTGGTTACGACACAGGGAAAATACCAAAAGGTCGTCGATCATCTTCTCGCACAAACACTGGTGATAGAGTCTCTGGATGATGCACTGGCGGCAGCGAAGGCACTTGGGTACCGCATCCGTATTGTCACCGGCACAGGAGAGCTGCTCAGTCCAGGCGGTTCGCTCTCGGGCGGAGGGCGGCGAAAAGGGCAGTCCTTTTTGTTGAATCGGCAGCATGAGATCGATAAGTTAAGCGATCAAGCGCGTATGAAAACGGAGCAGTATCATCAATTGCAGCATCAACTGGAAGAACATGCACAGCTGCTTCGGGATCAGCAGGAGCAGCGCGCAGCTATCCGGGAGCGCATGGAGCAGATCAAGCAAAAGCTGATTGAAGAACGCGGAAAATGCGATGTATTGAAAGAGCGTATCAAGGACCAGGACGCTGCTGTTCGGGAATTGGAGACTGCCACACATATGCAGACGGAAACAGCTGCCGGTCTGCAGGAAAAAAAGACGAGAGTTTTGCGGCATTTGATGCAGTGTGAAGCGCATGCACGGCGCTTTTCCGAAGAGCTCGAACAGACCAATGCGTGTATCGAAAAGATATATGCTGAAAGGACGTCCACAGAACGCCTTGCTCATGCGTTAGAGGTGGACTGCGCGGCGCTCAATGCTGAGATTCTGACAGGTGCTGACCACCACAAGCTGCGCGAGATGGAACGAAAGGAAGCCATGCGTGCCTTGGCGGATGTGACAGCGCAAATTGCAGATTTGACGGATGAACTGTCCGCTGATGCAAAGGCGACGGAAGAACTCAGCAGGGAGATTGCAGAGCAGGACGACATTCTGAGAGAACGTCTGGATGCCTGTCGCGGGCTGAAGGATCAGAGGATTGAATACGAAGCAAGAACACGCCTTTTCGATGATGAAATAAAGAAATATGCGGCAGAGATCGATAATATCAGAGGAAAGCTCCACGAAAGCGATAAGAACTTAGATCGTGTCAGCGTGCGTATGGATGACTGCCGCAGTACATTGCTTTCGGACTTTGGAATGACACCGGATGCCGCTGCATCTGAGGCACAGGATATTGCCGATGACATTCTCACAGCGCAGATGCAGCGGCTGGATGATGCAATTCGTGCACTTGGCAGTATCAATCCCAATGCTATTGAGGAATACGCAGAACGAAAAGCACGTTATGATGAGGAGGAGGCGCAGATTCGGGATCTGCAGGCAGCGAAAGAGGACATAGAACAAATCATCCGAAAGATTGATACGGATATGTCACGGACATTTCGAGAGGCATTCGAGCAAATTCAACGGTATTTCAATGAGATCTTCATCCGTCTGTTTGGCGGCGGAACAGCAGAGCTGCGCCTTACTGCGCCGGAGGATATACTCAGCAGCGGCGTGGAGATTCTCGTCACCCTGCCCGAAAAGAAGCGGCAGAATCTGTCTGCGCTGTCGGGAGGAGAGCGTGCGCTGACGGTGATCGCCCTGCTCTTTTCATTTCTAAAATATCGGCCTTCCCCATTTTCCATTTTGGATGAAATAGATGCACCGCTCGATGAGGCAAATGTATCACGCTTTGGTGATTTTTTGCAGGAGTTTGCGAAGCATACGCAGTTTATTGTGGTGACACACCGCAAGGGAACCATGCGCGCGGCAGATACGATGTACGGCGTTACTGTTGAGGATGCGGGTGTTTCAAAAATTCTTTCCATACGATTACAGGATTATGAATCTGTGCAAAATGCTTCATATACTTAATGGAGAAGGGAGCTGTCATGGGCTTTTTTGACCGTCTTAAAAAGGGCTTAACGAAAACAAGGGAAAACTTTACACAGAGCATAGAGCGTCTGATTATCGGATATGCGGATATTGATGATGATCTGATTGATGAGCTGGAAGAAACGCTTCTTATGGCGGATGTTGGTGTCAAAACGACGGAAATGCTCATCGCCGCTGTGCGCAAGGGAATTCGAGAGAAGGAGATTCATACGCCCGATGATCTGATTCCATTTTTACAGCAGGAAATCATCCGCATTTTAGAAGCCGGAGATGATACGTTTCATATGGCGGAGGATGGACCTACGGTCATTCTTGTCATTGGCACCAACGGGGTCGGAAAGACGACAACCATCGGAAAGCTGAGTGCATTTTACACGGGACAGGGAAAGTCCGTGCTTCTCGCTGCGGCAGATACATTTCGCGCAGCCGCCATCGATCAGCTGGAAATATGGGGACAGCGTGCGGGTGCACAAGTCATCAAGCACACCGAAGGCTCCGACCCCGCTGCGGTTGTCTTTGATGCCATGCAGTCAGCGAAGGCTCGCAGGGTGGATGTTGTGATCGTCGATACAGCGGGACGGCTCCAGACGAAGTATAATCTCATGCAGGAGCTTGAAAAGATCTATCGGGTCATTGGCCGTGAGATTCCAGGAGCGCCGCATGAAACGCTGCTCGTCCTAGATGCGTCCACTGGGCAGAATGCCATTCGTCAGGCAGAGGTGTTTACACAGGCGGCACCGGTCTCGGGGGTTGTCTTGACAAAACTCGATGGGACGGCGAAGGGCGGCGTTACCATAGGGATCAAAGCACAGCTGGCGATGCCTATTAAATGGATTGGTGTTGGTGAAGGCGTGGACGATCTTAGACCATTCCATGCCGGAGATTTTGTGCAGGCACTTTTTGCAAAACGTGAAACTACTGAGTCAGAGCAAAGCACATGACTTGTCAAATGAATGTTGAGCCTATACCGTGCGGGAGGAGAATGGGTGATGTATGAAGATCTGATAGAGACCGGTATCAGCAGCGAGCATATATTTGATGGAACGCTGCTGCATGTGCGGCGGGATAAAGTGCGCCTGCCCAGCGGAGCAGAAACAGTGCGCGAGTGGATCAAACATCCGGGAGCGGCAGCCGTTCTCCCTGTTCTTGCGGATGGGCAGGTCATCCTCGTGCGGCAGTATCGCTATCCGATTGGCGAGGTGACACTTGAGGTGCCGGCAGGCAAACTTGATGCAAAGGATGAGGAACCCCTGCACTGTGCCCGCCGCGAACTGTCCGAGGAGACCGGATATACAGCAGAGGCATATGAGAAGCTGACAACCATTGCGACCACCGTCGGATTCTCCAATGAATACATACACCTTTATCTCGCGCGTGGACTGTCTGCCGGCAGACAGCATACAGATGTGGATGAGTTTGTTCATGTAGTACGTATGCCATTTGAGAAGGCACTGGATATGGTGAAGACAGGAGAGATTGTAGATGCCAAGACCATCATATCGCTGATGATGGCGGCGGAACGTTTGCGAAGTTGATTCTATTTAAGAGGAGATTTATGTCAGACCTAAATTTTACACAGATGCTTCTGGGGATTCCGGGACTGATCATTGCGATGACATTTCATGAGTATGCACACGCACGCGCTGCTGTTCTCCTGGGCGATCGCACACCGCTGCTGATGGGGCGTGTAACACTCAATCCGCGTGCACATATCGATCCGGTGGGCCTTTTGATGCTGTTTCTTGTGCGGTTTGGTTGGGCAAAGCCCGTTATCATTGATCCGCGCAATTTTCGCGATCCGAAAAAAGGAGATATTCTCGTATCACTTGCGGGACCGGCGATGAATCTTCTGCTCGGGTTTATCGCAGCATATATATTGACATTCATCCATATGCACCAACTGGATGTTTCTGCAACAACATATAAAATGATTCAAATGATTGCAATTTATAATATCAATTTTGCTGTTTTCAACATGCTTCCAATTCCGCCCCTCGATGGTTCCCACATTTTGCGGAATCTTTTGCCACCGAACCTTTCCTACCGGTATCAATCTTTGGAACGATACAGCATTCTCATTTTGATTGTGTGTATTATGACCCCTGTTTTAGGCTATGTATTAGAGCCTTTGGTTCGTTTTGTGGGGATTGTCTATCATTTTCTCATTGGTCTTTTTATCTTCTAGGATATGGGAATGCGTGAACAGTATCTCATAAAATTAGCCGCTTTTGAGGGACCGATGGATCTCCTCATGCACCTGATTGAAAAGAATAAGATCAATCTCTATGATATTCCCATTGCTGAACTGACGCGGCAATATCTGGATTATATCGGTACGATGCACAGGTTTGATATAGAGGTTGCCAGTGAGTTCCTGGTCATGGCGGCGACGCTTCTGCGCATCAAATCGCGCATGATGCTGCCCAAAGAGGAAGACGAGGTGGAGGAGGAGGATCCAAGGCGGGAACTTGTAGAACGTCTTCTCGAATATCGTCGTTTCAAGGAGGTGACGGAGCGCCTTTTTACGCTGAAAGATGCACAGTATGTCTATGTGGAACGTGCGCCGCTTCACCTGCCTGCACATCACCTTCCTCCTGAGAATCTGTCGGTTAAAACACTTGCACGTATGTTCTGTGAAGTGCTGCGGGTCAAAGAGGAGCCGCGCATCCCTTCTGTGGTTATTGCTGCAGAGGAATACCGCGTACAGGATAAAATGACGGATATTCTTACGCTGCTCAAGCAAGGGCATGGAAGTATAAAAATGCATGCCGTATTTCCAACGGGAACACGTGAAGAACTCCTCGCATCTTTCTTGGCACTGTTGGAACTTATAAAAATGCAGATGGTTGTTGTACGTCAAGAGTGCGTATATGAAGAAATTCAAATCTCTGCAAAGGAGGGAAGCCGTGCAGTCTCTTAGCCAAGCGAGCATCATAGAGGCAGTGCTCTTTGCCGCCGGTGTTCCTCTGCCGGTGCAGAAACTCGCAGAGATCGTACAGGCGCCGGAATGGCGCATACAGGAAATACTAGGAGAATTAGAGCAAAATCTGTGTGCGCGGGGGAGTGGGACGATGCTGCGCTGCGTTGCCGGCGAGTATCAATTGGTAACGCATGCGGAGGCATTTCCGTTTGTACAAAAGCTCTCGGATGTTGTACGTCCGCACCTGTCCTCTGCGGCGATGGAAACACTTTCTATTATCGCGTATAAGCAGCCAATCACAAAGCAGGAGATCGAGCATATCCGCGGTGTTCGTGCGGAACGATCGGTGGCACGCCTCCTGGAACTTGAGCTGATTGCGGAAATGGGGCGCAAACAGGTTGTGGGACGCCCTATCCTCTATGGGACAACAGATATATTCCTGCGTGCATTTGGACTCAGCGGTCTGGATGAGCTTCCACAACTCCCGGATATAGATGATGTGAAGGCGACCCTTGATGATGACCAACTGCGTCTGTTTGAAGAATTGCGTGCTTCTGAGGAACATATCAAGGAAGATGGGGCAGATGAGGTTTGACCAGAGAGATCATCTTGCTGCATGTGCATATGTGAAGGGGTGTCGTTTTTGGTTGAACTACTGGCTCCGGCAGGCAGTAAAGAAGCATTTTTTGCGGCAGTTGAGAATGGGGCCAACGCTGTTTATCTTGCAGGCTCCATGTTTGGTGCCCGTGCTTATGCGACAAATTTTAACAATGAGGAACTCGCGGAGGTCATCCGCTATGCACATGTACGCGGGGTACATGTGCATGTTGCCGTCAATACCATTGTCGATCAGGAGGAACTCCCGCAGTTAAGATCGTATAGGAAGGGATCTGGTCAAAAGGAAGGTTGGGCTTGAGGTGGAGAGACATATAGAATCCACCTTGGCT
>ERZ773004.1222-NODE-1222-length-13161-cov-33.596139_pt1 | contig 13161 bp, 11 predicted proteins | sample MGYA00580667_ERZ773004 | MGnify/ENA primary metagenome ERZ773004 (study PRJEB29015, sample SAMEA2737963) | human oral metagenome | biome: human oral; feature: human-associated habitat; material: dental | place: China | collected 2123 ... | reverse complement strand
GCGCCGCCGAGGTCAGCCTCGTCTGGCGCGACGACACCAGCAGCGTCAGGGAGGTGGTGCCGAGGTTGCATGGGGGAAACAGGGGTAAGTAACTGAGGAAGAGCACCCAGCGGACTTGTCGCCGAGGACGCATAGCACATCCACACAATGTTGGCAATAGAACATATGGCAGTTAACGGCGGTCGCGGCTAAGGATCCTCACCCCCCATGATGTGAACACTGCTAGAATGGTTATCCTCTTGTTACTAACGACCCCTTGACTTTCCGTTGTACGGTTGTTGCGACCCCACCGATCTGCAAGCTAGCACCGGCCCAGCGCGACGAGGGGAGACAGGCATGCGCTACCAAGCAGACACCGACACACACAGGTTGCGGCGGCACCGGCAGTTGGCGCCACCCGGCAGCCTGGCTGTGCTTGCCTGCCACCGATGGCACCAGTCTGCTGCGCACCAGATGCGTCCGCCTTGTGATGCAGTTGTGGATCGATATTACGAGGCAGTTGCTTTTCAAATGCGTCCGTGAATTTGCTCTTCACAATAAAAAGACGGAACTCGAAGGAATAAAGTAAATCGCTCACATGCATATTGCAGGCATTGGTTGACTGTTTTATAATAGCAACCATTATGAGCGAAAAACCACAATTCACACACGAATCGCAGATCCCTGGTACGCCAGGAAAAAGTCACGAACCTTCAGCTTCAAAACGCGAATATGTAAATCCATTCAAAAGGACGATAGAAATGTTGAAAAAAATGGGTAATGCAGCATTCAGGATTGGTACGACTTCGAACAAAGGCGAGTATAGCAACTTGCGAGCCCGCATTATCATCAAGCCAATGTCTACTACCCCAGAATCAATAACTGAACTGAAAGTTGCCTACAGAAAGAAGCAAGAAAAAAAAATAAAAGCTCGCTATCCAGGAAAGGAAATAAAAAGGTCTGCATGACCTCAACATACTCCTTAACTGCGCTTCTCAGACTATCTCGTGCCGCTTAGGTCAGGGTTATCCTCCGTTCTCTCCCAACTTCGCGACAATCTAAGCACTTGCAATAAACGTAGCAAACATCTAGATGAGAGTATGTTCCCACGGTTAATACTCTAAAATGGGCTACTTTCGAGCGCAGTGACGTCCACGGTACCTGCACCTTTCAAAGATCGTACATCCCGGAAAGTCGAGTAAGCATCCTGAGTTCTTCCAGGTTCACTCGATTTTTGAACCAAATTGTCTTCTCCCGCACCCCAGCATATCCATTGAATCCCGCCCCATACTCGGCAACACGTAACACACGGAAATCAGTACTCATCCTGCGCTAATTCCTCGCATACGAATAGAGTCATCTCAAAGCAGCACAAAAATTGAAGTGTGCCTTTGTGTTCAAACATATCTTTAGTTTGATCGGGAACGTACGCTAAAATGCTCCGTGTTTAAATACCTCTATTGGCAGGATTATTCGCAAAACGAGGCACAACCTCCTTGGCCTGTACATACACAAACGTTAGTCGCATCTGTTACCCCTCTGGGATTAACCGTATTAGAGCGAAAGATGCCATTAGTGCCATGAATAATTTATACGATGCTCCGACAATTGAAGAAATCAAAGAAACTGCGGACAACTATTGGCTTTCCTGGTTAGCTCGCGGAGACTGGCTTCGGGGTAAGGTTAATCAACTTGAATATCTAGACAAAACAACTCTTGAATGCACTTTGACCTACGATGTGGACATGGCAAAATTAAACGAGTTTATCACGCCAGGTTCGGTCGATGATAGAGGTGCGCGTCAGCTACTTCCGCTAGACGTGATGGACGATGCATTTTATATGCCAAGTTCCATCGACAGCCCTTGGGGAAAACGTGCATGTTTGGCGACACAGCCGGAGACCGCGAGATTTGCCACGCTTATGTTGTTTGGAATAATAAACGACAAGTATCCATCGCGGCGAACGCTTGACAACATAGAAAATGCAGTTGTACAAGAGGTGTATGACGCTTTTCTAGGAAGCGTTCGCAGTAGTGATTTCGATGAAAGCATGTGTGCCGCAATTGGATACACAGATGAGGAGGAGGTGAACCAGCTGAAAATATTCATATCTTGGTTACGCGATTCCACCTTTTTGATTCTCAATGTTCCAGCAAATGATGGGGAGCGCGGCATGCTCGAGTTTTCTTTTAATGTGCGGAGAAAAGAAGCTGGGCAAAAGTTAGTCGACCGCCTCGGGGTTACCTCCTCATCGATCCTAGTGCCTAGTGCAGAAAGCAACGATGATGCTGACTTGGGCACCCATTTAAGGTTTATGGTACCGGCTGGAATGCGAGTCGACAATGTCGAATACGAGAACTCAGACGGAGAATCGATCTCGGAATCCAGCGAAATTTTCGAGCTAATTAATGCAATCGCCCATTGGAATGGGCGGGCTGTTTCAATATCAGTCCCGCCTTCCTCTGACGCCACCCCCAAGTGCAATATACGAATTCGCATGAATCCTAAACGAGGAATATTTACGATTCCCGCTTTCGTGGCGTGTTTAGTTTCGTACACCGTGGGACAACTAGTGGCTTACTGGGTTTCACTAATTCCGCCGCACCCTGACAAGGACGCCGTACCAGTATTTCCAGCCCAAGCAATAACGCCAATAGCAGCCCTGGTCCCAGCATTCATAGCATCATACGTTTTGGTGGCACGGGAGCATGAAGAACTTAGTTTTGCATTAGGGTTTAGGCGACTCTTGCTAAGTGTTGGTGCCGTATCCTCCATTGTATTTTCTGTGGTCCTTGCACTCGGGATGGCAGATGGAGACGCCGGGGGACATGTGCGATTCACACTTACTCTATACCCAATTATTCAAGGAGGCTTACTTCTGTTCTTCCTTTACGATATCGTTAGGATCAGTCTGTGGCGACAAGTTGCGACCCATATTAAAGTTAAAATAGCGGTAATGTCGACACTCTTTATTGTGTTATGGCTTGTATTAATCGAAAAAAACTTGACATTATGGGACTAAAGTATAGTTCTGCCCCAGCCAGAAATAACACATTGGTCAGCACATACGCGACACGATTAAAATCGAAGGCTGAAAGATGGTTCGTAAACAGTATTACAAAATAGCTGTTAATTCAGGGCAAGTTCGTCCAACAGCCTTATGGTTGATGGGACGAGAGCCCACCTAGCCGTATAACTGACTGTACTCAATCAACCTTTAGAAGTACTGTGACTACCAATCTCTTCATCTCCTACGCCTGGACATCCGACGACCATCGACAATGGGTGCGCTTACTCGCTGCGCAATTAAAGGCGCTTGGTTACGGTGTCCTCATCGATGCTGATCTTGATTACGGCGACAGCCTTACCGGCTTCATGCGGAAAGTGACCGATGCAAAGCATGTCCTTTTGATCGTTGACGAAAACTATGTGGACCGCGCCAACACCGCCCCTGATTCCGGTGTAGCTGCCGAGAACCGATGGATTTCTGAAGTGTTTCCCGATCGTCCATCGACGTGGTTGTCTGTGCTGTTCAAAGACAATCCTTCGTTCCGCCTTCCAAACTGGCTTGCGGATCGTAATCCGAAAGGGCACTCCTTCAACTATGATCCTTCTCGCCCGAACGACTTCGCAGGTTCGGAACAGGTTGAGGATCTTTGGCGGTGGATCGAGGGGTTGCCAGCCAATCGCGACCATGCCACACCGATTGCGACGTTGCGTGAACGGGCTGCCAGGTTAGAACGACAGGCGTTAAAGACAGATCCAGCTCGCTGGCGAAGCCCCCAGCTTCAGGGGCAGATCCGGTTCGCGTACCAGGATGTGCCTGGCAACACCTTCCGGTGGGGGTATGGGAACTCGGAGTTCGCCTTCAACGTGTCAGAATGCGGAGTTGATTCCATCTACATCTACAAGAATCCGATCAAGGCGGTAGGCGTTGTCCGAGGCGCTGATACCAGCATCACTGCCCTTGAGAGTCACCTTTCACCTGGGCGCTCCGTCGTTGCGAAGGTGGGCGATACCGTCGTGCTGATGAACGAGGATGGACGGCTAGCGCTTGTCGAGATCACGGGTGTTCAGAGGGAGGAGACGGGTACGCCCTACGTTGCACCGTATGTTGAGTTTACGTGGCGGGTGGTCGATGGGTCGTGAAGTATTGTCTGGCATCGCACCGGCCTGTCTGCTTCACTCGGACTGGTGACGCCACCGACTAGTGCGACGGCAGAGAGCATGGCGGTGAGTGGCCTTTCCGACATGGCACGCTGTTTCGGGTACTGCGTCTACCATCTACCAGGGCGAGGTGTAACACTGGATCTCGGATATCAGTCATTATGCTGAGCGGGTATGAGGAAAAGTTGTTGATCCAGGGTAGGTTGACCTGGTATTCATACTGTGTGCTCAATGGATAGTGGCGATTTTTCATATGTCGAGGACCTAATGGGACGACAAGCCGAACGCTGAGATGTATCATATGCAATATGAATGGGATGCTAAGCACCGCTGTTGCCCGGACTTATGCACCTTTGGGCATGAGCATACCTGGTATTGGAGGAAAGATCCCTGCACTACTAGGTTTCGTTAGTGTGCTCGTTGGAATTGCTGTCGGACTTGGTCAGGTTTCCAGTTCAGCAAAGGCGCGCCGTACAATTGAGTGGATTAACGGTGCGGTCGATGGGAATACCGGCAATGAGCTGCGATTGAGAATTCTTAAAGAACGGAGATCGTCCCAGGAGGCTAGGCTCGTTGCAGCCCTTCACGTGCCGTGGTGGAAATTTGCGTGGTTTCCATCTTGGGCTATTGGTGGTGGCGTCCTTGTGGTGTACTGCGAGTTTCATAGAGAAGTCTTAAAAGACAATTGGGTATTTCAGATATTATATTTTTTCTTCTGTCTATGTCTCAGTTGGCAAACAGTGGGATGGCGTGCCGAAAGAGCCTGGGTGAGCCGTCAGTACGAGGCGGATCACTTTACTGAACCACCAATTTTGTCTCGCAGCACGGATGCATTACGTTTCGTAATTGCACTACTGCATTCTCTCTGCCCGGCATTGTTGTGTATTGTTCTTGTTTTGTCTATCAGGGGAAATTACACCGCACTCGTTTCGACGTTAATCACATTGCTTACTTTGGCTTGTATATCACTACCTCTGACAGCGTGGTGGCTGGAGAAGAAATTTGCTTTTCGCTGGCCGCAATATTTTGCACGAGAATATGCTAACAAATGGAATATTGCTACAGAAAACACAGCTGACGACAAGACCACGAAAGAAGTAGCGTCTACGCAATCAACCTAAATTACCTAAGCATGTAGCGCCTTGTCACGCTAGAGATAAAGCGGGAACGGCAATCCACTATTTGTATTCTCGTGTTTGGAATGTTAGAACATAGTTCTCTATGTCAATCAAGCATTTCCATTCCCTCCATCACCATCTCCTCCGCCTCTAAGCCTCACCGTTGGCCGCCTCGTTCACCCTAGCTGGCATCCTCCTCATGATGCTCAACGCCTGGCTGTCCCCGCTGCAGCTGGGAGACTGGCAGTCGCTACACGTGCTGCCGTTAGGAGAGCTGGGTGGGACGCTGTTTGGTGCAGGGCTACTGTCGACCTTCTTCGAGTACACCTTCCGGCGGGATCAGGAGCGCGCGGTGACAGAGCGCTTCCGCCAAACGATCCATGAGGAAGCACCCGCCCTGCGCGACGCCGTCATCGAAGCCTTCCGCTTTGACCGCCAGGACGTAGCGCGTATAGCCACGCCTGAGCTGCTGGATGATCTGGCCCGCACAGCCTGGGTCTGCGGCTGCGGCTCGCCCGCATCGCCAAGAACCCGAGCCAAGAAGCCCTGGTCTACGTTGCCGGCATCTCCACCTACGCCTACCAAAAGTTCGAAAAGGGCGAGTCCCGCCCCGGCACCGATGAATCCGCGCCCGCGCACTCTCATCGCCTTGGCAACGGCGCTGGACATGCGGGTGGAGGAGCTGGTGAGAGGGATGGCGTGAGTAGGCAGATGCACCAGCGCTTCTGAGGCCAACGATGACGGCTCCTGAGCGCCTATCCCAACACACGACTCTGCTCGCAACATAGTGGTCATCTGACGTAGTAAGACCGTGAGCACTCACAGCGAAGTAAAACATACTAAGAAGCGAGTCAGCTTTCGTTCTCTATCGTGACCTATCTGTGATCACCACTGCCCAACCACCTCGCGAGTCGAGTGGAACACTGGCGGTATGGACTTCTCTTGTGACAGCACCTGATGAAGTGTGCACCAGACCCGCGTGGTCTAGAGTGTACCAGAGTAACTGCCTCTTCATTTATATTCGACAAAATGCTAGAATCGACGAAGAAGATAGACAATGATAAGCAACAATAGTGCGTCGACCGAAAAAGACGAAGCCGCTGAAGGCAAGAATGTACGCGAGTTGAAGTCGCTTCGCCCGTGCCATGACCTCGAGCAGCATCGCATATATGTCGACGCACTCAATAACGCCATTCAGCAGGACGAGGTAAAAAACATTGCCTTAAGCGGGCCATATGGTGTTGGCAAAAGTTCCATACTGCAAGGCTTCAGGAAAGATCCAGACGGAAAATATAGAGATGATATTATAACCATATCGCTTTCGACGCTAGGATTCAGCAAGTCGGCCGACTCGGACTCTCGTCATTCACCTGATGCCTCAATTTCTCCGCAGACGAATCAGATCCAGAAAGAGATTGTCAAGCAACTGCTCTATCGGAAGCCTCCAAACGAACTGCCTGCATCTCGATTCAAGCGTATACAGAAACCTGACCGGAAGCAGTCGCAAATAGTATCTGCGCTGATCGGGGTTATTCTGACTATCGTCATTGCAGCAATCGGGGGATTCTCCAAAATCCCAAAAGTTTGCGACTCAGCATGGTGGGAATTCGGCGTCAAGTTTGTCTGCTTATGGCTACTGCTATCCCTAGTTGCATGGCTCGCCAGCCAGTATTTACAAGGCGCTGTTCATCTGGATAAGTTTACTGCTGGCCCTGCCACGCTCACATTGTCAGGGTCAGACAATAGTGATGGTGATAGCTACTTCGATCGCTACCTCGATGAGATAATCTACTTCTTTGAAATGTCGACATGTCGCATCGTCGTATTCGAAGATATAGACCGTTTCAGCAACTGGGAGATCTTCGAAGAGTTGCGTGAACTCAACACACTACTGAATAATGCCGAGCAACTCCAAGACAAAAAGAGCGAGTCTGACAAAAATGAGATAGTCTTCATTTACGCAATGAAGGAATCAATTTTTGAACCTCAGGCAGTCCCCGATACCGATGAAGTGGCGAAAGACAATCAAGACAGGGCAATTCAAGAGATTCAAAAAGCAAACCGCACAAAATTCTTTGATGTCATCATCCCTGTCGTGCCATTCGTAACGCATCGAAGCGCACGGGACTTGATGCGTCAGGAGCTCGAAGGCATTTCGCCTATGGTTTCGGACGAGCTGATCGATCGCGTTGCAAAGTACGTCCCAGACTTCCGTCTCCTACGCAGCGTATGCAACGAATACACGATATACGCACAATTTATACTCGGAGACAACAAGCTTAAGTTCGAGCCTGATAACCTATTTGCACTCATGCTCTACAAATCCGTTCATCTGAAGGACTTTGAGAGGATACATCTTGGGCAGAGTAAACTTGATGAAGTTTACCGGATAAGTTTACGAGTTAGAGACGATTGTATCCGCAGAATAAATGACCAGTATGATGCGCTCGAAAAACGGTTAGAGTCTAATGTTGAAGCGGGTGACATTCAAGAACGTGCATCTAAGTTAAGAAAAATGGTCGAGTGGGTCGCTGCGCGAAGCGCCGAAAATGTCGAGTCATTCAGTGTAGAAATTGACAATTGCGATTATTCTGAAGACAAAATCGAAGCACATTCATTTTGGAGTGCACTGTCAAAGATGTCGAGTAACCAGCCCATTATTGTTCGGTATCAATACGGTCCATACTCAAACCAGGTGAATTTGTTACATTTCAACAAGGCTGACATGGAGGAGTTTTTAGGTAAAAGCATCTTCGCTGCGCCTGTAAATAGCAAGATACGCAACGATATTGACTCTAAACTGAGAGAGTTAGAACACGATCGCGAGCACTATCGGCTTGCTACTATGGCCGACTTGATGTCGGATTCTTCGGCCACGGTAACATCGGCGCATACAGCGGAGCCGTCTTCGTTTGCCAAGTACGTAAAAACACTGCTTGGATCAGAACTGGCTGCGGCCCTCATCCGCTACGGCTACATTGATCGAAACTTCGTGCTCTATACGTCGACCTACCATACTACATTTTTGTCTGCCAATGCGATGACATTTCGGCTCCAACACATGGAGCGAGGCGTGATGAACACCAATTACAAGCTTAGCGATGACGATGTGATACAACTCATCTCTGATACGACGATCGATTTGGAAGAGTTTGCTAGGCCGGGCGCTTATAACGTAAACATTCTTGATTATCTCTTGTCTAATAGAAACAAATATCGGAAGCGCCTTGACGCTATGGAGCTGTCTTTTCTTCAAGGCAATGGCAGTACAACGTTATTTTTGCAATCGTTCTTTTCGTCCGATAGTTTGAACAAAGATCGCTTAATCAACGAACTTACGCCTCAATACCCGGGGATCTTCACGCTCCTCGTAGGACTTCGTGGCGTACCCGACGAGAAGCAAGTAAATTACGTAAATTTCGCACTTCAATGTGCGTCGCAAGACGTAGACTACGACACGTCCACGCTAAGAAGTTTCGTCGAAGCGTCATATGGCAATATGACTGTCTTCACCTCTACGCATGCCGATAAGCCTGTCGACACGGTAGCTATACTCATGGCACGGGCTGGTGCGAAGTTTGCGGATACCACTGTGATCGAGACAGATGTACGTGAGCGTCTGATTAGGAACAACTGCTATGAAGTCAACCGTCAGAATTTGGATGCTGTATCAGGTGATCATCAACCAGCGCTTGATGTCCTTTATGGTAGAAAACCAACCGTTTATACCTACCTTCTGCAGTCGCTAGACGCATATTTGGCCATCATTGCTGAGGATGAGAGCGACGAGTTTTCGGCATTAGTTGGGTCAGCCGACACGGCCAAGGTCGTCGCTGACGTTGTGAAGCTTGATGTTGCAGCGAGTACGAGACTGAAAGATCCGGCGGCAGATGATGCGAAGTTGGACGACAGCGAAGCGTTTCCGCTGCTGTCGAGTCTTTTAGCGTCATCAGGGGGCCGCTGGTCGATTGAGTTAGATAGTCTGCCAGCTGGATGTTGGCCGGCGCTAGCGTTACATGATCGCTTCGCTGCGACAACGTCGAATCTGTTGAGCTACATTGGGCAGCGAGGTGTTGATGACGCCCTAGTCAAGTTGCTAAAACGCCATTCTGCTATTGAGAACCGAGAATACAACTTAAGCGATAACGAGTATATTGAACTCGCTGCAGCGATTATTAACTTGGGTAGTGATCAACTGCCTGTTGATCGGCGTGTGAACTTGGTGCGGTCAATTGGTTGCGACGTTCTTATTCCGACACACCTGATTACTCCACAAAAAGGAAAGTTGATAGGAAGTTTAATCAAGTCCTGTTTGATTGCTGATACTCCAGACGCTTATAGTTTGACAGAGGGGCTCGACTGGGCTAGTCGTAGATTTGCGATTCTGTCCTCGCGCGGATTTGTAAATTATATGACTCCAGAACTTATTGGCGGAGATACGCTAAGACTTATTCGGAGCAATTTCATCCCGGAACGTATTAAACAGGCGATAGCCGATGAACTTATATCGTACTGCGCTGGAATGTCGATCGCCGATCTGGAGCAGGTCGTCAATTACATGCGACGTAATGATAATCTTCACCTAAATGCGTCAGCGCTGACGTGGGTCGCGTCTCGGGGAATACCGTCTGATCTAATTTTTCCATTGTTGATTCGGGATATTGATGCGCTGTCTGATTGGGAAGTTCTCGAGGTTATAGGAGCGTTGGATTCGCCGTATCGAGACTTGGTTTCGGCAGAGCATGAGTTGATTAATATTGACACTACGGATAATGCGTATGCTCTGTTTGAGCGTTTGAAGCAATTGGGTAAGATATTTAGTTATAGCAGAGACGAAAGCAAGCATCTTTACGTCGTTCGAACTCGTACTTCGTCAAGTCATTAAGCCGAGAAGGGTTCCTTTTATGCCGAGTTTGAGTTGTAGTGTGTGAAAGACTTTGCTTCGATCCAATCATTGTTGGAAAACTTAATTCGATAAGCACATGTTTGTCGTTGTTCCGAATGGCGGTTGGTTCTTGATACTATTAGTGATTGATTGTGCAGGTGCCTCCGCTCGCTGGCGCTTGGCCTGCTGGATGTACTTGCCGACTGTGCTCAGTGCCACATCGTACTTCCTGGCGATCTCCGTGTAGGTCAGCCCGCGGTCGAGGTGGTCGGCCACCAGCTGCTCGATGCCTAGCCGCCCGAACCGCACCAGGAGGCTGCGCTGCTTGAGGTCTGTCCGCTGCTCGGCCGGCCTGCCCCCAGCCATCGCCGCCTCCAATGCGCGTCGAGTCGCCATCAGCGTGTTACCGTATCTGGAGTAAGCCTGCAAGATCTCCGCTCAAGCACCGCAATACCAACAAAAGCTCATCAAGGTGTTATGAGACAGGTGAGTTTGGCTGCGTTCTCGTTGCCGGTGTGCCCGTTGACCACCGAGTGCAACCTGATGATTCTCCAGCCCGAGAGCCAGTCCCGCATCGTTCTGGTGCTGCGGTTAACCATCTCAGCAATGACATCTACGTCAATAGCGAGAGAGCTGGGGAGCAGCCTCGGCCTTAACTCGGTGTTTACACCGTGATAGCCAAAAGAGAGACACATTCCGCGATACCGGGTTTGCGAACAAGGGGAAGACGTGACAGAAGACTCCCTAGCCATAACAATCAGCGCTCGACAGTGGATCGAGCTGTGCGCGTTGGCCGGAGGGTACTTCATTGCTCTCCTCGACCTGACAATTATCAACCTCGCAGTTCCCTCGCTGACACAGGACTTAGGCGCGTCCACAGCCCAGGTGTTCTGGGCGGTCAACAGTTACGGTCTCGTTCTCGCACTGGTGATCATCCCTTCAGGTCGTTTAGGCGACCGATTTGGGCACCGACGCCTCTTCCTCCTGGGGACGATCATCTTGGCTACCGCCAGCCTCACCTGCGGCGTTGCGACCTCTCCGTTCGTCTTGATCGCCGGCCGGTTCCTTCAAGGACTCGGTGCTGGCATGTTGGTGCCACAGACTCTCACGCTCATCGGCGTCACCTTCCCTGAAAAAATCCGTGGGCGCGCAGTCGGCATCTGGGGGGCAGTTGCAGGAACTGCGTCCATCATCGGCCCCTTGGCTGGTGGAGCGTTGATTGATGGTCTCAGTTGGCGGTGGGTCTTCTTCATCAACCTTCCGATTGCGGTTCTCGTCGTGGTTCTGGGCTTGCGAAGTCTTCCAACCGAAGCGACCCGGTCCGTGAGACTTGATCTCGTGGGCACATTCCTTGCAGGCGTTGGCCTTGTGGCACTTCTTTACGGGTGCTTACAAGGTCCCCATGCGGGCTGGGACCCGCTGACCATTTCTTGCCTACCGTTCGCTGTGTTCTGCCTGTCTGTGTTTTTCTGGTATGAACGCCGGGTAGATCCGGCGCAAGCAGTTTTTCCGCAGTCTCTTCGCAGAAATCCACGATTCCTCGTTGCCGCTTTGTTCGGCCTTTTTGCCGCCCTTGGCGTATTCGCTTTGACCTTTCTCGTGTCGAACTACATCCAGTCCGTGCTGGGGCAAACGGCGTTCTGGGCGGGATTTGTTCTCGCGCCAGCATCGATTGCGTCTGTGGTCACAGCACCTATTGCGGGGCGCTGGGTTGATGGGGGGAAGGCCCGCCTCGTTCTACAGATTGGCTTCGGGGCCTCCGCGATGGGAACCGCACTGAGCATACTGATTACCGCTATGGGGGTTTCTTGGATGTGGTTCCTGGGTGCGACGATCGTTTTCGGTATCGGAAATGGCCTCGTGATGGCACCACTGACGACAGTAGGCATGGCCGCTCTGAGGAGTGACGAGTTTGGTGCTGCGTCCTCCCTCCTCAATGTCCTTCGCCAAACCGGTCCCGTGCTAGGTGGAGCCGTTGTCGGGCTCTTGATACAGGTGCTCGCTGCCGTGCCTACTGAGTTCGACCCGCTGGGGCTCTCGAGCTCGGTCGTTGCGTGGGTATTGGGCGTTCCCTTGCTGCTATTTGTTGTCGGTCTTTTCGTGTATTCGTTCGTTCCGAGGTCGCTGGTGTCGGCAATGGACTGAGGCGGTTTCGCGGCAGAGTTCCGCCGCGCATGCTGTCGTTGATTTAAAAAGACGTGTTCCACGGAGGTTACGTGAGTTCCTCCGCTCGCTGGCGCTTGGCCTGCTGGATGTACTTACTGACTGTGCTCAGTGCCACATCGTACTTCTTGGCGATCTCCGTGTAGGTCAGTCCGTGGTCGAGGTGGTCGGCCATCAACTGCTCGACACCTCGCCGCCCGAACCGCACCAGGAGGCTGCGCTGCTTGAGGTCTGTCCGCTGCTCGGCCTGCCTGCCCTAGCCAGTGCAGCCTCCAGCGCACGTCGGCTCGCTACTAACGTGTAGCCGTATCTGGAGCAGGCCTGCAAGATCTCCGCTCAGGAACTTGATAACTCACTCGGGCCCTCGGCAGTCGATGCGCTGCCGAGGGCCCGAGTGCTGCGGGAGTGGGGAGATGGGAATGGCGGCTATGGCGCGATCGTCAGGGGTACTTCAGGCCGTTCTTGGATCAACTGTAGAAATGTACCTCTATGGTTGTCCCCGAAAGAATGTGCGGTCCGTCAAAAATATAGTATAAATAGGGAGTATCCTCGTACGCCGTTGCAAGGCTGTAGCAGGACTCTTGGCCGTACCTAACGTGGGAGGTCATCTGTGGTCCAACCTTAGTAGTTGGTGCGAGATAGAACTCTGTTCCGCCCGGGTTGGTCGATTCTATGCAGAATAGGTCGTTAGCATCGTCGTAACTGACCTTCGCTTGACCGTATGTGCCATAATCTGTCGGTCCGAATGAGTTCGCCGAGGCCGGCGCCGCGACTGCTAGTGCTCCAACAAAAACTGAGCCAATGGCGGCGGTTTTGATGAGGTTCCGTTTTGTGAGTTGCATGGGGTG
>ERZ773004.1220-NODE-1220-length-13167-cov-4.426327_pt1 | contig 13167 bp, 10 predicted proteins | sample MGYA00580667_ERZ773004 | MGnify/ENA primary metagenome ERZ773004 (study PRJEB29015, sample SAMEA2737963) | human oral metagenome | biome: human oral; feature: human-associated habitat; material: dental | place: China | collected 2123 ... | reverse complement strand
CCTTCATGTGATCGGGCAGGATCGGCGTGCCGGGGTCCTCGTTCAGGAACGCCGTGGCATCCTTCTCGAACATCATGCAGACATCGAAGTCCAGGGCACACATGTCCTGGGAGATGTTCGCACCCGTGTTTACGACGAGGAGGAAGTCCTTGCCGTACTTGGCGCGGATCTTGTCGATCAGGGACTTGTAGGCGGCCACGCGCCCGGCCTGGGCACCCCACCCAGTGATCACCTCGTCCAGGAACACGCCCTGACAGACGTCCCCGTACTGGGACTTCGCCTTCTCGATCTGCCCGAGGATCTGATCAGGCGTGTACTTGTCCACGTTGGGGATGTTGTTGCGGCCAGGGTCCCCTGCGGGGAGGGTGGCCGCGAGATACTGGGTCTTGACGTAGAACACGGCCCGCTTAGCGCCGGCGGCCAGCGCCAGCTCCGCCTGCGTCCTGAAGTCCTTCTCGTAGGTGTCCCAGTTGCCGCTGTTGCGGTTGAGGACGACGATGCCGAGCGAGCCCGCGAACTTCAGGATCTGCGCCCACTTCGACGTCTTTCCAGGCTTGCCTTCCTCGTAGTAGTCGGGCCAGAAGTAGGTGACCGGGGAGTAGTAGCGCTCACCGGGCTTGAATGGAGACAGGGCAGCGCCGAGGGCGTCAACCCTGTGCGAGACGTTGTTGAGCTCAACCACTCCGGCCTTCTGGCCCAGCTCCCGCTGAAGGTTCTCGTTCGTGACGAACCCCTCCTCAGCCTCGCTACGTGTGAGGTAGTCGGACAGGTTCGGGACGGTTGGGATAGCGGCGCGGACGCTGGCGACCTCGGACTTCGTCGCGTACGTGGTCGAGGCCTCAGCCTTCGGCAGGAGGGAGGAGAGGGACGATGCGTCGGCCTTGCCGCCGACGGCGGTCTCCAGGGCGGACACCTTAGAGGTCAGGCCGGAGATCGGGGCGACGGCCGTCGTCAGCGCCTCCTTCGTCGCATAGGTCGAGGCGACAGCGGTCGAGGTCGCGTAGGCCGACAGGTCAGTCTTGGCGGCGTACGCGGCCGAGGCCGCTGCGGGGGTGAGCGCGGCGTCGGCGGTCTTCTTGACAGCGTCGATGCGGGCTCCGAGGGCCGCGTCGGCCTGCTGTACCTCGGTCTTCGTGGCGAAGCCCGACAGGTCCGGCGGCTGCGCTCCCCCGCCACCCAACTGAGCCTGCGCGAGGGCGGCCTTCGTCGCGTAGGTGCTGGCGGCGTCGGCGGAGGTGAGGTAGGCCGACAGCGACTCCTTCGTGGCGTAGGTGCTGGCGACGGACGCGGCGGGCGCCGCGGCGGACGCGACCGCTGAGACGGAGTCGATGCGCTTCCCGAGAGCGTCATCGGCAGAGGAGACGTCGGTCTTCTTCGCGTACGGAGTCAGGTCCGGCGCGGGGGTCGGCTTGGCCTGACGGCGGACCTCATCCACCTCGGTCTTGGTGGCGTACGTCGTCGCGGCGGCCGCCGATGGTAGAGCAGCGGCAGCAGTCTGCCGGACGGCGTCGATGCGCTGCGACAGGGCGGAGTCGGCGGAGGCCATCTCCGACTTCGTCGCGTAGACGGACAGGTCGGGCGGGGTGCCGCCGCCTCCGCCTAGTTGCGCGGCGGCCAGCGCCGCCTTCGTCGCGAAGACCTCATCGGCCTTCCGGGCGCTGTACCAGGTCAGTGCCTCAGCCATCGTTCCTCCAGTTCAGTAGTCCGTCGGGGTTCGCGTTGACGCCGGCCGTGGCGTCCGCCGTCAGCATCCCGTTCCCGGCGTCGCGGATCAGCGGGTGCGGCGACGGCTGGGGAGGGCCTGGCGGTGTCGGTCCGGGGCCGGGCTGTGGAGCCGGCGCAACGTCGGAGACCAGGTCTGTCAGGTCGTATGTCTGGTCGGCGAGGATCCGGGCCCGGTAGCGCCGAGGGGCTCGCGGGTCGCCATGGCTCTCCACCACCACGAGGTAGTTGTGGGCACCGTCCGGCAGGGTGGCTGGGGCGGCGAGGGTCAGGCGCGGCATACGGCCCTCGTAGTCGAGGTCGGCGCGCGTGGCCCCGATGACGGCGGCCTTCTCAGCGCCGAGGACCCGCGTCCACGCCTCGTACAGCGGCTGGAACGAGATACGCCCGACTCGTGGGCCCCCCTCGGGGCCTACGAGTCGAGCGGTCACCGTTGCGCTTCCAACGTTCATGCGGCGTCTCCTGAGGGAGAGTTGAATCGGTCTACGATTCCGAGTCTACCGCTCGGTTCCTGAGCGCTTCCCGGGTCTCTAAGTATCTCGGGCGCCCTGTGCCGGCCGCGACGCCGGGCAGTCGCTGGCTGGGTCGGCGACACCGGTATCGCGACGGCGCTCCACGCCGACGGCGGTGGGGCAGGGGCCGACGCGACGGCGCCAGGCTCCTTTATCCTGCTCTTCAGATCCGTAATCCGATCGTGCAGCGTCTGGTGGTCCGCCCACGCCGTCGCGCTGAGGTTCCGCAGCGCCTCCTGCGTACCGCGAACGTCGTCACGAAGGCCGTCGATCTGCGCCTCCGAGCGCCGGTCCCGCGCCTCCCGGTCCATCGACTCGCGGGCCATCTCCGCCGCCACCTCGTCGAAGCGCTGCCTCATCTGCGCGCCCTGCTGCTCCACCGAGGCAGCGAGAGCGGTCACCTGCTCGGACAGGCAGTCAACGTCCTCGCGGAAGTTCGTCTTGTGGCTGTTCTTGACCTGGTGCTTCGTCGCCGACACGTCGTCGTGGATGGTCGACAACTGCTCCTTCAGGTTCTTCTGCATCACCTGCAGCCTCACCGCCACGACGCCGAGGAGGGGGACCAGTACCCCCACGGCGGCCGTCAGCACCTCCGGCGTCGTCAGTACCTCGATCACGCGCCCGTGCCCTCCCCCTGACGCCGCGACGGCGCCGCCGGTGATGAGTACCGACGGCACCGCCACTGCTAGTACGCCCGACATCAGACCTTGGCCTGCGGGTAGTCGGCCAGCGTCTCGCCGCCGGGGGTAACGATGCCCGCCCACTCAATGACGGACACGCCGTTGATCTTGATGGCGGACAGGACCTGGAACGAGGCCCACGCGAATCCGAGGATCTGCGTGGTCCACTGGACCAGATGAGCCCAGTTGGCCGGGTACTTCCCGACCAGCCAGATGGCGACGGCGCCGAGGACGCCGACGGCGGTCACCATCGCGATCCGGTGGCCCTTCTTCAGGGTCGGCTTGTCGAGCGCGGCCTGGATCAGCGGCCACACGACCCCGATCACCACGGTGGTGACGAAGGGGTGCGTGATGATCTGATTCATAGGTTCTCCTTGTCTAGACACGAAGACGGGCAGGTATGAACCTGCCCGTCTCCAAGCGTACTCCAAGGTACCCGTAAGGCGCTCGTGCTACGCCCACAGTCTCCCGGAGTAGGCGTACGAGGCGTTCAGCGCCATCTGAAGCGCCTTGATCGTGGCCTCGCCGGCGTCGCCGTCGATCCAGTCACCGAAGCCCCAGCCGGCCGGAACGCCTGGCTTGCCCCACGCCAGCACAAGGTACTGGAAGGCTCGCCACGTGTCCGGCCCGAGTTCCCCGTCAACCACGAGCCGCGAGGAGCCGTTGTTCAGCGCCGCCTGGCTCGCCGCGGGGACCGCTGCGTTCAGGAACTGCTGGAACCGCTCGACGGCCGGCGAGCCGTCCTCGTCGAGTTCGCCGTCGATGGCGGTCCCCATCACCTGCTGGAAGCGAGCGATCGTGGCCGGTCCGAAGCCGCCGTCCACAGTCAGTTCGGACTGTCCGTCCACGGCCTTGCCGCCGGTGTACGGCTTCTCCTCGGGCGCTGGCGCCGCGGGGGCGGACGCTCCTGAGTAGTCCGGCCGGATGATGGCGCAGACGTCCTCGACGTCACGGACGCGCTGGTAGACGCCTCCGCCGTTGGATTGTGACCCGCCCCAGCCCGAGGACGTATTGCCCTCGATCGTGTCGTAGACGCCGCCGCCCCGGTACTGGATGACGAAGCCGATGTGATCGGCCACGCCGTCTCCGTCCCAGTCGAAACAGATCAGGTCGCCGGGCTCGGCGTCGTCGAAGTCAACGAGCCGTCCACGGGCCCGAGCGGCGCTGATGCCGGCCGGGACGTAGGCGAAGGCTCCGCCAGGAGGCGCCATGCCCCACTGCGCGAGCACCCACGAGGTGAACATCGCGCAGAACGGGACACCCGAGGCACCGAAGTACGCTCCGTGGTCCTGGGCGTACCAGCGCCCGTACTTCGAGCCCTCCTCAGGGTCGTCCCAGCGGGTGTAGCCGAGTTCGCCGGCGGCGGTTGCGAGTACCTGCTGTGCTGTTGCCATCAGAACACCAACTCACACGGCTGGTCCACGTCTGCTGGTGTCTTGTCCGCTGGCGGCATGGTCGCCACCAGTTTCTCCTCGATGGTGGTTGGCTCCATCATTCTCCCTTCGGGGACGCGGCGGCTGCGAGACGGGCCTCCAGGTCCGCGCAGCGCACCTCTGCGATGACCGCGCGCTGGGTCAGTCGCGCGATCTCGGCCGACAGGCCGCTAATCACTGCCAGAGCGTTGACCTGCTCGTCGGTCTGCGCAGCAGTCTGGGTGTCATTCACTGGTTAGCTCCTTCTGGGTTGAGCCCGGTCTCCGGTTCGTACATACCGCCGCCTACGGGCGTTCCGTCTGGGAGGATGTTTCCTCCCCCTTCGCCCGAAGCGCTGCCGTCTCCCGGCGACTTCGGGGGTCCGTCGTGCCACGGCGACTCTCGGGCATAGTCTCGCATGATTGGCTCTCCCGACTCGTCCACATCTACATCGATCATTCGAGCGCCCTTGACCAGCACGGCCACGACTGCGGAAGGGGCTCCGGTCACCTCCACATGCCACGCTTCAGGGTCGGACCTGTCCAGCGCAGCACGTGCGCCGTCGCTGGCAAGAACGACCCACGGGGCCTTTCGGGAGGCAATTCGAGGAACGTAGTCCGGCAAGTCCCAGCGGGCGCGCCCCTCCGAGTCGAGGGTCAGGTTCTCCCAGTACTCGATGCCGTCGTAGGGTGACTCAGTGGCCGAGTGGTCCAGCCACAGCCCACCCTGCTGGGCGGTGAGGGCGGGAACCCGCATGGTGAATTTCTTAGTTCCAGTAATATGTACACCGTCGTTGGCGATCCAGACCTGATTCTGGTTTCCGAACTGCATTGTCGTGGTGCCGGCATTAGCCCAGAATCTCGACTCCGACTCGCCCAGCATTCGGATGTCGATACGGTCACTACTTACATACAGCCTGGGACGGTTGTCCTTATTCATTCCGAACGAGAACCCCTGGTTGTTCATCCACCAGTACACCTGCTGGGCGGTCATATTGATACCCAGGTTGTTGAACGAGAACGAGGCGCCGCCGCCAGCAGGGGTGTACATGGAGATGGCAGCGGTACCGATCGTCAGGTACGGCGACTCACGGCCCAGCCGCTTCGGGTACGGCCCCTGGATTCGCAGGGACGGGTCTCCGGTGGACGCCTTGTTCAGCGAGATCGTCCCGTCCCACCAGTCGTCCTGCAGCGAGTTGAACGCCAGACCGCATCCGTGCTTGTACCCGTTGTACTCGTCCATGCCGTTCTCGCGCGAGATGATGTCGTTGAACCACACCTCCGACCAGGTGTCCCGGCGGCCGATGCGGCCGCTGATATTGATCTCGCCCGTCTGGGCGTTGACGTCCATCGCCTTCCAGCCGTTCGAGGCATACACCTGGATACCGCCGCTGGAAATCTTGATCCCGCGGTTCGCCGCCCGCTCCGACTGGATCGTCGCGCCGGTGATGATCTGGCCGTCCACGGCACCGATCTGCAACTCGTTCGCCGTGATCGAGTTGGCGGCGATCATGCCGGCCTTGATCTGCTCGAACTCGCCCTCCGGGGCGGAGACGATGCGGGCCCACACGTGCTTCGCCGTCAGGTCAACGAACGAGGCGTTACCCGTCACCGTCAACTGGTCGGTGGTCAGTTGCAGGAACTTGCCGGTGTCGGCGGCGATCTTCCTCGCGGCCAGTTCGTTGATCGACGCGGATCCCGCCGTCAGTCGGCCGACGTCGAGGTTCGAGATCTGCTCGCCGGAGACCTGCATCCGCTCCCATGCCGAGCCGGTCCACTTCCACTCGGCCACGATGTTTAGGGTCTGCGGGTCCTGGATGCGGCAGGTGTCTCCGATCGCCTTGCCGTCGAAGTCCGGCCGGTCGGTCGCGTTACCGCGCTGGTAGTAGACCGTCCCAAACACCGTCGAGGCCCGCTGGACGGCGGTCTCGACGGCCGACTGCGCGAGCGCTGCTGCGGCTTTCTGGTACGGGGAATCCACCTCCACCCACTCCCAGCCCTTGTGGGAGTGGACGGTGGTGTTCCCGTTCGCGTAGCGGTCGTATGACGGCGTCGTCGCGGCGCCGGGGAACGTGGCCGGACCCGGCCACTGGATGTACTCGTCCTTGATCTCGGCCACGGGTCACCTCACTTCGCGCGCATGAGGTAGTTCGCGACCGAACCGCGGGGGAAGATCTGCATCTTCGTCTGCCCGCCGGACTCGATGGCGATCGGTGACCTGTCGCTGGCGTTCAGCCCCGTCGAGGTCAGGTAGGTGTAGCCGCTGGTGCCGATGCCGATGTCCTGGTTCGAGGTGCGAGCCTGGAACCGCGAGTTCGGGTTGCTCTTCTCGCCGATCTCGTGGGAGTGCGGCGGCATCTCGGACTTCGAGATCGTGTGCTCGAACTCGCCGACGGAGGTACCAAGGTTCATCGTGCGGCCGGCGTATCCGTAGCCGTAGATGACCTGCCCTCGGATGTCCGGCAGGTTGAACGTCGTCCGGCCGTCGCCGGCGCCCGAGCGGGTCCCGATGACGGCGAACAACTCGGCGTAGGTGGTGCGGCTTACCGCCTGGCCGTTGCAGACCAGCCATCCCTCGGCCTGGTTCGAGCCGTAGAACGGGATCACGCCGCCGATCGGGATGATGAACTTCAGCAGCGCCTGAATCTGCGCCACCTGCTGCTGAACGGCGGCGAGCGCCGACGCAGGGGCCGCGGCCACCGCCTTCGAGTTGGCGGTGTCGGCGACAGACGCTGCCGCCGCCAGGCCGTTCTCGATCTTGGTCAGCGCCGAGGCGGTGATCGGTGTACGGCCGTCGGGGCCGTCCTTCCACACGTTCGGGGTGTAGGGCATGGGGTCAGTCTCCTTGCTTCTTCAGGACGAAGATGCGGGCGTCAGGCGACACCCACTGCGTCTTGTCTACCACGCCCTCGTCGGGCGGGTACGGGCCGGTCTTAACGAGGTCGAGGGCGACCTGCGTCATGTCATCCGTCAGTTTCTTCATCTCCTTCAGCGTCTCCGCTCGAGCGGCCCGCTGCAGAGCGTCGCCGGCGGCCAGTTTCTCCTCGACCTTCCGCGCGATCGCCTCGGTGTCGATGTTCTGCTCCAGCGTGACCCGAGCACCTGCCGACCACGCGGACTTGTTGCCCGAGTTGTCGACGTTTCGCAGTGCCACCTCCCACTCCCGGATCTCCAGGCCGGCAATGTTGGTCCGCTGGACCGGCTTGGGCATCTGGGTCAGCGCCGCCGACGGGGTCTGACCTGGAACGTAGACCGCCACCTCGGTGTGCGAGTAGTCCGCCGGCATGTTCTGCCCAGCGTCTCCGAGGCCGTTCCACACGACGTTCATCACGCCAAGCGTCTGCCCGACCTGAGGCTTGGACGGCCGGGGCGGCGGCGTCGTGTCGGTGGCCGTCCGGTGCTCCACCTCGGCTGACCACGCACCGCCGCCGTCGGGGGAGACAGCGCGCACGGAGAACGCGTATCTGGTCCCGACGCCGAGCCCACCGATCTGGGCCGAGGTGCCCTGAGGGACTGGGTACAGCGGGCCGCGGGCCGACGGCAACTGGCGGTAGGCGATCTCGTAGCCGGTGACGTCCACGGCCACGCCATCCTTGTCGGTGGACACCTCGGACCACCCAAGGGTGACGGTGGCTCGGGCCGTTCCGTCATCGCGGATGACGGCGACCGAGTTGACCACCAGACCCTCGGGGGCACGGGGAAGATGCTTCGCCGACGGCGTGTCGGGGCGGACCAGGTTGCCCGCCGACGACGCCGCTCCGGTGATCCCCTTTTGCTGCTTGACGATGCGGCTGAGGATGTCATCGAGCGCCGTGCCGAACGTCGTGTGGCCTGAGACTCGTCCGGTCTCAGTCACTGAGACGGACGTCTGGACGATGCGCATCCGTTCCAGCGTGCCGTAGGTCCGCTCAACGCGGATCCAGTCTCCCGGCTGGTAGTCACGGTAGGGGAGCCACCGGATGGACGCCGCCTCCCACTCGCGCTTGACCTCCTCCTGGGCGTTCGCACCGGACGCGAGGGTCGCGCGGGCCACGTTGCGGGCCGTGTCCTCCAACTCGACGCCGCCGGCCTCCACCACCTTCTCGGTGCGGGGCAGGCCCGCCGGCGCCTCCTTGTTCTCGAACACCCACGACTTGCCCTCCTCGCCCTTCACGAGGACGTGCGTGCACAGCGCCGACCAGTCCCGCTTCTCCGGCGCGCGGGTGTTCCCGTCCAACCGCCAGATCACGTCCTGGTTGTCCCGTCCGAGCGCGGCGTCCGAGTTGTAGACCTGGAGGGTCCGTCCCTGCCACCGGTAGTCGATCATGCCCATGTTCATGAGGGCCTTCAGCACCTGCAGCAGGGTCGCCGACGGGTCGAACGCGAGGGTGGTAATCGACGCCCACGCTTGGCCGGCGGAGTCCAGCGTGGCGCTGAAGTCCATGCGCAGGTCCTTGCCCCACCCGCGCTTGGACGCAGCGTCCCACAGGGTCTTCAGGATCGACCCGGCGTTCTTGCTGTTGAACTTGTACTTACCGTCCTTCGCCTTCGCCTCTTTCGGAACATCCCACACGAGCGCCTGCTCCATGCGGTTCCCGATGTGAATCAGTTCCACGTTGCGGTTGTCCGATCCGTCCCCGATCGGGTCCCACTCGGAGGACTGGCTGATGAACCGCGCGTTCGGCGGCTCGACCCAGTGCTGGCCGTCGTAGGACAACTCGATGGCGATCTCCGCCGAGCGGTCCAGCAGGGTCCCGCGCACGCCGAGGTCGTTCGCCGGGTAGGACAGCGTCAGCGTCGGCGTGTCCAGTCGCGGGGCCGTCCACGTGCCGGCCATGGCGTCCGGCAGGACACCGAGGCGGCCGCCGGCCACCTCGTAGAGGACGTAGCGCATGGCGAGCCCGACGGGAAAGTCCGGGTTAGCGACGTTCGACATCAGTAGGCCCTCCTCGCCCGCACGTAGCCGGTACCGCCCGTCACCGTGAGCCTGACCTGTCCGTCAGCGTCCGGCACCATCCTGAATCCGCCGGCGGACATGCTGACCTGCCCGCTAACGTCCACGGCGGTATCGAGGATGGTCCAGTCGGTCGAGGTCTGCCGGAAGGCCGCGTAGCCCTGGACATCGACGATGATCCGGTCAGCGGCCGCCGGCACGGCGCTGCCCTTCCACGTGAGTGTCGAGCCGCTGGTGACGTCCTTGATGACCATCTCGTTCGCCGACGGGGCGAGCATGAGCGTTGCGTCCACGATGGGAGCCGTCCCGCCGTCGAGTCGCTTCGTATCGGTCAGTTCCTGGACGGTCGGCTGCGGGTCGTGCCACATGCCGTCGGGGATCTCGTAGGTGACCGCGAGCGCCACCGTCAGGGCCTCCGGGTCGAACTCCGGCTCGACGGTGCCCTTCAGCCGGACCTCGGCGACGCGCAACGTCCCGCCGTCTGGGGTGAACCCGAGGACGGGCAGCCGACCGAGGACGTTGAGCCGGTTCATGAGGGCCCGCAGGTTCGCGTCGAGGTCCGTCAGGGATCCTTTGCAGCGGCTCACGCCGCCGTCGGACCAGGAGAACACGCGGAACTTCAGCAGGACCGTCTGGACGTCTGTCACGGTCGCAGGGATCGCGAGGACACCGAACCGTCCTGGAACGTCCACTGAGGTCCGGCGCGGCTCGCCCCAGGTCGGGAGCGCGGTGCCGGACTCCAGCACCCACCTGCCGCGGGGGTCGTCGAGGTCCTTGCCGTCGAGGGTGTACATGCTCATGGACGCATTCTCTCACTCTCTGAGACGCCCGTGGCCGCCATGTGGCGGCCACGGTGGGTGATTGGGTGGGTGTCAGACTATGGCCGCCAGGCGGATGCCCTGCGCCACCTCGTCGCGGGTTGCGCTGTCGGGGCGAGCCTGCGGGTAGTGGTTCGTGATGTTCACCGTCGGTGAGAACCGACCGGGGCCCGCGGTCGGGGCGAACGTGCCGGCCGAGGAGGAGGGCCGGCCGGCGCGGGCGTTCACCTCGACAGGCGCCTGGTAGGTCCGCTGAAGGTCGGCGATGCCGTTGACCTTCAACCCGGCGTCCACCGTCGGCGCGAGGGTCTTCGTGAACCCTTGCAGCGACTTCTTGACGGCCGGGTAGGACTTCTCCATCGCGTCCTGGAAGCCTCCGATCACCAGCCGACCAGCCGGCGTCAGGATCTTCTTGTCGGTGTCCTCGGGACCCTTCCACGAGGGAAGGTACGAGGTCAGCGAGGACAACTTGTTCTTCACCGAGGAGAACATCGAGGTAATTCCGTTCAGGAATCCCTTGATGATGTTCTTCCCGGCGTTCAGCAGCCACGAGCCGGCCGAGGAGAACACTCCGGTGATCCTGCTGCGCAGCCCGCTGATGAAGGACATGACGCCACTGATGCCAGAGGACACCGCAGACCTGATGCTGCTCCAGGCGCTGGACAGGATGCTCTTCAGCCAGTTCCACGCGGCATTCCAGATCGACTTGATCGTGTTCAGCACCGAGGAGATGATGCTGGACACGAAGTTGATCCCGGCGCTAACGACGGACTTGATCGTGCCCCACACGGCCGACGCGACCGAGGAGATCGCGTTCCACACCGCGTTCCAGATGGACCGGACCAGGTTGATCTGCGCCTGGATGATGCTCACCACGAAGTTGATCGCGGCGGATACCGCGGCCTTGATCCCGTTCCACACGGCCGACAGGACCGACAGGATCCCGTTCCAGATCGCTGTCCACCCGGCTAGGACCATCTGAATGCCGGTCAGGACGAACGTGCTGACCAGGTTCCACACGGTGGAGATGGTGGTCCATATCGCGTTCCATACCGTGGTCACGACGGTCACGATGGTGTTCCAGACCGTCATCCAGAACGTCACGTAGGCGGTGACGGCGGTGACGATGAACGTCGAGATCGCCGTCCACACCGTCGTCACGATGGTCAGGAACCCGTTCCACAGGTCGCTGAAGAACGTCCCGAGCCCGGACAGGCCGGTGACGATGCCGTCCCACACGGCCTGCAGGCCCGGCCACAGCGTGTTCGTGAACCAGTCGGCGACGGCGGACACGGCGAGTTTGATCGCCTCCCAGCCGGCGGTCACGATGGCGCGGAACGTCTCGCTCTTGTTCCAGGCGATGACGATGATCGCCACGAGGGCGGTGATCGCGAGGATCACGAGGCCGACAGGGTTCGCGTTCATGACGATGTTGAACGCGGCCTGGACCGCGGTCCACGCCTTCGTCGCGAGTTGGATCGTCTTCGTGATGGCGAGGTACGTCTTCCACGCCACGATGCCGGCCAGGATCGTGACCGTCAACCCCTTCAGCGAGGGGCCCAGCCACTCCAGCGCGCCCTTGATCCCGTTCGTGATCGCCGTCGCCACCTGAAGGATCGGCGGGATCACCTTCGGCAGCACCGTCGTGGCGAAGCCGCCGAGGATCCCCGCCAGCGTCGAGATGACCGGCACGGCGCTGGAGATCACCGTCCCGGCCAGGCTGATGAGAGCGCCGCCGAACTGGATCACGTAGGGCATGACCTGACTGACAGCGCCAACGAGGCGGCCGAACAGGTCCCCGGCCTTCGAGAGCCCGCTCTGAAGCGTCGGCATGGCGGCCGTGATGACGCTGGCGATCTTCCCGCCGAACTCGGCCAGCAGCGGGCCGATCTTCTCGAAGACCTTGGCGAAGGCCGGGCCGGCCGTCGAGCCGACGTTCTTCAGCGCGTCGGCGAAGACCTTGATCGCCGGCTCGATGGCCGTGAAGATCGCCTTCAGACCTTCGAGGGCGCCCATAAGGGCGTCTCCGAGCGCGGACCGCAGTTCCGGGCTGGACGCGACCAGCCCGGCGAACAGGCCGATGACCAGCCCGACGGGCCCGCCCAGCACCTTGAACACACCGCTCAACTGCCCGAGCGAGCCGGACAGGCCGGGGATCTTCGTCAGGAGGCTGCCGATCCCGCCGCTACCGAGCGTGATGAACGCGCCGGTCAGCGGGCCCAGGACCGACCCGAGCGAGCCGAACGTGCCCTTCAGCAGGTCCAGCGGGCTGTTCGCGTTGTTCAGCGCGTCCGTCAACTTATCGATCCACGGCGCCAGTTTCTCGCCGATGGTGTCGCCGACCTTCTTCGCCATGTCCTCCAGCGGTCCGAAGGACTTCGTCAGGGCGTTGATGAGCGGCGCCAGTTTCGTGAAGATGCCGCTCTGAAGGTTCGCGCCGATACGGCCGAGCGACGCCATGAGGTTCTTCATCGCGCCGGGCAGCGTGTCACCCATGGCCTTCGCGACGTTACCCGAGGCGGCCTCGGCCGCGGTCTGGAAGTCCTCGAAGGTGTACTTGCCCTTGGTGACCGCTTCGCGGACCTCCTCGACGGAAGAGCCGGTCTGCTCAGCGAGTTTCTGCCAGATCGGGATACCGCGCCAGGCCAACTGGTTCATGACGTCGGTGCTGAGTTTCCCCGTCGAGGCGGCGCTGTTGAAGATCGCGCCCATCTCCTCCATGGAGATGCCGGCCGCGGCGGCCGAGTTGGACACGATCTTCAGCGTGCGCTCCAACTTGTCGCCGGGCTCGATTCCGGCGGCGACGGCGCCAGCCGCGACGGTGGCGGCCTCGCCCAGCCCGAACGCCGTCCCCTTCACGGAGGCGAGGGCGTTCTTCATGATCGCCTCGACGGCCTGCGTGTCGTGGCCGAGGCCGCGCAACTTGTTCTTGGCGACGTCGATGGCGTTCAGGCGCTGGAATCCGGACACGAGGGCGGTTCCGAGCGCCGCGGACGCGCCTCCGACGACGGCGGTGGCGGGGCCGCGCACGACATCGGCGACGGCGTTGGCGAACCCGAGAGCCGCGTTCTTGCCGCTGTTGACGACTGTC
>ERZ773004.1218-NODE-1218-length-13190-cov-28.397640_pt1 | contig 13190 bp, 13 predicted proteins | sample MGYA00580667_ERZ773004 | MGnify/ENA primary metagenome ERZ773004 (study PRJEB29015, sample SAMEA2737963) | human oral metagenome | biome: human oral; feature: human-associated habitat; material: dental | place: China | collected 2123 ... | reverse complement strand
GCTTCTTCCACCTCAGAAGAACATCCCGCTCTTCCTTCGTCACATCAACAAGCACACGCGCATTCTATACCATGCTCCCCGCAACTCCCACCTGACACAACCCCGGAATGCAATCTTGTTTAATGTCAGCCATATTGAGTCTTTCTCGTCGGAATAGCATTGGGTTTGAGTGGCAAGACTGTCCAGCTGGTCAACTGTCCTGCCGGGCCTGGTGTGCGAGGAACTCCACGTAGGGGCCGGTGTCCGCCCGGGTGAACATGTCGGCCAGGGCCCGCGTGTACTCGCGCCTCGATGCCGCCGGGATCTCGACGGCGTCGTAGCCGCGGCTCATGAGCAGCCCGTCGGCCATGAAGCGCGCGGTGCGCTTGTTCCCATCGGAGAAGGGCTGCACGTAGGAGATGAGGGCGGCGTAGTTGAGTGCTCGCTCCACCACATCCTCGATGTGGGAGCACCGTTCGTGCGCGACTGCCAGTGCGGGTGCGGTGGTGGTGTCGTTGTAGCCGTGGAAGACCCGTCCCATGATGTTGACCGCGATTCCCTCCGGGGCGCCGTGCACGCTGCCGGTGCCCCGGACAGTGCCCGGTTCCAGCAGCAGTCCCCGCATCAGGGCGGCGTTGTAGTGCTGCAGGTGCGCGATGTCGAGCGCGAAGGCTCCGGCGGCAACGTCGTCGTGCAGCAGGTTGACTGTCCGCGCCAGGTTGGACACCTCCAGAACCTCGGTGATCTTCCTGCCCTCGGGAGTGATGCCGTCGAGCAGGGCGCGGACTTCCGGCAGCGTGAAGGTGGATCCCTCCAGCACGGCATTGGTGAAAGTGATCTCCGCCCGGCGGGACTCGTAGCGCGCCAGTGCGCGCTCGGAGCTTGTACGCGTGAATGCGGCTCGCTCCCGCGGGCTCAGGGGATGCAGCAGGACGTCTGAGACGTCGACCGCGTGAAGGCCCGCCTTGTCCTCCGGCTCCCGGGGCCGCGTCATCGGGTGACACCGTCCACGGCGGGGATGTAGAGCGTTTCGCAGGCGTCCAGGTACGCGGCGATGCGCCGCGGGTCGCGGCTGTCGACCGCCTCCCACAGGCGGGGGTCGAACACGGTCGGCAGAAGGACCTGGCCCATGCCCCGCCGCGCGAGGTCGACGGCGAGGCCGCAGCGCACCGCGAACAGGTCCTCACCTGCCGCGATGCGCTCGGCCGCCGCCTCGGTGAGGGTGCGTCTGCTCGCGCCGTCGGTGATCCGGCCGGCGTGGAAGAGGGTCTCTTGCATGTCGCGGTGCTCGCGGATGACCCGTTGGGCGCGCCAGTACAGGTCCAGGTCCATGCCGCCGACGCTGCAGTCCTCCATGAGGCTGTCGGCGTCCGGCCATTCCAGGCCGAGCTGGGCCAGGTCCCGGTGCAGCGCGTCTCGCCAGGCCCGCCCGCGGGTGACGATCATGGCGACGTCCGCGCGCGTGAGGCCCGAGAGCGGTCCCGCCCCGGGGCCGGTCGTGCTCGATGCCGTCATAATGCCGATTGTGCCCCGCCCGGGGGCGCCGGGACGAGCCGGGGATCCCGAGGACGAGAACGGCGACCGAGGCGGCCCCGCCCGGGGGCGCCGGGACGGACCCGGGCGGGGCGGGCGCACGGGTGTGCGCGGCTCCTCAGGCGGCGTGGAAGCGCTTGTTCGCGCCCTGGCGGGTCATGCCCGGCACATCCCCGATCGCCTGCCACGGCAGGCCGGCATCGCGCGCGGCCATCACGGCCCCGTCGAGCGCGCGCTCGGCGGCGCGGAGGCGCATCTGCGCGACCGCGATTCTCGCGAGGACGGGATCATCGACCGTGGCCGCGGGATCCGGGCCGACCCCGTCGTCGGCGCTCTCGATCTCGTCGAGCATCTCCTCGGCGGTCCTCATATTCCTACTTCCTCCTCAAGAACTTCTCGCGCGCGGACACGGCATGGAAGACGAAGCCATCATCACTGACACCGACCTCGAGCAGACGACCGGACCGAGAGGGGCCGACGACATATCCGTCGAAATAATGGACTGTTACGGGGTTGTTCAGAGCGTGGTCGATGTTCTCTCGCGCGAGGCCGTGATTCCACGCACTCTTCAAGAACCCCATGATGGAAATCATATTTGCCGTACGGCGCAGTTGTCAACTCTTGTTACCATCAAGCGGCATGTGCGAAGCACGACGCAGCCGTGCCCGGCCGCCCGGCTCCCCCGAGGGGTGAGCCGGGCGGTGCTTCCGGCTCACCACACCCCGATGACGTTCCACCAGATCGGGCCCGCCAGCAGCCAGATGGCCATGTGGACGACGCCCAGGACGAGCCCGGTCCGCCACCACGCCCCGAGCTCGACGTACCCGGAGCCGAAGTACAGGGGCGCCGGCCCGTTGCCGTAGTGGGTCAAGCACCCCATGAGGGTCGGGATCGCGCCCAGCATCACGGTCAGCGGCACCCCGGGAAGCCCCAGCGCCAGCCCCACGCCGAGGAAGACGGCGAACATGGAGGCCGTGTGGGCCGTGCCCGAGGCGAACAGGTAGTGGGTCAGCGCGTACACGCCCGTCAGCGCCGCGAAGGCGGTGATCGTCCCCAGGCCGCCCATCATGCCGCCCACGTGCTCGCCCAGCCACCCGATGAAGCCGAGCTTGTTGAGGTGGGTGCCCATCATGACCAGGGCGGCGAACCAGGTCAGGGTGTCCCAGGCGCTGCGCTCGGCCTTCATCTGCTCCCAGGTCAGCGCCCCGGTCAGCAGCAGGGCGCCGAGCCCCAGCAGGGCGACCGTCGTCGGGCTCATGAGGGACTCGCCGACCATCCACAGCGCGATCATGACGAGGAAGACCCCGAGCGTGACCCACTCGTGCGCCGTCACCGGCCCGAGCCGCTTGAGCTCGCGCGAGGCCATGGCGGCGGCGTCCGGGGTGCGGCGGATCTCCGGCCGGTTCAGCGCGTAGGTGACCAGGGGCACGGCGACGACGCCGAGGAGGCCGGGCACGACGGCGGCCAGGAGCCAGCCCGGCCAGTCGACGTCAACGCCGGCCTCGGCCGCCAGGCGCGCGGACATGGCGTTGGGGGCGGCGCCGGTGAAGAAGACGACCGAGACGGCCAGGTTGAGGTTGTAGGTCGTCAGCGCCAGGTAGGAGCCGAGGCGCCGGTGGGTCCGCGGCCTGCCCGGCTCGGACCCGAACGCTCTGGCCACGCTCATCATGACCGGGTACACGTAGCCCGAGCGCGCGGTGTTGGACGGGATCGCCGGGGAGGTGAGCAGGTCCGCCAGCCCCAGCCCGTAGGCCAGCCCGATGGTCGAGCGCCCGAAGACCCTGACGAACAGGTAGGCCAGCCGCTCGCCCAGCCCCGAGGCGATGACGGCGCGGGCGGCGAAGAAGGCCGAGACGATCAGCCAGATCGTCGAGTTGGAGAAGCCGGACAGGGCGGCGGCGATCCGGTCCCCGGCGTCGCCGTCGGGCGCCAGGACGCCGGTGGCGGCGCAGGCGGCCATGGCGATGATCGACAGCGCCCCCATGGGGGCGGCCTTGGCGATGATCCCCACGATGGTGGCCAGGAAGATCGCGAACAGGCGCCAGGCGTGGGGCTCCAGGCCCGGCGGCGTCGGGATGAGCCAGACGACGGCGCCGATGGCCAGGCAGACGGCCAGCGCCCACGGCCTGGTCTCGCGGCCCAGGCCCGGCCGGTCGGGGTCGGGCGCCGCGGGCGGGTTCCTCGGACTCCGGCCCCCGCCGGCCGGTGCCGGATCCGACTGCCCGCCGGGCTGCGGGGCGCGGGCGTCAATGGCGGCGACGGCGCCGGTGACTGCGGTGTTGGCGGCGTCGTCGGCGCTCATCTGATGTACCGGACCTTCTCGTCCAGGGCGGCCAGGGCGACCGCCTTGCGCTCGTTGTAGACGACCTTCTGCCGCTCGAACAGGTTGTCACCGCGGGCGTCGATGGACACGATGAGCGGGCCGAACTGCTTGACCCGGAAGGTCCACAGCGTCTCGGGCATGCCCAGGTCGCGCCACTGGGCGTCCTCGACCTCCTCCACGGCGGTGGCGGCGATGACCGCGTTGCCGGCCGGGAAGACGCAGTGCAGGGCGCCGTGCCTCCGGCAGCCGGCCTCGGTGCCCGGGCCCATGCCGCCCTTGCCGACGATGAGGCGCACGCCGGTGCGGGCGATGAACTCCTCCTCGAACATCTCCATGCGCATGGAGGTGGTCGGCCCGACGGCGACGACCTCGAACCGGTTCGCCTCCTCGTCGATCACGCGGATGATGGGCCCGGCGTGGAGGATGGCGCCGTCGCGGATGTCCACGGGCAGCTCGCGGCCGTACTCGATGAGCCGGCGGTGGGCGACGTCGCGGCAGGTGGTGATGTGCCCGTCGAGGAAGACGACGTCGCCCACGCGGATGTCCTCGATGTCCTCCCGGCTGATCGGCGTGGTCAGGGTGATGTGGTGGGCGGCGGTGTCGGTGGTGCTCACAGCTCGACTCCCTTGTGCGTGATGAGCTCGTAGTTCAGGTCGCGGTTGAAGCGGATGGTGCCGCGCCGGTGCGACCAGCAGCCGGTGTTGACGGCCACGGAGAGCACCGAGGGGTGGCGGGCGGAGTTCTCGATGTTGACGCCCATCGTGGAGCGGGTCCCGCCCAGGCCCTGGGGGCCCAGGCCGATGGAGTCGATGGCCGCCTGGAGGTCCTCCTCCAGCCGGGCGACCTTCGGGTTGGTGGCGCGGGAGTCCACCGGCCGCATGAGGGCGAGTTTGGACATGTAACTGGCGGCGTCGATGGACGAGCCGATGCCCACCCCGACCAGCAGCGGCGGGCAGGCGTTGATGCCGTAGGAGGTCATGACGTCCAGGACGAACTTCATGGCGGCCTCATAGCCCTCGCCGGGCATGAGGGTCCTGCCCTGGCCGGGCAGGGAGCAGCCGCCGCCAGCCAGGTAGACGTGCAGGGCGAGGTCGTCGCGGCCCTCGGCGACGTCCCAGTAGATCCACGGCGACTTCGTGCCGACGTTGGTGCCGGTGTTGAATTCGTCGAAGGTCTCCACGGTGTTATGGCGCAGCGGGGCGAGGCGGGTGGCCTGGGCGATGGCGGCCTTGAGGGCCTCGGCCAGGCCGTCGGTGTGGGGGAAGTGGCTGCCGACCGTGGCGAAGATCTGGACCAGGCCGGTGTCCTGGCACGAGGGGCGCTTGAGCTTCTCGGCCAGTTCCTGGTTTCGCTGCATGGTGCGGTAGATCATCATCGCCATGGGGTTGGTCTCCTCCTCGGCCAGCGCCTTGAGCCGGGCGGTGACGTCGTCGGGCAGACGGCGGGAGACGAGGGCGGTGAAGCGGGCGACGACGTCGGCGAGCTCGGCCAGGGCGGCGGTGGGCGGGCCGGCCGACGGGGCTGTCGCGGACAGGGTGGGGATAGCGGCGGTGGCGGCTGTGTCTGCGGTGGTCACGGCGATTCCTCCTTCGGTGATCGAACCGATCGGACCCATTCACCAGCGTGGCGCGACAGTGCGTCAGAATCCTTCCGTTGCATCAGCACTCCGGCCGGATTCCGGGCCCGGCGGGGGCGGTCGGCGCGTCCGACGGCGCTGCGGCGCTGGACGGGGACCTGAGGATCCGCCCGGTCCGCGCGGCGGGGCGATGGGCGCGATTGCGCGCGAAGGGCGGGGACCCGCCCCGGGGGGAGGCGGACGGCGGACATGCAGATTCACCCTGTCGGGAACGCCGGCCCCGCCCGCCGTCGGGCCGCCCCGCTCACCCCGGCCGCCCGCCTCTCCTGCGCCGACGGGCCCCGCGCGCAATCGCACCCCGACTCGCTCCTATCATCGTGGCGTTGCGGGCCCCGCGCGCCCGTCCCCGTGAGCGCGGGCGCAGCCAAGGAACTGGTGGGAACTGCGAGGAGGCGGTATGCGGTGCGAACCGGGACCCATGGCCGTCGCAATTGAGGGGATGCCAGTGGTTTACTTGACTGACCGTCAGGACGCGCCGCGAAGGGGGTCTGCATGAGCGCCGTCATACGACCCTGCGTACTGGAGTGAGCACAACATCGTGGAGGCCGCGATGATGATGACATGCGCGGCAGGTTCGCGAACTGGGACCGGTGGCTGACCGAGGAGGAGCGGCCCGGATTCTCCGAGGTCGAGGCCATCGCCGACTTCACCCATGTCCCCGTCGGATACCTGTTCCTGTCCGAACCGCCTCAGGAGGAGCTTCCGATCCCCGACTTCCGGGCCGGTCGAGGACCCGATGTCACGCCGAGCGGCGATCTTCTGGAGACGATTTATCTCAATCAGCGTCGGCAAGGGTGGTACGAGGACTACCTGACCGAATTCGGCGACGCCGACCCGCTCCCCTTCGTCGGTTCTGCGCGTCACGCCTCTGTCGAGCGCGCCGCCGACATGATCCGCAAGGAACTGAATTATGGGATTGAAGTCCGTCTGAGAATGGGTCCATTGATGAGGCGCGGGCTCATCTCATCGAGTCCTTCGAAGCCCTCGGCGGCCTGGTTGTTCTCAACTCTATTGTCGAGAATAACACTCATCGCCCACTGGACATAGACGAGTTCAGGGGGTTCGCACTGCATTCAGTCACGGCACCCCTCGTTTTCGTCAACGCCCGGGATGCCAAGCGAGGGCAGGTGTTCTCCCTTCTTCATGAGTTCGCGCACGTGTGGCGGGGCGAGTCCGGTGTCAGTGCAGGCGGCGAGCCGTTACGCGGTCGTAGTGATCGAGTCGAGCGCTGGTGCGATGCGGTGGCCGCCGAGATCGCCGTACCGGTCGCCGATCTGCGCTCCCAATTCGACGCCAGCACCGGTCTCGCCGAGGAACTCGAATGTTTGGCCGACCGGTACCGGTGCTCCACTCTCGTCGTTCTGATCAGGCTGCGCGATACGGGGCTTGTGAGACGCGAGGGATTTCAGAACATTTATGATGTCGAGGTTGACAGACTTCGGAAGGCGGCTGAAGGTAATCCGCGCGGTGGGGGCGGCAACTTCTACAACAATCAGTCATTCAGGATGGGGAGAACGCTCGGTCGCGCAATTATTCGCGATACGATGCGCAGCTCCACGTCCATGACCGAGGCGCTGCGTCTGCTTTCCTTCAAGAGGGCGCCCATGTTTGATAAATAATAAATATGCGATTCTTCTAGGGTTCCGGCCCCGATTCCGCCTCCTGCGGGTTTCCTCTACATGCCGTCCGCGGTCGGCAGTTCCGCGGAGTACCCTTCCAATCTCCACGAGGCGAGGGGATCTCTGCTGAAGATCTCCAGGATACGTCCATCAACGAATCGCACACGCAGATCGCAGACCTCCCCCACGGGGAGTATCTGGAACTCCGCCACCACGGCTCCGAGAAGCCCGGGCCCGTCCGCACCCCACGGCACGTCGCCACTGGCCAGAAACCCACTATTCTCATCCAGAGCCCGCCACTGCCCCAGAGTCCGCAGATTCCACCCCCTCCCCCCGACTACGAGGCTGTACAAGTCATCCGTGAAGATCCCGTCCCAGGGCGGCGGGAGCGCGCCGTCGGCCCCATCCCAGAATAATTCGGGGCCCGCCAGCACCTCGAAGACGGCCACCGGGGCGAGAGGGCCCGCCAGCAGGCGGACGCCTCCTCGGGACATCGGCAGAACCGCTTTCAACGGCAGCCCTCCGCTCACGTCCTCCACGATTCTCCGCTCAGGGCCCATGAAGAACCACGCCCTCCAGAGACAGGCTCCACGTCTCCCAGGGATCCGTGTCGAACACCTGAATTCGGTAACCGTTGTCGAAAATGAATTCGATGTCCACGAGGTCCCCCTGCTCCGACACGTCCATCGCCACGATGGACGCCCCGTCGAACACCGACAGCGGCGAGGAGGCGTCCGAGGACGACGTCGGCGCGCACGAGTAGTACAGCACCACGCGACCACGGGGATCCAGGATCCGGAAGAACTCCATAGTGCCAAGACGAAGGCCCTCCGCCTCGATGAAGAGCGCGGTGGTCACCTCGACGTACACCTCATCCACCCTGCGCGGGGAGAACGTTCGACTCGCCCGCCGCAGAGCCCCATCGATATCCCTCACCTAAAGCGCCTCGATTCTATCGGCCCGCGATCCTTCTAGGGCTCCGGCCCCTCCCAGGGGTTCTGGACGTACTCGCTCGGGCAGGGGTGGTCGAGGTGCACCACGCCCGGGTTCCCGATGACGGTCGATCCGGAGGGGACGTCGACGTTCACGAATGCTCCCGGGGCGATGAGGACGTCGTCGCCGATCTCGATCCCCCCGACGATGACGGCGTTCGTCCCGATCCACACCCGATCGCCGATGCGCGGCGGCCCACGGGGATCATGCCGATCGTCACCCCGGTGCTGATATTGCAGTTCCGCCCGATGACGGCGGCCGGGTTGATGATCACCCGGCCGAGGTGACCGATGTAGAAACCGGAGCCGATCTTGCAGGACCACGGAATATGGATGTGCGTCCGGGCGGAGGCGTGGGCGAGGCGCAACCGCCACAGCGCCCTGAGCAGACGCGAGGAGGTGTGCTGCGCCCGCCGCAGGAGCCGCAGGTACCCGAGCTGCTGCCTTTCCCGTACTTCTCCCGAAGGCCGACCCGCGTGCGGCCGAAGTACCGGAACAGATCGGTCTCGAAGTATCGTGAGGGGGAGTTCACAGGGCCTCGCTTCGGGTGTGGGCGTCGAGCGGCTCGCCGGGGACGTGCGCTTCCTCAGCATAGCAAGGGCTCCGTCCGCCGCCGATGCGTCGGGCAGCGGATACCGGACGGTCCTTCTCGACATCAAGGGACCACCGCCGGTGCGCCGCGCCCGGCCCTATGCGCCGGGCCCGCCGTCGGCCATCCGCTCCAGGCGGGCCGTCAGCGTGCGCGCGAGCTCCAGGGCCTCCTCCACCGGCGAGGGGCGCGCCAGCAGGTTCGCCGTCGCGCACGGCTCCGCCCCGCTGGCGGCGCGCGAGGCCCAGGTGCGCAGGACCCGCATGACCGTCTCGTCGCGGCGGGAGACGTAGCGCTGGTGGAAGATCTCGTCCGCGGCCGCCGTGTCCGCCGTGAGCAGCCGCCGGTACGCCGAGGGCGTGCGCCCGAAGGTCCGGCGGAAGGCCGTGTTGAAGGCCTTGACGTCCGGGAAGCCGGCGTCCGTGGCGATGCGCGCGATGAGATGGTCGGTCTCGCCCAGGTCGCGGGTGGCCCGCCGCAGCCGCACCCGGCTCAGGTACTCGCTGAAGGTCATCCCCACCTGCTGGTGGAAGACCTGCGAGAGGTACCCGGGGGAGAATCCCACGTGCCGCGCCAGGCGGTCCAGGGTGATGCGCTCGCGGAAGGAGTCGTCGATGTAGGCCACGGCCCGCCGCAGCGCGCGGTGGCCATCGGTCGCTGGCGGCTCGGGGGCGCCCGCTGGGGCGGGCGCGGGCGGGAAGTGGTCGAAGAGCGCGGCGACGACGTCGAGCAGGCGCGCCTCCCAGGCGGCGTCCGCGCCCGGGCCGGTGCGGTGGCTGGCGAGCATCATCCGCGAGGACAGGGTGCGCAGCCGCGCGAATCCGGCGTCCTCGCGCGTGGCCGGGGCAGAGCAGCAGGCGAAGCGGGGGACGGCGCCGTCGGGGGTGAAGGAGGTCAGGTAGTCCGCCTCGATGTGCAGGCACAGGACCGCGGTGCGCGGCCGGGTGGCCAGCGTGGCGTGGCCGTCGTTGGCGTTGATGACGACGACGTCGCCCGGCTCGAGCTGGTCGACGCGCCCCGCCGCGCACAGCTCCAGGGCGCCGGTGACGACGACGAGCAGTTCCAGGGCCGTGTGCCAGTTGTAGTGGTAGGAGCCGATCGCGTAGACGTACTGGCTGGCGCGCAGGCCGCGGGCGGGCGCCTCGTGGACCCGGTGGAGCTGGTCCGCGCCGGGCTGTGCCGACTGCTCGGCCGGCCCCGCCGGCCCCCGTGGCTCTGTCGGCCTTCTCGGCCCTGCTGACTCCCGCGGCTCTGTCGGCTTCCTCGCCTTCGCATTGCGTTCCACAGAATCATGGTAGGCGGAGGACGGGCGCGCCCCTCTCCGGGGGAGTCGTTTTAGTGATGTCACCTCAGGTCGCATTGTGCGAGGCGGGCTCGCGAGAATCGAGCGCAGGCGGATTCCGTCGCGTTGGGCTCGTACGGCGCGAGGTGGTGTGGACTGCGTTGCGCTGGGCTCGCATTACGCAAGCCGGACTTGGTTCACCAGCCCACGCTGGCCCCGGCCGCCCCGGGCCCGGGCCCGGCCCGCCCTGGGAGTCTGCTCGGGCCCGGCCCGCACCGCTCGACCCGCGCGGGCCCCGGGGTGCGTCTTTTGGTGTGGTGGCAATTCCCGCGGGGCCCTTGGCGTCGAGGGGCCCGCTGGCCCGTGAGACCGACGCCCGATGGATCGGCGCCGCGGTCCGCGAGATCGCTGGTGTGCCCGCCATGGTCGCCGTCCGGCCCGCGGCCGCCCTTCTCGAAGGACCGTGGCGGCGCAGGTTGTCCAAATCTGTTGCAAAGGCCCGGATTCTGCCGGGGTGCGTGAAGAGAAACGTTGATATTCCGCGCTTCTTATCGCCACCGATCCCGCCGCGGAGCGCCTTTGCAACAAATCCGGACATGCCCCTGCCCCGGAACGTCTCAGGAGCCCCACGAGCACCACTTCTGTCCCGTCCCTGGTCTTCCGCGCCATCATGCCGCTCCGCGTCCTCGGCCCGGCGGGCAGATGTGCGCGCCCGAGCACGTATACGGAGCCGGGCGACTGCGTCCCCGGCCCGGTGGTCCGCCAGCGGACGTCGTCCTATACTCCCCCTGCCGGGAGCGGACTACTCGGCCCGGAGGAGGATTCATGGGTTATAAAAGCGGGTGGCTGGCCGTCTCCGCCACCGTCCCCCGCCTGGACCTTCTCAAGTATCCGGAGGGAGGTCCCCGGGCGGCTGCGAGCGTCCTCAAAATGCTGCTACCGGGCTGGCGCCTCACGGGCAAGACGGTCGGGATGATGCTCGGTCGCGGGCCCGAGCGCCGGATCTTCCTCGGCACCTGGGGGTCGACGATTGTTTTGGGCGGGGACGGAAGCGTGCTCAATGACCTGGAGTGGAGGCTTTCTTCGAAGAAGTATCGACCGGATGGGCTTGGCGTGTGGTCGATGTGGGCCTCAACCGTTGTCAGCTCGATGGAGTTCTTTGTCAGGGCTCCCGGCTGGGATCGCTACGTGTGCACCGAGTGCAACGACTATTTCGACGAGGACGATAGCGGGGGCGACATGTCCCTGGACTACTCCGGCACGCCCTTGCCCTTCGAGTCCCGCCTGTGGGACGAGGGGCGCTATCCTCCCGGAGACTACGACTACGACGCTCTTCCCTTCAGCGAGGAGGATTTCGCCCTTTGCGCCGACCAGTGGGTCCTCGGGCTCATCAGCCCTGAGGAGGCCGTCGGATGGGGCGTGAAGGGTCTGATCGAGGAACGGGCCCCGGACTCCGACGACCTCGTCATGCACGAGGCGGTCCCCGGTCTTATTCGACGTCTTACTCTAGCTACTCGATGAAGGCCGATCCGGGACGCCCGGACGTATCTTCCAGGTGCGGATTCCGTCAAATGACAAGTCGGGGAGCACCGCGCACCTTGTAGACTCACCGAGCCTTTCTCACCAGGAATGGCGGTGCAGGGCCGGGGGTCGGCGCGACGGCGCGGTAGGGCGAATGCGGTATCGGGGTCGTGCTCGCGGTGTCGGGCTGGTGTCGGGCGGGTCGGATGTGCGGCATCGGCCCGGTCGGGGAGGCGCTGCACATTCGACCGAGACCGGCCGGTGGTGGATCGGCTGAATCATGCGGAAATGTTCCGGCGTTCAACACTGTTGAGATCCTCCCATGTGCAGAAGGGTCCGCTCTGCACATGGGAGACCGTCCGCTAAAAACTGACGTTCTAGGAAGAGTCGCGGAATCGTGCGGAAAACACGGAATCCGTCTGCGCGGGCGCCCCTTTCGAATGTGCAGCACCCCCGCAACCGGCCCGAGAAGACCCTGCACCGTCCGAGAGGGGCCCCGCCGGGAGGCCGGTCCCGCCTGGACCCCGCGGGCGGGGGGGCATGTCCGCGGTGCGCGTGGTGGCCCGGTGGACCGAGGCCCGGACCCCGCGGGCGGGGGGCATGGCCCGCACCCTTGAAGCCGGGGAGCGGACCTCCGCGCTCGCCCCCGCGGGCGGGGCGGCGGTCGGTCGCGACATGCAGGACGTTGTTCCCGAAAGTCGTCGCGTCCCGGCGGCGGCCGCGGCCGGTCGCGATGTGCGGGACGTCGTCGACGACGGCGCCGATGCCGGTGAGCGGGGCGAGTGGTCGGGACACGCCGACCGGGGCGCCGACGCCCGAGAAAGTGTGATGCTGGTCACCGAAAGTTTCCGTCGCCTTCCTCGTGGAACCCGGCGGAAGCCGCCATCAGCCTTGGTGGCGGAAGGTGCGACGACCACAACATGTTGTGGTCGCGGCTAGGTCCGACCACCGGATATGGGTTGCGCGGGCGCGAGCAGGTTGTAGGGTCGGGCCCGGTGGTGCCGCCCCGGACGTCGGCCGCCGGACTCTCGTTCCGGCATCGGATGCCGGAGCGGCGGCCCCCGTCGTCGTCAACGACGGCGACTTCTACGTTCATCGAAGTACTGGAGATGCTCGTGTCAGACAGCAGTCAGACCCCCGCCGCCGCCCACCTCGCCGCGGCCCACCCCGAGCTGGTCGCCCGCGGCTCCGACGACTCCGCCGTCGCCCACGGCTCGCGCCCCCAGGTCGACGCCGTCGCCACCATCACCGAGTACCTCGACCGCTCCGACTGGCGCGTCAACGCCAACGCCAACCAGGGCTACTCGCTGGGCGGGATGATCCTCAACACCTCCGGCAAGATCATCGCCAACTACTGGCTGAGCCAGATCTACGCGCAGGAGGCCGGCGACGCCCACCGCTGCGGCGACCTGCACATCCACGACCTGGACATGTTCTCCGGCTACTGCGCCGGCTGGTCGCTCAAGTCCCTCCTCCAGCAGGGCTTCAACGGCATCCCCGGCAAGATCGCCTGCAACCCGCCGCGGCACTTCTCCTCCGCCGTCGGGCAGATCGTCAACTTCCTGGGCACCCTCCAGAACGAGTGGGCCGGCGCCCAGGCCTTCTCCTCCTTCGACACCTACATGGCGCCCTTCGTCCGCCTGGACGACATGACCTACGAGCAGGTCAAGCAGTGCATGCAGGAGCTCATCTTCAACCTCAACGTCCCCTCGCGCT
>ERZ773004.1209-NODE-1209-length-13252-cov-39.755020_pt1 | contig 13252 bp, 8 predicted proteins | sample MGYA00580667_ERZ773004 | MGnify/ENA primary metagenome ERZ773004 (study PRJEB29015, sample SAMEA2737963) | human oral metagenome | biome: human oral; feature: human-associated habitat; material: dental | place: China | collected 2123 ... | reverse complement strand
GCCCGCCCGGCGCGGCGACGAGGGCCGCGCGGCGGCGCCGGTCACGGCGAGTCCTCCACGCGCGATGCGATCCTCGACGCCGCGCGCGCCTCCTTCCTCTCCCGGGGCTTCGCGGCCACGACGATCCGCGGCGTGGCCCGCACCGCGGGGGTGGACCCGGCGCTCGTCTCCTACTACTTCGGCTCCAAGGGCGACCTGTTCGGCGCCGCCATGAACATGCGCATCCGCGCCGCCGAGGAGATCGCCACGGTGCTGGCCGGCGACCTGCGCAGCGCGGGCCCGCGCCTGGTCCGCCTGGCCATGACCGCCTGGGACGACACCCGCGACGGAGCCGTCTTCCGCGCCCTGCTGCGCTGGGTCGCCACCGACGACGGCGCCCCCGAGGCGGTGCAGGCCTACGCCACCCAGGAGATCGCCACACCGGTGGCCGCCGCCCTCGAGCAGGCCGGGGTGCCCGGGCCCGGCGCCCGCGAGCGCGCCACCCTGGCCGGCAGCCAGCTCGTCGGCCTGGCCATGATCCGCTACGTCTTCAGGCTCGAGCCCCTGGCCAGCGCCGGCGTCGACCACCTCGTGGACGTCGTCGGGCCGACGATCCAGCACTACCTCACCGGGCCCCTGCCCGCGCATCGCTGAAAGCGGGCCGCCGGACCGATACGATGAACGGGTGATCTTCAAGGCCGTGCGCGACAGTGCCCCGTACCCCGACCACGGGGTGACGCGGCAACGGGACTGGTCGACCATTGCGCCGCGTCAGATCCGCCTGGACCAGCTGACGACGACGCGCTCCACCCTGGACCTGCGCAACCTCCTCGACGACGACTCGACCTTCTTCGGCGACCTGTTCGCCCACGTGGTGTCCTACCGGGGGGAGCTCTACCTGGAGACGGGCCTGCACCGGGCGCTGCGCGCGGCGCTGCAGGGGCGCACCTTCATCCACGCGCGGGTCCTGGAGCTCGGCGACTCCGGCGTCGCCCTCCTCGCCCCCCGTCCCCCCGAAACCGGCGGAAACAGCACGCGAAACCGGCGGAACTGACACGCGGGACCGGCCCTCACCCGGCGAACGCCAGCGGCTCCAGCCCCTTCACGCCCACCTCGGCCAGGTACACGCTGCCCGAGGCCGGCTCGACGTCGTCGGGCAGGTTCTCCCGGGAGGTCGTGATGTACAGCCGGTCCAGGTCCTCCCCGCCGAAGGTGCAGGCCGTCACCTTGTTCACCGGCAGCTCCACGACCTCGCTCAGCCGCCCCTCGGCGTCGTAGCGCCTCACCGCGCTGCCGCGGTGCAGGGCCACCCACACCCCGCCCTCGGCGTCGACGCACAGGCCGTCGGGCTTGCCGGCCCCCTCCTCGATCTCGACGAAGGGCCGGGGGTTCACCAGCCCCGCCCGCGCGTCGTAGTCGAAGACGGTCACCGTGCGCGTGGGCGTGTCCGTCCAGTAGCCGAGCGCGCCGTCCGGGCTGAAGCCCAGGCCGTTGGCGGTGGTCGCCCCGCCCCAGGCGCGCACCGGCCTGGTCCCCGGCCCGTCCCAGCGGTACACGCTCGCCGCGCCGACGGTCCTGCGGTAGGACATGGTGCCGATCCAGAAGCGGCCGTCGGGATCGCAGCCGCCCTCATTCGTGCGGATGGAGAGGTCGTCGTAGAGGCGCACGACCTCCTTCAGATCGCTCAGATCCTCCGCCCGCCCCAGCGCCAGGCCGCGCTCGGTGGCGACGATCGCGCCGCCGCCCGCGCGGGGGCGGATCACCGAGGCGACCGGCGAGGGCACCGGCAGACGGCGGTAGCCGCGCCCGCCCCCCTCGTCGAGTTCGATGACGGAGCCGGCGAGCATGTCCACGAAGCGCAGTCGCCCCGTGGCCGGCCACCAGCAGGGGCCCTCGCCGTGGTGGGAGATCGTGTCGGTGATGCGCTGCGCCTTCATGGGGCAACCCTACGGCCCGACGGCGCCGCGGTCACCACCGATCCGCCAGGGACGGGGCGCCAGCTGGCCGCGCCGGCTTCCCCGCCGAGCGGCCGAGCGTCAGTCGCGCGCCTGCCAGCCCCTTTGTCGCGCCCGCTCATCGAGGTAGCCGATCAGTGCGGGCATCTGCGATGAGCGCTCGACCGGCCACGCACCCGAGTTGTCTCGGCGGCCCAGGAGCTGCTCCTCCCGATGGCGCGCCTCGTTGGTGCATTCAATCAACCACTTCGGGATATCGCAGCCCTTGTCGTAGCGCGGCCACTCGACGCTCAGCAACTTGATCGCCTCAGCCGCGGTAGATGGTCTTCTCGGCGTGTCGAAGTGCTGAAGCAGCCATCCTTCGAGCGCCGCACTCTGCAGGGCGCTTCTGTGGCGGTCGCCTTCGCGCCTCCAACGTTCAAGCGCCTCGCGGTGGACTTCATTCTGGTCGACGTCGCAGATTATCCATATCACCATCACCGTCTGACGTGCAGCTCCGCCCATGGTTTCTTCATGCTTACGGGCCGCCTCCAGCAGATTGATGAGCGAGGTTCCGCACCCCCGTCCCCTCCCCCGACGCCCCACGAACACCGGGGTGAAATGCCCCGGGTACCTGTGATCCAGCAGTGCCCTCAGGTACTTCTCCTCGCTCGTCCCCTCCACGCACAGATGAACCTCCTCGCGGATCCTCCGGGTCCCGACGGCTCGCCGTCCTCGATCACGATAAGAACGCCGAGTCCTCCGCTTCGACGTCATCGCACCGCCTCCGAATCAAATATCATATCCGCGGCACACCGCCGAGCCGTCCGGACATGTAGAAGGAGAGCAGGTCGGCGTCCTTGCGCACGCCGATACCGGCGAAGTCCGACACCCGCGTCAATCGGGACTGCCCGTCGACCTTGTCGGCCAGCCAGATCTCGTCACGGCGAAGCAGATCCGAGCGCATGAGCTGAATCTCGTGAGTGGTGAAGATCAGCTGACGCCGGTCGCCCGCGTCGAGCCCCTCCAGGAACGAGGAGATGAAGTCCTCCGTCAGCTTCGGGTGCATGGAGTTCTCCAGCTCATCCACCACGAAGACGCTCCGGGAATTCTTGTCGCGCAACTGGAAGAGGATCGGGAGCAGGTTCATGAAGCGCTGCGTCCCGTCGGACTCCTCCTGCAAGGGCAGTGTGAAGGAGGAGTGCTGCTCCGGTGCCGGCCCGTCCTCCCTCTCATGCACGGTCACCAGACGGCGCGCGGCGGGCTCCCCCTCGTCCGTCAGGGAGAGGATCGCCTGATCGGCGCCGCCAACGGCAATGACGAAGGTCCCGCCCCTCTCCCGCAGCCCCTCCAGCAGGCCGGTGAGCTGGTCCGCCCCCACCGGCAGCGCCTCCATCTTCATCTCTTCGAGCCGCACCTCGGAGATCCCGGTGTCGGCCCGGGTCAGTCCCGAGCTCATGGCCCGTGAGAACACAACATCGGCGTTGATTCTCGCCAGCAGATGCATGTACATCGACTCCGGGTGGATGATGTTGAGCCGGCGGGCGAACCAGTCCCACACGGCGCCGACCGCTCCGGTCCCCTCCGCGCCGAGCGCGCCCAGCAGCGTCTCATTGGGGGCGACCACCATCGCGTGGGCGCGAGCCCGTTCATCGCCGTCGAGCTCGCCGTAGAGGGAGACGCCGTCCTCGTCCCTTTCGAAGAGGAGTTCCTCCGTACGGGCCTTGACCTGCACGAGCAGCTCGCGGTGGACGCGGCGGCGGTCCGCCGCGAGCTCGTAGTAGAAGACCCGGTCCGCCGCATCGCCGTCGGCTCCGACGGCGGAGACGACGATCTCGACGGCGAACGCCGTCGGCTCGTCCCTCCCCTCGGGCAGGTGCGGGGCGACGGGCAGCATGGCGCCCGCACGGCGGGACTCGAGGACGATCCCGCTCAACGCCTCGAGGCCGTCGACGAGGGCCGACTTCCCGGCGGCGTTGGCCCCGTAGACCGCGGTGATCGGCAGGATGCGGGAGCGTCCGACCCGGGCGAGGCGGTCGCCGTGCCGCCGTTCCCGCGTCGCCACCATGGTGAACTCGACGGGCTCGTAGTAGGACTTCCAGTTCTGCAGGCGCAGGAAGCGCAGCATTGGACTCCGCCTCTCACATCGGATTTGCGCGAACGAATGACGCATATTTTCTGCATCATATGCTAGCAGAACCGTCCGGCGCGGTCCAGTCGGCCGCTACGACCGCTCTCTGCGGCCCACCAGTTCCCGCCCGGCCCCGCTCCGCTCCCGCCCGGGCGCGCGCCGGCCGCCGTCGGGATTCCGACGACGGCCGGCGATTCGGCGCTGCACCACTGCTCCCGGCGCGCCGGGCCGGGAAGTATTCGGTCTCAGCCGGCGACGGAGGCGCGGTAGACGGCCTCGATGGTGGAGTCGAGCGTCGCGTCGAACTCCTCCTGGCTCTGGGCGTCGCTCAGGCCCTCCAGCAGGGCGCGCGAGAAGCTCGCGATGAGACCGGGGTTGCGGGCCAGGCGCGCGTTGGCGTCCTCGCGCTCGTAACCGCCGGACAGGGCGACCACGCGCATGACGCGCGGGTGCCTCATGAGCTCGCCGTAGCGGCCGTCGACGCTGGGGATGGTCACCTTGAGCATGACGTCGTCGCCCTCGGGCAGGGCGTCGAGGTGCTCGGTCAGCGCCGCGATCAGCAGCTCCTCGGCCTCGGCCTTGTCAGGGGCGTGGATGTCCACCTCGGGCTCGATGATGGGGACCAGGCCCTTGGCGAGGATCCGCCCGGCCACCTCGAACTGCTGGTCGACGACGTCGCGCACGCCCCGCGGGTCGGCGCCCAGGATGACCGAGCGCATCTTGGTGCCGAAGATCCCGGCGGCCACGGCGCGATCGAGCAGCGCGTCGAGCTCGGGCATGGGCTTCATGATCTTGGCGCGGCGGGCCTCGTCGGCCAGGCCCTTGTCCACCTTGAGGAAGGGGACGACGCCCTTGACCTCCCACAGGTACTCGGCGGTGGGGCGGCCCTCGATCCGCCCGTCCATGGTGCGCTCGAAGAGGATGGCGCCCAGGATCCGCTCGGAGGTGAAGGCCCTGGAGGTGATGACGCGGGTGCGCATGGCGTGGACGAGGTCGAACATCTCCGCCTCGTCGGAGTAGCGCTCCGGGCCGATGCCGTAGGCGGCCAGGGCCTTGGGCGTCGAGCCCCCGGACTGGTCGAGGGCGGCGATGAAGCCCTTCCCGTTGCGCATCTTGTCGGCTTGTTCGGTGTTCACGGTTCCTCCTTCGAGCCTTCGCGGCGCGCCGCGGACCGTCCGCGGTCGATCTGCGGAACTCCGCCCCAGTCTACATGAGAACGATCCTCATGTGCATCATCGCCGGGGCGCGGTGCTGCCCCGGACCACGAGCTCGGTGGGTATGAGGATCTGCCGCTCCCCTCCCGCCGCGCCGGAGTCCACCTGCTCCAGGACCAGCCGGACCATCTCCTCCCCCGCCCGGCGGAAGTCCTGGCGCACCGTGGTCAGGGGCGGGAAGCTGTACTCCCCCAGCGACAGCCCGTCGAAGCCGACCACCGACACGTCCTGGGGGACGCGCCGCCCCCGCTCGTGCATGGCGCGGATGAGGCCGATCGCCGCCTCGTCATTGGCGCAGAAGACCGCCGTCACCCGCGGGTCGGCCGCCAGGCGCCCCCCGGCCGCGTAGCCGCTGGCCGCGGTCCAGTCCCCCTGCACGGGCTCGGGCGGCTCGATGCCGGACTCCCTGAGGCGGGCGGCCCACGTGGCCGAGCGGATGAGGGCGGACTGGGAGTCCTGCGGCCCGGTGACGTGGTGGACCTCGCGGTGGCCGAGGCCCAGGAGGTGGTCGACGGCGGCCCGCGTCCCCCGCACCTGGTCCGCCGAGGCGGAGGGGTAGTAGCCCACGAGGGCGGAGTCGGACACCGCCACCGGCACGTCCGCGGGCAGGACCAGGTGCCGGCTGTCGGCGCGGCCAGCCTGGACCACGACCAGGCCGTCGACGCCCTGGTGGGCCAGGTGCAGCACGGCGGTGCGCATGTCCTCGGAGGCCGGGCGCTCCACCTGGATCATCGAGACCGTGTACCCGGCCCTCCAGGCCGCCGCGAGCACGCCCTCGGTGGTCAGGGCCTCGCCGGTGCGCTCGATGTGCTGGGTGACGACCCCGATGGTGCGGAAGGATCCGCGCCGCAGCGCCTGGGCGGCGCGGTTGGGCGAGTAGCCGAGTCGTTCCATGGCGCGCAGTACCTTCTCGCGCGTATCCGCCCGCACATTGCGGGCCCCTGCGGAGACCCGCGAGACCGTCTGCGTCGAGACGCCGGCCAGACGGGCGACGTCGGCGACCGACGGCGCCCCGCCGGATCGCCCTCGCCGCGGCTGTTGCGTCCCGCCCATGGACGGAGGCTACCAAGCGTCCGGGGCGGGCTTGCGGATCCCAAGTGTTAACGATAGTGCCACAGGGCTTCATCGCGACGCAAGTGCATCACGAAGTGGCCTGACTACAAGGATCGAACACCCTCTAGCCAACATCCATTCCGTATGTTAACGTCGATACTGCGAGTCCGATTCCGCCCCGCTCCGTCCCGGGCACGACGACGTCGTCCGCCCGCCGCTCAGGGAGCCCGGCCGGCCCCTCGTCCCACCACAACCCGCGCCACACCAGGAGCCCCCATGGCGATCGTCCCCAGGCACTACGAGGACCTCGACGTCCTCCACGAGAACACACTCCCGCCGCGCGCCTACTACGTGCCCGCCTCCACCGCCGTCGACCCCGGGCCCCGGGCCCGCGAGCGCTCCGACCGCCTGCGCCTGCTCAACGGCCGGTGGGCGTTCGCCTACCACCGGAGCATCCACGAACTGACCGAGCCCTTCTGGGAGCGCGCCACCCCCCTGGAGGGCATGGACCGCGTGTCCGTTCCCGGCACCTGGCAGCACCAGGGCTACGACCGCCACCAGTACACCAATATCCGCTACCCCATCCCGCTGGACCCGCCCCTCGTCCCCCAGGACAACCCCTGCGCCGTCTACCTGCGCGACTTCGAGCACGCGGCGGACCCGGACGCGCCGCGGACCCACCTGGTCTTCGAGGGCGTGGACTCCTGCTTCTACGTGTGGCTCAACGGCCGCTACATCGGCTACAGCCAGGTCTCCCACGCCACCAGCGAGTTCGACGTCACCGGCGCCGTCGAGCCAGGGACCAACCGCCTGGCCGTCCTCGTGCTCAAGTGGTGCGACGGCACCTACCTGGAGGACCAGGACAAGTTCCGCACCTCCGGCATCTTCCGCGACGTCTACCTGCTGTCCCGCCCGGAGTCGGCGCTGTTCGACTACTCCGTCACGACGGCGCTGGGCCCCGACGCCGCCACCGTCACCGTGAGCGCCGCCTTCCTCGGCTCCCCCGCGCCCGCCGCGCTGAGCCTGCACGACGCCGAGGGCGGCCTGGTCGCCACCGGCTCGCTCGCGCCCGTCGGCGCCGGCGAGGGCACCGACGGCGATGCCGGCGATGGCGACGTCGTCGGGCCGACCCACCGGGCCGAGTTGACGGTGGCCGACCCCCGCCCGTGGAACCCCGAGGACCCCTACCTCTACACCCTGACCATCTCGACGGACCACGAGGTCATCACCGACCGTGTGGGCCTGCGCGAGGTCGATATCGCCGACGTCGTCCTGCGCCTGAACGGGCGGCCCCTGACCCTGCGCGGGGTCAACCGCCACGACTCCGACCCCGTCACCGGCCCGGCGGTCGACCTGGAGCACATGGAGCGGGACCTGGCCCTGATGAAGCGGCACAACATCAACGCGGTGCGCTCCTCCCACTACCCCAACGACCCGCGCTTCTACCAGCTGTGCGACGAGTACGGCCTCGTCGTCATGTCCGAGGCCGACGTCGAGAGCCACGGCACCCAGGCCCGGGTGCTGGCGGACCCCTCCTGGCCCAGCCAGGTCGAGCACTGGAACGAGCCGATCGCGGACAACCCGGCCTGGACGGAGGCCACCCTGGACCGGGTGCGCAGCTGCGTCATCCGGGAGCGCAACCGGCCCAGCATCATCGCCTGGTCGGCCGGCAACGAGTGCGGCTACGGCTGCACCTTCGAGGCCGCGCTGAAGTGGATCAAGCAGTTCGACCCCACCCGCGTCACCCACTACGAGAGCGCCTACTACCGCGACTCCAAGCGCACCTACGACTACTCCAATATCGACCTGTACTCCCGCATGTACCCGGCCCTGGAGGAGATCCGCGACTACCTCGACTCCGATCCGGACAAGCCCTTCATCCTGGTCGAGTACTGCCACGCCATGGGCAACGGCCCCGGCGACCTGGAGGACTACTGGGAGATGATCCTGACCGAGGACCGCATGTGCGGCGGCTTCGTGTGGGAGTGGTGCGACCACACGGTGCGCGCCGGCACCACCGACGACGGCCGGCCGATCCACCTGTACGGCGGCGACCACGGCGAGGAGCTGCACGACTCCAACTTCTGCGTGGACGGGCTGGTCTCCTCCGAGCGCGTGCCGCACGCGGGGCTGAGGGAGCTGTGGAACGTCCAGCGCCCCGCGCGCGTGGTCGCCTACGACCAGGTGCGCGGGGAGCTGACCATCCGCAACCTCCTCGACTTCACCGACCTCGACCAGTACGCGGCCCTGTCCTACGAGCTGGTGCGCGACGGCGTCGTCATCGACTCCGGGCCCCTGGAGCTGCCGGGCCCCGTCCCGCCGCACGCCGTCGCGACGCTGCCCTGCGCGCCGGGCGTGCCGCCGTCGGGCCGATGCCACCTGGTGATCGTCTCCCGGCTGCGGCGGGCGACGGCGCTGCTGGAGTCCGGGCACATGCTCGGCTTCGACGAGATCCCCCTGGACAACGCCGACCCCCGCCCCCGCGCGGTCGCGGACCTGGACTGGACGACGGCGCCCGCCGGCGCCGTCGAGATCGAGCAGGAGGGGTGCGACCTCGTTGTGAGCGGCGGGGGGACCGTCGTCGTCATCGACACCCGCACCGGCCTGCCGCGGTCCCTGCGCGCGGGCGGGCGCGAGCTGCTGGAGCGCCCCGCGGAGCTCAACATCTGGCGGGCCCCCACGGACAACGACCGGCACGTGCGCGAGCAGTGGCAGAGGGCCGGATACGACCGCGCCACCGCCCGGGCCCGCTCCGCGCGGGTGGACCACCGCACGGGCGCGCTCGTCGTGCGCGCCGACGTGTCGGTGGCCGCCTCCGCCGTCCAGCCCGCCCTGGCCGTGCGGGCCGAGTGGACCCTGACCGCCTCCGGGCACCTGGGCGTGCGGCTGCGCGCCCGCCGGGCCGAGGGCTTCCCCGTCCTGCCGCGCTTCGGCCTGCGCCTGTTCCTGCCCGAACTCATGGACCGGGTCGCCTACTGCGGGCTGGGTCCGGGCGAGAGCTACGTCGACAAGCACCGCTCCTGCCGCCACGGCGAGTTCCGCACCACGGTCGCGGCGCTGCACGAGGGGTACCTGCGCCCGCAGGAGAACGGCAGCCGCGCCGACTGCGACAGCCTCGTCCTGTCCGGCGGCGACGGCGCCCCGGGACTGAGCGTCGTGGGACTGCGGCCCTTCTCCTTCAACGCCTCCGCCTACACCCAGGAGGAGCTCACGGCGCGCGCCCACGACGTCGAGCTCACCGCGTGCGGCAGCACCGTCCTGTGCCTGGACGGCGCCATGGCGGGCATCGGCTCGGCCAGCTGCGGCCCCGAGCTCCTCCCCCGCTACCGGGTCGACGGCGAGGAGCTCGGCCTCGACCTGGTCCTCCTGCCGACCCACTCCGACCCCCCGTCCTCCAACCCGATCCCGGCGCACAACGAGGTGACCCGATGAACGATAAGAAGTACCTGAAGTGGTACAACAAGGTGGGCTACGGCTCCGGCGATATCGCCGGGAACGTGGTCTACGCGCTCCTGTCGGTCTTCGTCATGATCTATCTGACGGACACGGCTGGCCTCAACGCGGGCGTGATCGGCACCCTCATGATGCTCGCGCGCATCTTCGACGGCGTGTCCGACATCTTCTTCGGCACCGTCATCGACAAGACGCGCACCCGCATGGGGCGGGCCCGGCCGTGGATGCTGTGGGCCTTCTTCGGGTGCGCCGCCATGATCGTGGCCATCTTCGCGATCCCCGCCTCCCTGGGGGACAACGCCAAGTACGCCTGGTTCTTCATCACCTACACCCTGCTCAACGCGGGCTTCTACACCGCCAATAACATCGCCTACTCCACACTGACGGCGCTCATCACCAAGAACGGCGCCGAGCGCGTCCAGATGGGCTCCATCCGCTTCATCTTCGCCTTCAGCACGAGCCTGCTCATCCAGACCATCACCGTCAAGGGCGTCGAGTTCCTCGGCGGCGGCGCGCAGGGCTGGCGCGCCATTGCGATCATCTACGCGCTCATCGGGCTGGCGGCCAACACCCTGTCCGTCATGTCCGTGCGCGAGCTGCCCGCCTCCGAGCTCGAGGACCGCTCCGACGGCGAGGCGGGCGAGGGCGCCGACAAGCCCACCGCCCGGGAGTCCGCCCGGCTGCTCCTGAGCAACCGGTACTACCTCATCATCCTGATCGTCTTCATCCTCACCCAGGTGTTCACCGCGACCCTCAATATGGGCATCTACTTCATGACCTACATCCTGAGGAACGCCAACCTGCTGGGCGCCTTCGCCTGGGCGATCAACATCCCGCTCATCGCGGGCCTGGTGTTCACCCCCGCGATCGTCTCCCGGTTCGGCCAGATACGGGGCGTGACGGTCACCGGCTACATGATCGCCGTCGTCGGGCGCCTGGGCGTGGTGTTCGCCGGATACCTGGGCAGCGTCCCGCTCATGCTGGCCTTCACCGCCCTGGCCTCCATCGGCATGAGTCCGCTGCAGGGCACCATCAACGCCCTCATCGCCGAGGCCTCGGAGTACACCTACCTGCGCAGCGGCAAGCGCATCGACGGCATCATGTTCTCCTGCACGTCCCTGGGCGTGAAGGTCGGCGGGGGCGTGGGCACGGCCATGGCCGGCTGGCTGCTGGCGGCCAGCGGCTACGTCGCCAACGCCGCCGTGCAGCCGGCCTCGACCATCTCCATGCTCTACTTCATGTACCTGTGGATCCCGGCGATCGCCAACGCGATCATCCTCCTCCTGCTGTGGCGCCTCGACGTGGAGAAGGCCAACACGCGCCTGCGCGCCGAACTCGCCTCGGACGCCGAGGCCTGACGGCGGAGGTCCAGGCACTTCGACCGCCTGGTCGTCGGGCGTGTGCTCGTTGCGCGCGCCCGACGACCGGGCGGTTCTCGACGCGCAGTCTCACCGCGCCAACTGGCTTCAAAGGCGCGGCACCCCGCCGAGGCGTCCTGAGAAGTAGAAGCCGAGGAGATCCGCACCAGCGCACACCTTCTCACCGGAGAATTCCGACAGACGGGTCGGATGGGCTTCTCCGGAGACCGTGTCCAGCGACCGCCGGAGCGACTGGGGCCACCGAGCCGTTCTCACCAGAACCGGCAGCTCAGGGACGGGGATCGGCGCGATGGTGCGGGAAGGGCAGGTAAGAACGGGTGCGAAGCGAGGGCAGTGCACAGGGATCGCACCGCCCCGCGGCGCCCCGGGCCCTCCCCCGCCATCGCGCCGATCCTGGCCGGTCCCGGGATCTTTCTGGTGAGAAGGGCTCACCGGCCACTGCGCGTTCGAAGAGCCGAATGGGCGGTGCTCCGAGTCCCCGGACCTCATCAAAAAATGCACCGTCGTCACCACCGCCGTCCGGACCTCAACCGACCCGGGGCGCGGGGCCGGCGGCTTCTTCGCCGAGATGTGCATTTTGCACTCGAGAATGACGGTTGGAACTGCCCATTCGAAAGCAAAGTGCACATTTCGGCGGGGAGGCGCTCGGGAGACCGCCCCCACCGCGCCAACCCCGGCCCCCGACGAACGGTGGCCGCTGTCGGGCCTGCAAGCCGGGGATTCGGCCAGGGAAGGTTATTCGGCGGGCGGTGGTGCGGGGGCGGGGAAACGGGGCCGGCGGCGGGTTCATGGCGGCGCTCTCCTGCTTGGACCACTTATGTTCCGTTGGACCACTTGCGTGCGGTTGGACCACCTGGTTCACGAAATACGGTGGTCCAACGGAACCTAAGTGGTCCAACCGCACGCAAGTGGTCCAAGCAGACCGGCCGCGTCACGACATGCGAGACGCCGTCCCACCATGCGGGACGCGCAGTCGGGGCGGAGCGGGGGCGGGTCACTCGACGCCGCCGGTTTCTCGTGCCGGGACGATCCAAGGTGACATGGATTTCGATGACCTCAGCACTCCGCCGTCAGATCATCGGCGCCGTCGGCGGTGCGGCGCCAGCGGGCCTTGCGCAGCAGCGAGCCGCCCGCACTCCTGACCCTGGCTGCCGCCCACTGGATCGTCCTGGGTTTTGTGGAGGGTTGGTTATGCCGTGGCGGGTGCCGCGGCGGTGGTGGTGGTGTGGTTGCGATGGTAGCGGTGTTCGGCGGCGGCGGGTGAGAGGTCGTCGGGGTTGGCGCGGTGGGGTCGGGTGCGGTTGTACCAGTTCACCCACTGGGCGGTGGCGGTCTCGAGGTCGTCGTGGTCCTTCCAGGGGCCGTCGCGCCAGACGAGCTCGCGCTTGTAGGACTTGTTGAGGGCCTCGGCGGCGGCGTTGTCGTAGGAGGAGCCCACGGCTCCGGCCGATGCCTCGATGCCCTCGTCGACGAGTCGTCCGGTGTAGGCGATGGACAGGTACTGAGATCCGTGGTCGCTGTGGTGGACCAGGCCCTCGAGGTCGCCGCCGTCGCGGTGCTTGCGCTGCCAGATCGCCTGCTCCAGGGCGCCGAGCACGAAGTCGGTGTCCATGCGGCTGCTGGTGGCCCAGCCGACGATCCGGCGGGAGAACAGGTCCATGACGAAGGCGGTGTAGCAGAACCCCGACCAGGTCGGCACGTAGGTGAAGTCGACCACCCAGCGCCGGTTTGGGCGGGCGGCGGTGAAGTCGCGGCGCAGCAGGTCGTCGGGGACCGGGTTCCCCTTGGCGGGCCCGGTGGTGCGCACCGTCCTGCCCGGCCCGGCGCCGGTCAGTCCCAGCGCCCGCATGCGCCGCTCCACGGTGCACCGGGCCACCCCGGGGCCCTCCTGCCGGGTGTTGAGCAGCCGCCAGGTCTTCCTGGATCCCAGCGTCGCGTTGAACGGCTCGGCCCTCAGGGCGAGGATCCTCTCGTCCAGGGCGGCGTCCGAGATCGACCTCTTGGAGGGCGGGCGGGACCGGGCGGCGTAATAGGTGGACGGGGCGATCCTGCACCCTGACTCGGTCAGGACGGTGCAGATCGGCTCGACCCCGAACTCCTCCTTGCGCT
>ERZ773004.1208-NODE-1208-length-13256-cov-3.381107_pt1 | contig 13256 bp, 18 predicted proteins | sample MGYA00580667_ERZ773004 | MGnify/ENA primary metagenome ERZ773004 (study PRJEB29015, sample SAMEA2737963) | human oral metagenome | biome: human oral; feature: human-associated habitat; material: dental | place: China | collected 2123 ... | reverse complement strand
GTAGAATTAATTTATAATCGTTATCTTTGCCCTTTCTATACTGCCATTTACAGCTGAGCTACCTCTTGAAAAACCATATACAATCTTGTCTGCTTTGCATAGTTCACTACCTGAGTTTCGTTTTAGTTTCGTTTCACCTATACTTTTAGTAGAGCATACATTCGTCTTTTCTATACCAATCTTCCAAGATTCGTATAAGCTTCCTATAAGCTTCCTATATCTAAGCACTGATTATCAAAGGTATTAGTTACTTAAACACAACCTATTAACGAAAGTTCACGAAAGTTATAATATATAAATCGTAATCTTTGTTTTGTAGAAGATTTTAAAATTGTTATTTCTTATGAAAAAGATAATTCTCGTAGGATTGAGCCTGCTTACGCTCTCCTGTCGCACCACACAAAAAGTAGCGCAATCTTCTTCTTCTGAAGAAGAAATGCTTAAAAATATTACGCATAATCTTATTATTAGCTATCAAAATCAAAAAACATTGGCTCATTTGAAAAAAGAAGTGCAAAAATATGGCGCAGAGATGCTTTATGAATACAAAATTATCAAAGGAATAGCTATCAAAGTACCCCAAGATAAAGATATTCGTCAGGCAAAAGCCTATTTTTCTAATCTTAAAGGCGTAACAAATGTGGAATACGACCAGATAAACCATATTGACCATTAATCACTAACTATCAATCATTAAAAGCTAACTTTAACAAAAGATTAACGCCTCACGACACTTGTCTATAAAATTTTTTAGTGTACTTTTGCATTGTAAAAGCAGACCTCACAACGCCACAAAAACAAGGAAGTGTTTTTTGCAAACGCTTCCTTTTTAGTGTATTATTTTTAATAAAATTATCTCTCAGACCTATCCAACCTGTTTGATAACTAAAACCTCTAACATCTAAAATAACAAACATTATGAATAAAATCTTTTTAGTAGCAACCGCTATCGCAATGGTAGCTTGTAATAATGGAAACCAACAACAACAGCGACCACAAGGTGCTGTGTCTTACCCTGTGATTGTCGTAGGCGAACAAAATACCGTGTCTAACCTTTCTTACCCCGTGAATATCGAAGGTGTAGTGAACAGCGCCGTACAAGCCAAAATATCAGGCTATATTACCAAAGTATTGGTAGACGAAGGTCAGGTGGTTACTCAAGGGCAACCGCTTTTCAAGTTAGAAACTCAAACCCTTAACCAGTCAGCTGCTTCAGCCAAAGCAGCCGTAGAGGTCGCTAAGGTAGAGGTAGATAAACTCGTGCCTTTGGTACAGAAAAACATTGTGAGTCCTATCCAGCTCGCCACAGCCAAAGCCAACTTACAACGCGCCCAAGCTACTTATAACGAGGTAGCCAGCAACATTGGTTTTGCCGTAGTAAAAGCACCTGTAAACGGCGTGGTAGGTGCGATTAACTACCGCGAAGGTGCTTTGGTAACTGCCAATAACACTGTGCTCACTACCGTATCCGACGTGAAAGAGGTGTATGCCTATTTTTCAATGAACGAAAAAGAATACCTCGATTTCTTAGACAATACGCAAGGCAAAACCACTGCCGAGAAACTCAAAAACTTACCTGAGGCTTCTTTGGTGTTAGCTAACGGACAAGAATATGCCGAGAAAGGCAAAATACAAGCTGTAACCGGACAAATAGACCCTACTACCGGTAGTATACAATTTCGCGCTACCTTCCCTAACCCTAACAAGTTGCTTACCAATGGCAACAGTGGGACTATCAAAATACCACAACATTTTAGTAACTCACTTGTAATCCCCGAAGTTGCTACTTTTGAGCAACAAGGAAAGGTATTTGTGTACAAAGTAGAGAACGACACCCTCAAACAAGCTATCATCACCCTTAAAAGCCGTGCCGATAACTATGCTGTGGTAGAAAGCGGACTTAAAAACGGTGATGTCATTCTCGCGCAAGGACTTAACAAAGTGCGTACGGGTACTGTTATCAAACCTCAACCTATCTCAATGGATAGCCTTGTCAAGAAAATACAACCGATATTTTAGTGAAGACTGAAAAGTCGTCTTTGCATCATAAACCTTGCTAAAATTTTAGTGCTTGCCGTGTTACGACCTTTGGCAAAGTCTACGTTAAACATTAATTGTCAATTGAACATTACTGTATGAACAGAATCATTTATAAATCACTGGCTATAGTAACCGTAGCCCTTACCCTTACCGCTTGTGCAGGACGCAAAAACTATGAGCGTCCACAAGCCATAGACGAAAAACTCTTCCGTACCGAAAGCCCCGCTACCGATGCCCAAAGCGATGCTACCCTCTCGTGGCGCAATATCTTCACCGACCCGCTCTTGCAACAACACATCAGCAAGGCACTTTCCAATAACCTCGATGTGCGTGTAGCGATGCAAAGTGTGATTTCAGCACAAGCCTACCTCAAACAAAGTAAGGCAGCTTTTATTCCTACCCTCTCGGTAGGAGCTAACTATACTCGTAGCACCTCATCATTAAATGCTGGAGGTGGTGCTCTCGACCGTACTTACAACAATCTATTCGATATCACGGGTAACGCTTCGTGGGAAGCCGACATATGGGGCAAGCTATCCGCTCAAAAACGTGCTTCTTATGCTTCTTATTTAGCAACTTTGGAAGCCCAAAAAGCAGTACAATCCGAGGTAGTCGCTACTTTGGCAACCGCTTATTACCAACTGCTGATGCTCGACGAACAGAAAAAAGTACTCGAACAAACTATTGAGTTTCGCACCAAAAGTTTAGAAACTACCAAACAACTCAAAAAAGCAGGTTCTACTACCGAAGTAGCAACCAAACAAATCGAAGCCCTCGTGTACAACGCACAGGCGCAACTTATTACTATCAACAATAGCGTTTGGGCATTGGAGAATACCATCTGCGTACTCTTGGGTGAAGAGCCTCATAACATAGAACGAAGCACACTTGCTGAGCAACAATTTCCCACACAGTTTCATCAAGGGTATGCGGTAAGTCTGCTCGAAAATCGTCCTGATGTGGCACGTGCCGAACTAAACTTGCGCAACGCCTTTGAACTTACGAATGTAGCACGTTCCAATTTCTATCCTACGCTTACTCTTTCCGCTCGTGGAGGTATCAGTAGTACCGAACTCGATACTTGGTTTTCTGCCAAATCAATGTTTGCTAATTTTATAGCAGGATTGGCACAACCTATTCTCAATCGCCGACAAATTCGCACCCAATACGAAGTGCAGAAAGCTGCTCAAGAAACCGCTTTGCTGAATTTCAAAAAAGCAATTCTTTCAGCGGGCAAAGAAGTATCCGATGCAATGCGTCAATTTAGTTCGCAAGACGAGTTCATTCAGCTCAAAACCCAAGAAATGAAAGCCTATCAAGAAGCCACCGACTATTCCAAACAACTGTTCGATAGCGGTATGGTGAATTATTTAGAGGTCATCACTGCCGAAGTAAACCGTCTCAATGCCGAGCTTAGTGTAGCCAACGCACAGTTTACCCGTATGCAGTATGGCATTACTTTGTATAAAGCATTAGGAGGAGGCTGGCGTTAGGAAAAAGAGCATAGGTTTTGCACACTTTGTTAAAGTTAAAAAGCGATTTATAAATCATCATCGTTCTAAAAATCTGAACCGTCAGAAAGCTCAGAAAACTCTTGCAATCTTATTTCTTATAGCTTGTGCCTATATAACTATAACTTAGTTATACAATGAACATAGAAATTATCAAAAACAGAAAAGGAGCTCAAAAGGCTGTTGATATTCCTTCCGAAGTACTTTCACTGTTAAATACAGGGAGTATAGAAACAGTAAACCTTACCGAATGGTTAGCTGTAGACCATTCACAGCTTGTAAAATCTGTTTTTCCTACTTTGCGGATTGATAAAAATGTCATTGAAGAGTTGGTTTGCCAAATCAATCAGCAAAAGAAACCTTCTACGATGAATACTATTAGGCTCATAGGAGCATTGCTATATGAAAAATATGCAAATACTAACTTATACGAACCTTTGTTTGAGCAACTCAGCACTCATTTATCCGACTCTGTGCGCTGTTATGCTTGCTATTTGGTAGCCTTGCATGCTGATACCTCTTTGGAAGACAAGTTACACAAATTAAAACCCTTGGTAGCCGATAGTCATTTTGGCGTTCGTGAGGTGATTTGGATGACGTTACGTCCCGAAATGAGCGAGCATTTAGACTTTTCAATTGCTTTTCTTTCCCATTGGGCAGAGAGTGAGAATGAAAATATACGTAGATTTAGTACAGAAGCCTTGCGCCCGCGGGGTGTTTGGTGTGCTCATATAGAGTCTTTGAAAGAAAAGCCAGAACTATATTTGCCTATATTAGATAAATTAAAGTCTGATAGGGCAAAGTACGTGCAAGATAGTGTAGGGAACTGGCTGAACGATGCCAGCAAAACCCGCCCTGATTTCGTAACAGCACTTTGTGAGCGTTGGGAAAGTGAAAGTCCTACCAAAGAAACTAAATATATTGTAAAAAAGGCACTGAGAAGCATTGCCTAATAAGATTGAAAAATGAAAACACTCATTATAGTAACACACCCTCATATTCATATAGAGGAATTGTTGCGTCGTCCTTTTGAACTCACATTCGAATACATTCATGCCGATGAGCGTCCGTTTTTTGCCTATTACGGCATCGAGATGAACAGTACAACCGAATGGATTGAAAGAAGCGTACCGCTATACAGTCAGTTTTTAGAAGAATTTGCTAAACAATAGTTAGTTTACATATTTTTATAAAGTTTGACTTGTCCAGTAACAAATAAAATGATAAAATTAATAACAACAACAATATTATGTGGTGTTTTTTATATTTCTATGGGGCAAAATACACTATCGAATAACGAAAATGCAAATATGAAAAGATTATTTTTAACCTCATCATTCAGTTCAGTAGCCAAATTGTTTGAAGATTTTGCAGGAGAACCCGTAAAAGGGAAAAAACTTGCCTTTATCCCAACAGCAAGTTTGGTAGAAAAAGTGCGTTTTTATGTCGATGATGATAGAAAAGCCTTTGAAAAATTAGGACTTATCATAGAAGAATTAGAAGTTTCTACCGCTACAACGGAAGAAATAGCGACAGCATTAGAGCGAAATAATTATATTTTTATCTCTGGAGGAAATACATTTTATCTAATTATCTAATGCAAGAACTAAAGAAGAAAGGAGCTGACAAACTACTTATGGAACAAATTAATAACGGAAAGTTGTACATAGGTACTTCGGCAGGTTCTATCATTGTTTCTCCTACTATTGAGTTTGTTAGTGATATGGATGAAACTGAAAAAGCTCCTGAACTCACAGAATATTCAGGCTTACATTTGGTAGATTTTTATTTTTTACCACATTATCTGAATTTCCCATATAAGGAAATCACCCAAAAAATAGTAAATGACTATTCACCCAAAATAGATTTGCGACCTATTTCTAACAATCAAGTAATTACCGTTTTAGGTAATGAAATAAAAACACTTGAAAAACCTAAACGAGCAACTAAGAAATAGTCTTGATTATGCATCTTTATGCTACCTATAATCAAATGAAAAACAGCTATGGGAGATAGAAATACAGAAAGAAAGTTATTTCGAGATAAACTTTTAAAAGGTTTAGACGTTGCTTACGAACGAATGATAGCCGAAAAGCGGAAGAATAATCAAAAGATTGTGGTGCACCGTGAGGGAAAAATCGTTACTATTAATCCGTAGGGAAAAGCATTAAATACTAATTACAAACATCAATTATTTTTTTATTATTGCATTTTTATTAAAATATTTTTAGTAATTTTGCCTTACCTTTACAATAATGATTAAGATTAAAATGCTATGGGACTAAAATTTTTAGAAGAAATTAAACAAGGCATCAGAAGCGCCTCATTGAAAAAGGATATTATCTGTTATTACATCAATAACGGAGATGATACACTTGCCGACCTTGGTAAAGAACTGAACTTCAGTGTGCCTACCGTCACTAAAATGGTGGGCGAACTGATAGAAGATGGTATAGTGATGGACTTTGGGAAGATGGAAACCCCAGGAGGTAGACGTCCTAATATCTATGGATTGAACCAAAGTTCGGGATATTTTATAGGTGTAGATATCTCTCAAAAACGCGTTCATATAGGGCTTATCAACTTTAAGGGAGATTTGATAGATGAACAGATGGATATCTCTTTTGAGGAAGCGCATCCTCACGAGCGTTTTGAACGTTTATGTGAAATAATAGAAGATTTTATGAGCCATACAGTGGTTCCTAAGGACAAAATACTGAGTATTGGCATTAATATTTCAGGGCGTGTGAACCCTCAAACGGGGCATAGTTATAGTTTCTTTTATTTCGATGAGCGTCCGCTTACTGAAATGTTTGAAGAAAAATTGGGTATAGATGTCTCTATTGATAACGATTCGCGTGCGATGGCTTATGGTGAATATATTAAAGGGCGCGTACAGGCTGAAAAAAATATCATCTACGTGAATGTAGGTTGGGGATTAGGCTTAGGAATCATCGTTAATGGGCAGCTATATTATGGGAAATCGGGCTTTTCAGGTGAGTTTGGGCATATTACTGCCTTTGAAAACGAGATATTATGCCACTGTGGTAAGAAAGGTTGCTTAGAAACAGAGGCTTCGGGCTCTGCTCTTTATCGTAAATTCTTGGAAAAACTTCATAACGGTCAATCGTCTTTACTTACTCAACAAAAGGAAAATGAAGACGAAATTACACTCAACGATATCATAGATGTAGCTTTGCAGGAAGATATATTGGCTATAGAACTTATTGAAGAGGTGGGGAATACACTAGGTAAACACGTGGCGGGTCTCATCAACCTATTTAATCCTGAATTGGTGATTATTGGTGGTACTCTTGCTAATGCAGGCGACTATTTGATGTTGCCTTTGCGCAGTGCTATCAAGAAGTATTCTTTGAATTTAGTGAATAAAGACTCTTCGATAAAAGTATCAAAATTAGGTGATAAGGCGGGTCTATTAGGTGCAAGTCTCCTCGCCCGTAGTAAATTTATAGGATTGATATGAGAGAGCTACAACTTCAGGCTTTTGGGAGACTTCTCGATATAATGGACGACCTGCGTGCGAAATGTCCGTGGGATAAGAAACAAACAATACAATCGTTGCGCCATCTCACTATTGAGGAAACTTATGAATTGGGCGATGCTATCCTCAGTGGCAATCTGCAAGAAGTGAAGAAAGAACTCGGTGATTTGTTACTTCATATCGTTTTTTATGCCAAAATAGGTAGTGAAACGGGTGATTTTAATATTGCTGATGTGGCAAATGGTGTGTGTGAAAAACTCATTGAACGGCATCCGCATATCTATGGAGATGTGAAAGTAGACAACGAAGACGATGTAAAGCGCAATTGGGAAAAAATAAAACTCAAAGAAGGTAACAAGAGCGTACTGGGAGGCGTGCCTAAAAGTTTGCCTGCATTAGTAAAAGCTACTCGTATACAAGACAAGGTGGCAGGTGTAGGCTTCGATTGGGATAATATAGACGATGTTTTTGAAAAGATAAAAGAGGAAATAGATGAACTACACGCCGAAGTAAAAGCGCAAAAACAGACAAATATTGAGAGTGAGTTTGGCGACGTTCTTTTTAGTCTTATTAACTATGCCCGATTTTTGAAAGTAAATCCTGAAGATGCCTTAGAGCGCACTAATCGTAAGTTTATAACTCGGTTTCAATACTTGGAACAACGAGCCAATGAGAAGGGAAAATCACTCAAAGATATGACCTTACAAGAAATGGAAACTTATTGGCAAGAAGCTAAAGGAGACGCTAAGAATAGTGATTGAGTATTCTATGATTGTTAATAAATCTTATCTTTGTATTGTGAAGAAAAAACTAAACTATGAACACTGATTTAGATAAAGAATTCAAAGCAAATGTACACTCAAGAGTGTTTTGGGACTGCCATTTCGATAAGTTAAGTCTTAAAGAAAGTAAGTACTTTATGATTGCTCGTACCCTAATGCGAGGTACAGATAAAGAAATACAATTCATCGAAACTCATTTTTCGTTAGAGGATATTTTAAAAGCAGTAGAGAAGTCTCCCGAAGCTGATGCCGTATGCAGAAATTATTATAGATACATTTATAATTATGTTACTAAAAGAAAGCAAGGCGATAAGAGAACCTCAGAAAAAATTGCTTAGAGAGTTAATGACATTAGATATCTTATCTGATGATTATTGTTTAGCAGGAGGTACTAATTTAGCTTTTCGGTATCAGCATCGCATTTCAATAGATTTAGATATATTTAGGTTCAATAAGAACTCTAATAAAGATGCCAATATGGCTCTTTTTGGTGAGATAAAAGATGTTTTTGGTGATTTAGTTATATTGAATGATATCTCTAAAATAGGTATTTTTATGTATATCGACGATGTTAAAGTGGATATCATAGAATATCCCTATTCTTTTTTTAACATAGAGACTATTGACGGCATACGTTTGGCTTCAAAAGAAGATATTTGTGCGATGAAAATGAATGCTATCATAGGAAGAGGTAGCCGAAAAGACTTTTATGATTTGCATCAATTATTGAAAGAATATACCCTTGATGAACTAATTGAGTTGTATAAGAAAAAATATCATATTGATAATATGCAAATGATAATGCGTTCTCTTATTTATTTTGATGATGCCGATGACAAAGAGTTTAAAAATAATGATGTAATTAGTCTTAAAGATGAAGATTGGGACACCGTCAAAGAAAATATAGAAACAGTTTATAACGACTTATTAAAGAAAAACACTACCCTAATATAATAACGATAATGGCAATACAAAAACCAAGCATACCTAAAGGCACTCGTGACTTTTCACCAGCCGAAGTAGCCAAACGCAACTTTATTATTAACACTATTAAAAATACTTTTAACGCTTTTGGATTTCAGCCTATCGAAACGCCCAGCTTTGAAAATTACGATACATTGATGGGTAAATATGGCGAAGAAGGAGATCGTCTTATCTTCAAGATACTCAATTCAGGTGATTTTACACAAGGAGTTAAACAAGACGATTGGGAAACTAAGAATACTCAGAAGCTCACTCCCCAAATATCAGAAAAAGCACTCCGTTATGACCTTACAGTTCCTTTTGCACGCTATGTAGTACAACACCAAAATGAACTGACTTTCCCCTTTAAACGTTATCAAATTCAGCCTGTTTGGCGCGCCGACCGTCCGCAAAAAGGACGTTTCAGAGAGTTTTACCAATGCGATGCCGATGTGGTAGGTAGTACCAGCTTGTGGCAGGAAGTGGAGTTCGTACAGCTCTACGACACCGTGTTTACAGCGCTCAATCTTAAAGGGGTGACTATTAAGATTAACAACCGCAAAATTCTCAGCGGTTTTGCCGAAGTGATAGGGGAGAGTGATAAACTCATCGACTTTACCGTAGCTCTCGATAAGCTCGATAAAATAGGCGAAGAGGGTGTTATCAAAGAAATGGTAGAAAGAGGTATCAGCCACGAAGCTATTAGCAAGTTACAACCTATCTTTGCACTTAAAGGAGCTCTTGCTGAAAAGCTCACGGCTCTGAAAGAGATACTAAAAACTTCTGAAACGGGGTTGAAAGGTATTGAAGAGGTGGAGTTTATAGCACAACAAATACAGCGGCTTACCTTACAAACAGCTATTTTAGACCTCGATGTTACCCTCGCACGTGGACTGAATTATTACACAGGAGCTATCTTTGAGGTTGCTGCTCCAGCGGGAGTACAAATGGGTTCTATTGGTGGAGGGGGACGTTATGACGACCTTACGAGCATCTTTGGATTGAAGGGGATAAGTGGTATAGGTATCTCGTTTGGTTTAGACCGCATAGGATTGGTGATGGAAGAACTGAATCTTTTTCCTGAATCACTGAGCAATAGCATAGAAGTGCTTTGTATAAATTTTGGCAATAACGAAGCTTTACAGAGTATGAAACTATTGAAAGAGTTGCGTAAACTCGGAAAAAGAGCAGAACTCTACCCCGATGCAGCTAAGATTAAAAAGCAAATGGAATATGCTAATAAGCGAAGCATTCCGTTTGTAGTGATGATTGGGGAAAGCGAGCTCTCCAAAAATACTTTTGTATTGAAAGATATGCTTAAAGGCACTCAAAAAGAATATAATTTTAATGAAGTAAATGAAGCATTATTTCAATAATATGAATCATAGAATATATATAAAGGGACTGATATATCATCAGTCCCTTTTTTATTGTATGCTTTGTTTGATTGTTGTTTAAACAATAATTGATAATAAGAAGATAGATTTACTTCACTATTATCTGAACCGTATCTGAAGCCACTTGTTTAAGCAGCACTTCTTTGTTCATTTCCACTTCTTTAATAGCCTCTTCCGTAGCGTGACGAATGGTATAAAGTGTTACGTTCTCAGTTACCGATACCTTAAAGCGTTCTTCCAATTTTTCTAAAAGTTCAGTTAAGGTATCGAATTTGTTGTCTACACATACTGAAAAACTAATCGCCGAATTCTGTATCACACTTACTTTCATCTTAGTCTTATGCAAATTCTTGAATATATAGCTAATACCCTCTTCCATTATAAATGAAAAGTCAAGTGAAGAGAGAGAAAGCAGTATTTGTTCTTTCTTGAGGATAAAGCAAGGTACCTTTGGAGATAATTCAGCTACATTACACACAGCGCTTCCTTCAGCAGTAGGATTCAAAAACGAACGTACATAAAGAGGGATTTCCTTTTGTTGGAGTGGTTGTAGGGTTTTTGGGTGTATTACTGAAGCGCCATAAAAAGCGAGTTCTATAGCTTCCTTATAAGGGATTTTATGCAAGAGCTCTGTATGCTGAAAATATCGAGGGTCGGCATTGAGAACACCAGGAACGTCCTTCCATATCGTTACACTTTCAGCGTTTAAACAATAGGCAAAAATAGCCGCTGTATAGTCTGAACCTTCACGTCCTAAGGTAGTAGTGAAGAAATTAGCATCGCTTCCTAAGAAACCTTGTGTGATGTTTAGCAATGATTTGTTAATATGCGTGCGAATGTTACTTTGTGTCTCTTCCCAGTCGATAGAGGCATCACGGTAATTACTATCTGTTTTTACGAGATTACGGACATCTATCCACGTGTTTTTAATACCATTGTCATTCAGATATTGACTGATAATAGTAGTAGAAATGAGTTCACCAAAGCCAATCACTTGGTCATATACAAAACTGTGTTTCGGCGACTTGTTGCGTTCTAAAAACGAAGTGAGCTCTGCAAATAAGCCATCCACTTTCCAATACACAGGGTGATTTTCATCGGTAAATAATTCGCGAATGATGTGGTAATGAAAGTCTTTTATCAGCTGAACACTTTCCGAAAGTTTTTCTTGTTCCTTAAAATAGCTATTTACCACTACTTCTAAAGCATTAGTGGTTTTTCCCATTGCTGAAATGACGATGAGCGTATTAGCATAGCCTACCGTTTCTAATATTTTAGCGACATTGCGCACGCCTGCAGCATCTTTTACTGAGGCGCCTCCAAATTTAAATATCTGCATTTCTTTTTAGATATGAGGTAAAGTCTGCGACTGCAGAGTATGTGAGTAAGAGGTAAGTAATAAACCTAAATACCCAAAATACCGAGATTAACAGTGCAAAGATAATATTAATTTTCTAAATTCTTCAAAAGTAAAAAATATTTGTTGATTGTTTTTATAGATAAATATTTGTTCTTCCTTTTTGTTCCTCAAATGACACCGAACCTTTAGTACTACTTGTTATAGGAAAGTTCATATACATACTTTCTTTAATAAGATTATCATTATTGTGCGAAATAAATACTACTTTCTGATATTTAAAATTATTGTTTTTAGAGGAGTAAGAACATAAAAAGTATTTCATAAAGAGAGGAAAAAGCCCTGCTTTTGAGCAAGGGCTTGTTTTAAAGATTAATTAAATACGTTGTGAGAAAAGACTGCTTTTCCGTCTTTGGCTGTGTTTTCTATGAAAATATAAGAGCGCACCTAAAAAAGGAAATAATAAGATAATAAATATCCAATACATTTCTACGGTAGGGTCTTTCTTGTAATGACGATAGAAAACATCTAACAGTCCCCAAAGTATTAAAAGGGAAAGCAGTATCAGAAAAGTTGTAACTAAAAAAGGTTCCATAATATAATGAATTAAAAATATAGTCTTTTGTTATTCTTTTACTTCAATCGTAAGAATATCACCTAACGCTAAAGTATTTTTATAGCAATGTTTAGAGGTATCTTCATTGTCTATATGCTCAACGATTATAAAATCTAATTCTATTTCAGATTTATTTTTATCATTTAGAACTGTTGCAATCAAGTGGATACTTCCTTTAGTTATATTCGCAGGTATAACTTCTCCTTTAACAGATAGCTGAAGACCTATCTTTGAAGGATGCTTAAAATTTGTTTCTCTATGACTCTTGGTTTCAATAGGAATAGAAATATTATCCATAACTTCTATAACTTTTATGGTTATTTTATCTCCTAAAAATAATTCATTTTTTAACCAATGAATAGAGTTATTAGCTTTAACATCATATCCTCCAAAACTTATGGTTAATTCATTACGAGAACCTAAGAGTAATCTGTCTATAATAACAGAAATGACACCATCTTGAACTCCTCCTACAAAAGTTTCCTTATTAATAATAACTTCAAATCCTATCATTGTCAATTTTCAAATTCTTTGTACAATTTATGTCGAACTGATATTATTTATTTTACTATAAAACAAATATAAATCTTTGTTAGATTAATGTGAATGTTTGCGGTATAATATTTATTGGTTTTTACGGCACAAACATACTACAAAAAATAATAACTTCCAAATAAATTATAAAATATTTTTAAGTATAATTCTTATTCCTTTCAAATATTAATTATTTATTATGTTATTAAATTAACAACAAATGGTCATTTTGTATCTGGTTTATCATTCATCCTTAATAGTTCTTTCATCTCTTCTCGTATTTGATAAGTGGCGATAGAAGGTATTTTTACAGGCATTTGCAATATGATAGTAGCTTCTTGCTTTGCTTTGGTAAAGTTTTCTTGTTTCTCATACATCTTTGCTAATAAGTAGTGAGGATAGAGACGGTTAGGTATCATATCATAGGCTTTTTGATAGTGTTGTATAGCTTGTGGATAGCCTTCCAAAGCCGTGTAATTATCGCCTAAAGAGGTTTGAACAACCGTATTGTTTAAATATTGCTCTGCTTGGTGAAGCACAAGATTGGAGCATTG
>ERZ773004.1204-NODE-1204-length-13287-cov-19.271765_pt1 | contig 13287 bp, 7 predicted proteins | sample MGYA00580667_ERZ773004 | MGnify/ENA primary metagenome ERZ773004 (study PRJEB29015, sample SAMEA2737963) | human oral metagenome | biome: human oral; feature: human-associated habitat; material: dental | place: China | collected 2123 ... | reverse complement strand
ACCGCTGGCCCAGCCGCAAGACTCCTCCCTGCGACCACCACCAAGGTAACGGGCAACCGCGCATCCCGCCCTACGACTCTTAAGGACTGCCTCCCCTCGCAAAACATGCACAACTTGCGCAAACACGAGAGAGCTCATGAATAAGCTTCCCGGTAATCGGCAATTTCGTGCCTCTGAGGGGTGGCGAGGGGCGAGTGCGTACCCGGGCGTTGAGCTGGCCTTCACAGATGCTAACGGTAAGCACTGATTAAGGACGTCGCGCGGATGCTTGGAGCCGTTACAGGGTAATGATCCCATAAAATATTATGACATTATATTGCCGTACACATCTGCGCGACTGACATCAATCGATTTGACGGCATAACAGAACTATCTTGCAAGCCGTTCTCCAAATATTGAGTATATATGGAGTGAGCTGTTCTGCTACGTTCGCTCTTGCGGGCCGACAATGGCTAGATTGAATGAGGGCTTCTGACCTATCTCGGCTGCCGGGTGATGAATCCTGACATGCCGGGAACTGTGAAGGCGACGACACCATGATCGGGGGCATATATGAGGCCTTTATGAAGAAGGTTCGCACGAGTAGGACCAAGGCTGTTGGTCTTTTTCTGGAGGCGGGCAGCAATTTCTCCAGTCCCGATTCCTGTGTCTCCTTCGGGACGCATAGCACGTAAGTAGCGTTTCTCTGCGGTGGTTGTGCGATCCCAGCGTGCGCGGAAGAAACCGTTGTCAAGCTGGTTGTGGCCGGTAGCGACGCCAGCTCTAGCATCGGCGAGTGTAATCGTTGAACCAGTTGCTGTATTCCATGCTTCTTGGCCGAATTGCTGAATGAAATATGGGTATCGCCCTGATTCTTTGACAACGTAATCAACGGCGTCGTCATCCCAGGACTCCCCAGCCTCTTCCGCTGGTTGGATTAATGCAGTCTTTGCTGCCTTTGCGTCAAGAGTTTCGACTTTGATGTATTGGAATCGTTCAGAATATGACTTTGCTTCCGCTAACGCCTGCGGCAAACTGGGGAGGCCTGCAAACGCAAATAGAACAGGCCAGTTGTCTTGAGCGGCGGCTTGGGCAACAACGGCTAGAGTCTTCGATTCGTCTTTATTTAGGTCTTGTGCTTCATCAATAAGAATCGCTAGGCCTGCTTGCTTCTCAGCTGCAGCTAGCGCTACATCTTTCATGATTTTTTTCAGATCGGTTTCGAGTATTCCAGTGTCGGCTCCGCCGCCAGGAAATTCTTTGAGGTCGATGCCAAAGTCCCATTTTCCTGAAGCGTCATAGGAGGCTTTGAATGAAAGGGCGGTCTTAAGTGCCTTAATTAGCCGTTTTCCGGCGGATGGGTGCGTGATATCGGTGAGTGGAGCATAGAGTCCTTCGCCGAGCATCTCGCGCAAGGGGCGATCGGGATCCGCCTCAACCTGGACGGTGATCCAGCTTCGTGCCTCGGCGTCGTGGCGGAGCTTTGTGAGAAGAACAGTCTTTCCCACGCCGCGAAGGCCATAGAGGATCAGTGGTTGGTCGGTGATGTTGCGCTCTGCACGCTGAAGAGCGATCGACCAGGACCGGATGGCGTCGTCGCGGCCAACGAGTGCACCGGGTCGTCTGCCGGCGCCGGGGACGTACGGGTTGCGGATAGGGTCCACGATAATATGCCCCTCATGGTCCAAGTGTAGCAATCTCTAGCCAAGTATAGCGTTTCACTACACTTCCCTATACCTTGCTATAGTCGTTAGACGTGCTGGACGCCGCTCGGTTGCTCACGCGGGAGGCGGCCGACATGTGTGACATCTTGTGATTGGTGTTGGTCTGTGCCCGTGCGTTGAGGTCGACTTTTTCGAACGAGGTAGACGGTGTCACCGTCGATCTCGTGCGAAAAAGTCGACCTCGCTGAGCGTGAGGGGCGTGAGAGTTAGAGAGGGTGGGGGAGCGGGAGTGCGCGGTGAGGGAGCGGCTACTCACCGCGCACTCACCGCCCCCTACCGCGCGCCTCATTCACTCCGCGGCCGCGCCTACGCCCTCAGCCTCGGTCACATCCGAGGCCTCAGCCTCGGCCATGTCCCCAACCTCAGCTCCGGCCGTCTCATCGGCCTCGCCGGTCTTCTGAGCTTCGCCAGCCTCGCCGGCCTTCTGGCCATCCTCGGCTGACGCTGACGCCCCCGACCCTGACGCCGACCCCGACCCCGCCGCTGCCGATGCCTTGAGCTCGGCGCGGGCCGCCTCCGGGTCGCTGGCCGCCAGGCGCCTGATGTAGCGCTGGTACCACGCCAGCGCCAGGCCGAGGAACACGACCACGCCGCCCACGTTGTACACGAGCGTGAGCCACAGCGCCTGGTCCACCGGCGTCGTCCCCGCGATGAAGACGAAGCTGAACACCGCCAGCAGGAACACCGTAATCGCCAGTCCCGTGGTCCGCGAGCCCATGCGGAACTCGCGCTCCGCACCGTCGTGGCGCAGCCGGAGCACCAGGTAGGCCAGCAGGATGAGCAGCGGCGGGATGAGCGCCGTCGCCGCCGTCATGTTGACGACGATCTCGAGCAGATCATTGATATTGCCCGATCCCAGCGCCGGGATGATGAGGATCGGCACCACGATGGCGAACTGCAGCCACGCCGCCCGCCACGGAATACCGTGCTCGTTGAGCTCGATGATCTTCTCCCCGAACATGCCTCGTGGGATCTCGGAGAAGAAGATCTTGACCGGCGTCGACGTCCACATGAGCAGCGATCCCAGCGTCGCCGCGAGCAGAATCAGTCCGACAACGCGGTAGGTGGCCAGCGCCGGAATTCCAAAGTATTCGCCGACGGCGCCCATGACCACGAACAGGCCGTTGGACAGCTCTAGCCCGCCCACCGGGACGAAGACATTCATGAGCAGCGAGGCCACCGCGTAGAGCAGGCCGATCATGAGCCCGGCGACGACGATCGTGCGCACGAAGGCCTTGACGCCGCCGCGCAGATCGTTGAGGAACACACCGACGGACTCCGCGCCGCCCACGCCCTGAATGATCCAGGCCAGCGTTCCCAGGAAAGCCCACGTGGTCGCGAAGGACGAGGTGTCCGGGGCGAGCGCGCCCATGGTGATCGGAGTGGCCGGCTCCACGCCGCCCGCCAGCGCGATGAGCGACATGACGACGAAAACAGCGGTGAGGACGAGCACCGCGGTCGCGCCCACCGACGTGATCGTGCCGATCCACTTGGCGCCCTTCGTCGATACCCAGGTCGCCACGGCGAAGATCACGATCGACAGCCCCGTGATCGCCCATGGCGACATCGTCTGCTCGTCGCCCGTGACCAGGTATGAGGTGAAGACCAGCACGAGCGGAAGCAGGGACGCGAAGAAGAAGAGGTTCACGAACCAGTAGCAGAAGGCGGCCATGAAAGCCCAGCGGCCGCCCATCGAGGTCTTCACCCACTGGTACACCCCGGACTCCGAGTCGCGGTTCATGGCGACGAACTCGGCGATGATCAGCGTGAACGGCACGAAGTACAGGATTGTGGCGAGGAAGAACGCCGGTGCTGAGGCCAGGCCGATGGCCACGTTGTTGTTGATGACATTTCGGATATTGAAGACGGCGGACACCGTCATGGTGAGAAGCGCGAATTGACCGATTCGCGCTCTGGTCTCGGACGACATGGGGAGAGTGCCTTTCTGACAGGAAATCGGATGGGGAAAGCCGGGTGGACGGGGGAAGGAGAGGAGAACCGGTCGGGGAGGCCTCGGGTCGGGCTCGACGAGCAGCAGACCCGGCAGCGGCGGTGCCGGGGCCTCTACGGTGGGTTCTTGGAGTTCCGAGGAGTAGCAGACCCGGGGGCGGCGGACCCGGAGCGCGCGGAGGGGCACACCATCCCCGCCCCCGGTAGCAGACCCGGGGGCGGCGGCCCCGGAGGACCGCTGGCGGCCGCGCCGACGCCGGAAGCGCCGCAGGGCCGCCCTCCGGGGGCGCCTACTTATTGGGGAAGGACGCCCCCTCGACGGTGACGCGGATGATCGCCGCCTGGCCGCCGTTGCCGGGCATCAGCCGGAAGGCCTCGTCGAGCCCGATGACGCCGAGACCCCCGGTGGGAACGGTGGTGGCGCTCGCGGTGCTCGCCCCGGTGGCGGCGCTCGCCCCGCCGGCGCTCAGGACCTCCCGGTCGCTGAGGTCGTCGTAAGGGGCTCGCACATCCGCCTCCGCGACGGGGACGACCTCGACCGCGAGATCGGCGTCAACGGCGTGGAGGACGGTGAGGTACCGGCGCGAGGCCACGAATCCGTCGCCGGTCCTCCAGGCTGCGAGCAGCCCCTCGGCCGGGCCCCTCCAATAGGTCAGGGAGTCGCCGATCGAATGAGCGACGCCCGGCTCGATGCGGTCGAGATTCTCGATCGCCTGGCGCGTGCGCTGCCACTTCTTGGCGTCTGCGCGCTCGCGGACGAGTGCCTCCGGGTCCTGGAAGATCCTCATGACGTCAGGCTCCTATCGCGTCGGCCGGCAGCGGCGGTGACGGTGGTAGTGGGATCGAGGAGTTCTCGGCCGGGCCGCCGAGACGGATGGGGCCGGCCTTGACGGCTGCTCCGGCGTCGGGGCAGGCATCGGGGCCGTCGAGGGGGATGAGATCGAAGGAGAAGGCGAAGTCCTCGAATCGGGTCCGGTAGGCATCGAGCACCTCAGAGCCCCAGGAGTTCGAGCCGAGCCCGAGCAGGCGGTGGTTGACATTGACGGTGACGTTCTCTCGCGCGATGAGATCGGTGCGATGGCGCGCGGCGTCGATGTCCTGACAGGTCCACGGCCATACCGAGAAGCAGAAGTCTTCCGGCGGACTCCCCGCCGCGGGTTCGCTCCCGCGGGCGACCGGAGGAGCGGTCTGCGGGAGCGCGGCGTCCGCCCGGCCCGGGCCTCCGCCCGGCGTCCTCGCCACCGCCAGTCCCGTCCCCCGCGAGTCGGTGAGCGCGAACCAGCGGACCCCGCCGCGGTTGGCGCAGTCCTGCGGCACCACGTACGGCGTCTGCATGTCCTCCACGGTCGAGGTCCATCTGCCGACGACGGCGGCCGCCCGGGAATCCGGGTAGTTCTCGCCCGGCCCGAGCCCCAGCCACGTGACCTCGCGACCGGTGCCGGGAGCCTCGAAGGTCACGCCGATTCGGGGAATGATGTCGTGGTAGTCGCCATAGGTGCGACCGCCGGCGCTCAGGCTCACGCCGCAGGCCGTCACCGTGTACGTCAGCGTCGCCTCGACCCCGAGATCGAGGGCCGGCGGGGCGATGAGTTGGACGACCTCGACGACGACGCCCTCGTCCTCCTCACGCCAGGCGACCGAGCGGGTGGAGGTCTGCATGACCTGCAGGTGCCGGCTCGTCCAGAGCTCGTCGCTCTCCTGCTGATGGTTGTCGATCAGCGGCGTCCAGAAGCCGATCGCGGGGGGTCCGGTCAGGACGCGGCGCCCTCGGCGCATCCACAGGCTCAGGGCACCGGTGACGGTGTCGAAGCGCACCTCCTGGTGATCGCTCGTGATCACGAGCTCGTCGCAGTCGATGCGCGCGCGGCAGGGGCGACCCGCTTCAGACGCGCGCGGCCGCATCCGGGCGGCCGCATCCGGGCCGGTCCGATCGGCGACGAGGAACTGGTAGACGCCCAGCTCGTGGCCCTGGGGCGCCCAGGCGGTCGCCGCCGTCGAGCGAACGCGGACGGTCAGGTGGGTCGGGCCCTCCGCAGCCGGCTCGACGGGGCAGGGCAGGGCCGTCTCCTGCTGCGGGGCGAGCGCGCCGGGCGGCAGCGTCCGGACCGATTCGGTCACGCCGTCGACGACGCGCTCCAGATCGAGAACGACATCCGAGGCGTCGGTGAAGAAGCGGCCGTTGCGCACATGCAGCACTCCGTCCGACCAGGAGACGGAGATCGGGCACAGGACCTGTTTGTACTCGGCCAGCCCGGGACTCGGCTCCTGCCAGGGGAAGACCAGTCCATCGATGCAGAAGTTCGCGTTGTTCGGGTAGTCGCCGTGGTCGCCGCCGTAGGTGTGGTACTCGCCGCCGTCCTCGGTGGCGGCGGCCAGGCCGTGGTCGCACCACTCCCAGACGAACTGCCCCTGGATGGACTCCCAGCGGTCGATGACCCGCTGATACTCGGCCAGGCCGCCGGGGCCATTGCCCATCGCATGGCCGTACTCGCACAGAATGCGCGGCTTGGCGTGAGGGTGCTCGCCGAAGTCGTTCATCTGGGACACGCGCGAGTACATCGTCGAGATCACGTCCACGCACTCGGCGTCACGATCCTCCTCGTAGTGCACGGGCCGCGGGTCGAGCTCCTTGCAGCGTGCGTACATGGCCCGGATGTTGCAGCCGAATCCCGATTCGTTGCCCAGCGACCACAGGACGATGCAGGCGTGGTTGCGCTCCTGGGCGACCAGGCGCTCGATGCGGTCGACGAAGGTGGTCTCCCAGTCCGGGTCGTCGGTGATGCGGGCGATATCGCCGACGTTCTCGAAGCCGTGGGTCTCCAGATCCGTCTCGGCGACCACCATGAGGCCGATCTCGTCGCACATCTCGTAGAAGCGCGGGTCGTTGGGGTAGTGGGAGGTCCGCACCGCGTTGATGTTGTGGAGCTTCATGAGCTCCAGGTCGCGGCGCACCCGCTCCATGTCGACGGCGCGGCCCCGGCGGTCGTCGTGGTCGTGGCGGTTGACGCCGCGCATCTTGATGTAGGCGCCGTTGAGCAGGAGGCGACCGTCCTGGATGGTCGCCTCGGCCAGCCCGAGGCGGTGGGGCACCGTCTCGGCCACGGCGCCGTCGTCGTCGCGCACCTCCATCAACAGGTCGTAGAGCGCGGGCGACTCCGGGTTCCATGTGATCGCGTCGGGGACGTGCACGGTGGAGGGCGCATCGTCGCTGGCGACGCCCTCCGCGTGCGAGCCGTCCGGGCCGGTGAGGGACCACCGGACGTCGCGGGCTCCGTGCGTGGTCACCTCCAGGGTGACGTCGGCGCCACCGTCGGCGGTCAGGCGAGTGCGGGTGCGGAAGTCCTCCAGGCGCACCGCTGGCCGAGTGATGAGGTAGACGTCGCGGAAGATCCCGGAGGCCCACCACATGTCCTGGTCCTCGACGTAGGTGCCGTCGCAGTACTGCAGGACCTTGATGGTCAGGAGGTTCGTCTCCCGGTTCAGGTGCTCGGTGACATCGAGCTCGGCGCTGAGACGCGAGCCCTTCGTCATGCCGACGAAGCCGCCGTTGACGTAGACCTCGGCGTAGGAGTCCACCCCGTCCAGGCGGAGGACGGCCTGTTCGCCGGGGCCGAGTGCGGGCCGGGGCAGTTCCCGCTGGTAGACGCCGGTCGGGTTCGCGGAGGGGACCAGGGGCTGCCTGACCGGGAAGGGGAAGCCCTCGTCGGTGTACTGCAGGCGGCCGTAGCCGTCGATCTGCCACAGGTGCGGGACCCGGACCTCGTCCCAGTCGGGGTGGGGCGAGGCGAGGTCGTCCTCGCGGACTCGGCCGGGGGAGTCGAAGAGGCGGAAGGACCACGTGCCGCTGAGGTCGGTGAAGCCCGTGGACAGCCTCCGGTCGCGGGTGGTCGCGGCTTCGGCCGAGGAGTAGCCGAAGAAGTAGGCCCGGGCCGGCAGTCGGTGCCGGTGGGGCAGGCCGGGATTCTCCCAGTCGTTCAAGTTCGCCATTGATCGTGCTCCTAGTGGGACCCAGCTGGGTGGGGAAGCGGGGAACCGGTTCCATGGTGATGTGGAACCGGTTCCACAAATGTAGGCGGAAGCCGTCCGGAGCGCAAGCAGGATGCGAATCCCCGCCTGTTCGAGCAGGATGGAGCCGTGACATCTCCGGGCAAGCGCGCGACCATCGCCGACGTCGCCCGCGCCGCCGGCGTCGCGCCCTCGACCGTCTCCCGGGTGCTCAACAACTCGCCGAAGAGCTCGCGGAAGGCCCGTGATCGAGTGATGCGCGCCATTAAGGAGACCGGATTCGTCGTCAACCGCCAGGGGCGCGCGCTCGCCGTCGGCAGGTCCGAGGCCATCGCGCTGCTCTTCACTGACCCTCTCGAAGAGCTCTTCGCCGACCCGACGTACGCGCGCCTGTGCCATGGGATCGTCTCCCGGCTCGCGGACGGCCCGAACCTCCCCATGATCCTGGAGGCGGCCACCCGGGCCGAGCGCGAGCGCGTCGTCGAGCACATGGGCAGGGGCGCCGTCGATGCCGTCATCGTCATCACGCCCTACGAGGGGGGCGAGCTCCTTGCCCGGCTTCGCGAGCTCGGACTGCCCGTCGTCCTGTGCGGCCAACTCGAGGGCGATCCCTACCGCGGTGTTTTCTCAAGCGTCTACTCCGATGACGTCGAGGGCGCGGCGCTCGCCGCCCAGGCCCTCGTGGACGCGGGCAGGCGCGAGGTCATCTGCGTGATGGGCCCCGCCGGGAACCCGGCGTCAGCGGATCGCCTCCGCGGCTATCGGCGGGTGCTCGGCGAGCGCATGGGCGCCGACCGGGTCATCCACACCGGCTGGGATCAGCTCAACGGGCACCGGGCGATGCGCGAGCTCCTGGAGGCCGGCATCCGCTTCGATGCGGTCCTGGCCGGCTCGGACCGTATCGCCATCGGCGCCATTGAGGCCCTGCGCGAGGCCGGGAGGGACGTTCCGGGCGACGTTTCGGTCATCGGGTTCGATGATCACGCCCTGGCCGCGCAGTGCAGCCCAGGCTTGACGACCGTTCACCAGCCGCTGCGCGAGGAGGGCGCACGCGCGGCCGAGCTCGTGCTCGCCATGATCGACGGGGCGCCCCCCGAGACGGTCGTCATGGAGATGCGCCTGGTCGAGCGGGCCTCAGTCTGACCGGGGTTGAGCGGGTCTGAGTGGGGTTGAGTGGTTCAGGGCGGGATCGGCGCCTTCCGCCGGCGCCCGCGGCCGGTTGCCGGCCCGCGTCAGTTCCAGAGAACGACGGGGAACGAAAGAGAATGACAGGGAAAGACTCGGCCCGCGGGCCGAGGTATGTCCCCCGGCCCGCGGGCCTGCGTCATCAAGGAGCCCTGCCCCGGAGTTCCCAATCCCCGGGGAGTGCACCTCCTTCGCCGGGACGGTCAGCGACGGGCTCCCTAAGACCCATCCTGACCTCGGCGACGAACCGGTCGATGGGCTCCCCAACCCTCACGGTCCGCCCCGCCCGGCGGTAACGATTATGTAACAGGACCGGACTGGAAAGTTACTCCGGTAAGCCTGAGAAATGCCTAGGAAACTGATTCCCCGGGTCGATCCGGGCCGTTGTGGCGCAGTCGTTCGTCGTGCATTCATCGTGAATTCCAGGATGAGCGGCTCGTCGCACAAGCGGGGGTGCTCCGCCCTCGAAGACCGGGCCCGCGGCGCCGGGTTGTCTCTCCCGGCCCGCGGGCCTGCGGCGTCGAGGGGCTCACCTCCGGGTTCCCTGATATCCGGGGAGCACACCCTCCTTCGCCGGAGCGAATCCGTCAGGGGTCCCTGTAAACCCTGCGATTCTCGGTCGGGCCTGTCCGTGGGGAATCCGGTTCCTCACGACCCGCACCGTCCGGCGGCAGTCACTATGCAACCGGCCGCACCTGAACGCTCGCCCCCGCGCAACCTGTGAATGCGCTACGAATCCTGCCTTCCCGCATTGCCGGATACTCCCCGATCCGCGTGATCCCCTGATTCCCCGGCGCTCGCTATAACCGGCACTACCCGGGGACGCCCCGGCGTCGGGGGTGCCCCGGCCCCGGCGCCGGCATGCCTCAGCGTCTGCGATTCAGGAACCCGCGTACGACGACACCCGGTGGCTGGTGCGCGTTCGCCTGGTGATCCTGGTGGGTCCGGCTGGGGCTGCGGAGGATGCGGAGGCCGCGGGGGCGGCTGCGGATACGGGGGTGGGCGTGGGCCACGCCTGCCAGGCGCCGCGCTCGATGTGCACGGCCGCCCAGGTGCGCAGGTACGGATTCAGTCCCCACGCCTCCAGGAAGCGCCAGGGGCCGCCGTCCCGGTGCCGGGTCTTGACCGAGACGCTGAACCTGACGTGCTCGAGCTCGTCGAGGCGGACCGGCCCCTCCAGGGCGTCCAGTTCGGCGAGCCCCGGCTGGCGAGCGGGCCGGGGGCGCTCCGGAATGGTCTCCAGCTCGCGAACGTAGGCGTAGGCGTAGGCCACATGGCGCACCTCCACGTGCCTGCCTCGCCATACGGCCCGCACCCGGGCCACGGAGAACGTTCCGTCGAGCTGCGAGGTTGCGATCGGATCGGTCATCCACCACTTCGAGTAGTTCCGATCGATGCCGAAACCCTGCGGACACGGATAGTAGGGGTCGGCCTTCAGGAGGGTCACCGGCTCGGGGTACACGTGGTCGCGGTCGTGGAACTCCTGAGCCTTGAACGGCATGCCTCCGAGCACCGCGAACGTCTGCCCCGACGCGGGCACCGGTCCGACGTACGACGGCGTCCAGCCCTCCAGCGGCGCCTCGGGCGCAGAGCCGGAGGTCCCGAGCCCGCTGAAGCCCTGCGGCAGCACCACCCGCCAGTCCATGAAGCGATCGGGGACGGAGGCCGTCAGCTCACCGCCGATCGCCGTCAGGGAGCGGGTCTGCTCCACGACCACCCGTGTCAGCCTCGACAGGTCCACCCAGTCTCCGAGCGCATCGCGCTCATCCGCGCTCACCCGCGCCTTGTCCCCCCACACGTCGAGCAGCCGCACCGGCGTGCGGTCGAGCATCGCCGAGGCCGCGGCCCGGAAGCCGTCAACAGTGGCCTCCCGCGGCAGCCTCCGCCCCCACGCGCCGTGATCGGCCCAGGTCGAGAAACCGCTCGGGCGCTCCACGGTCTGCGGAACCAGCAACGACCAGGCTCCGCCGCTGGGCAGCGTGTAGCGATCGAAGTCGCTTCCCCAGGACTGGCCGGACGACTGCCATGTCGCGGCCAACGTGTCCCACCGCGCCACCGTGCCCGCCGGGAGGAGTCGTTCCGCCGAGGCGCCGCCGTCGCCGAGGGATGCCGAGCGCGCGTAGTCGCCCACCCGCACCGGACCTGAGAGCGGTGGCACCACGACGCCGCTCACGGTCTCACCGGTTTGTCCTGCCTGTGAGCGTCCTTGCACCTGTTCATCATCCTCACGTGCTCGTGCCTGTCGTGCTCGCCGCGCGGGGCGCTGGAGTGGATCACTGGGTTGCTGCTCGCCGAGCTGCTGGACGGCCGCTGCCGATGCCCTCCGGCGTCTGGGCGGATGCTGCGTCGGCGAAGAACCCGGTGCGGTCGGTCCGGCCCCGGTCCGCTGAGGCCGCCTCGGCACTCCTGCGCCCCGCGGGTTCATGCCGCTGCCGTTCCCTGACGCGGGTGGGCGAGCGCGGCGCCCAGGTTCTGGGCGGGGCCGCCGAGCAGGCCGTCCTGGCTGCAGGCGTCGATGGTGGACCTGATGGTTTCGATGGTGGAGATGAACCGACTGTTCCACGCCTCCTGATAGGCCCCCGTCGGTACGGGGCTCGTCTCCGTCTCAGTCTCAGGCTCATCGTCCGGCTGCGATGTGATCCGGCGGCTCCCGACACCCGGGTCCAGGTCGACGGCGGCCCGGACGCGGTCCCAGGCGCCATCCGGTGCCGTGTGCTCACCGGTAGTCGCGTCCCGGTAGACGTCCAGCGCCTCGATGAGCGCATCGGCGACCGGGTCGGCGCTCAGGCGGCACAGCCACTGGTCGGCGGCGCTTCCTGATCTTTCGGGGTGAAGTCCCAGGATGTCGAAGAGCCTGGCGTGAAGATCCGCCAGGCCGGATTCAGAGGATGTCGGGTCGGGGCGCTCCGGCAGATGATCGATCTCGAGTCGGTGCAGGTCGAGGGCGAGGGTGTAGAGCCGGCCGAGCCCGGTGGCCAGGCTCGCCAGCACCTGATCGCGGTTCGTCGTCGACAGACGCCCATCGCGAATGGTCTGCAGCCCGTCGTCGATGAGGTCGCTGGAGGAGGACGCCTTGAACTGCAGCTCAAGGTGCTGCTGAGGCGTCAGGTCCGTCGCTACCGCATCGTGTGTTACCACATCGTGATCATAGGGTGGTGCAGACCTCCCTCGCTGACGACGCGCGGCACGTCGCAGGTGTTGCGGACCCCACCTTAAGCGCTTCTGGTGGTTCTCGCGGTGCGGCGCGCTGCGTCGTGGGCGGCTTGCCGCAGGTGTCCGCGCCGTCGCGGAGCCGGGTGCGGCGGATGCCTCCGCCGCATCGTTGGCGTCTTCCTTGTCTTCTGTATTTTCCGTGTTTCCTGTGTCTTCGTGTGTGTTGCGCGTGCTGCACGCTCCTCGGTGCGAGTCGTGGGGTGCGGATCCGAACGGGGCCCGTCTGTAGCCCGTATATATGCAGTTAGGGAGGAACCCGGCGCCGTTGACGGGTCCCTGAGGAGCAAGGCTCTCATGACCAACGTTACCTTTCTGTGACGAAAACCACTAACTAGGGGGAAACTAGGGAAAGTCAGACAACCTGTCAGCTTTTGACATCACTCCCGACGCGTCTTCCAGGGACTGAGGTCCTCTGATCCTCTTGGGTCCGCTTGAGCCCTCTTCGGTCCTTCGGCGGTTCTGCTGTCGGTCGCGCGGCGGGCGATTCCGCTCCGACGGCCGGGCGGCGGTTCCGTTGTCAGACGGGCTGTCAGGCGCGCGGGGCGGGACCCGACATATGGGTGCCATCCCAACGGCAACAGCTCCGGCAACGGCCTTGGCGGCCCGGCTCGCCGCCGCTCGATTCCTCGGCGAGCGCCTCCACCCCGGTCGCGCCGAGGACTCGCGTCACCTTCTGCATCTACAGCACCTACTGCACCTGCTGAAGCTCTTGGTCTCTTGCTGCCCTCCTGCAAGCGCATTCGGATGCGCCTCATCATGTTCGGAGCGGCAGAGCATCCGCTGTTGTACTCCTGTACTCCGATTGAGGATCAAGCGGCACGCGTGAACAGACCGAAACAATGACTTTCGCCTTCCTGTGGCTACGCTGGCCCTGTGAGTCCGACGCCATCGCATGAGCCGAAGCCCGACCAGTGCTCTGAGCAACGAGTGGCTGTCATCATCCCCGCCAAGGATGAGGCGGATCGCATCGCCGCCACGGTCCGGGCCTGCCGGTCCATTCCCCGCGTCGATCTCGTCGTCGTCGTCGATGACGGCTCCGCCGACGGCACCCAGGATCATGCTCGAGCCGCCGGCGCGGTGACGGTTCGGCACTCCGTCGGCCGCGGCAAGGCCTCCGCCCTGGAGACCGGGGCCAGCGTGGTGGGAATGCGCGACTACGTGGACGGCCCCGCTCGTCTGCTGCTCTTCATCGATGCCGACCTGGGCGACTCCGCCGCCGCCTGCGCCGAGC
>ERZ773004.1199-NODE-1199-length-13351-cov-31.371616_pt1 | contig 13351 bp, 12 predicted proteins | sample MGYA00580667_ERZ773004 | MGnify/ENA primary metagenome ERZ773004 (study PRJEB29015, sample SAMEA2737963) | human oral metagenome | biome: human oral; feature: human-associated habitat; material: dental | place: China | collected 2123 ... | reverse complement strand
TCTTACCCACGTAGTCGGCTCGGATGGGCAGCTCCCGGTGTCCGCGGTCCACGAGCGTGGCCAGCTGCACGGCCCGGGGGCGGCCGACGGCGCCCAGGGCGTCGAGGGCGGCCCGGATGGTGCGCCCGGAGTAGAGGACGTCGTCAACGAGGATGACGACTTTGCCATCGATGCCGCCCTGGGGGATCTCCGTGGGGCGGGGAACACGGATCGGGTGACGTCCCAGGTCATCGCGGTACATGGTGATGTCCAGGGTGCCGACCGGAACCTTGGTATCTGCCTGCGCCTGTCCCGACTGCTCGGACCACTGCGTCCCTTCTCCCGCGGCGACAGCAAGCGCCTCCACGAGTCTGTGCGCGAGTGGTGCTCCCCCACTGGGGATCCCGAGGACGACGATGTCCTGCGTCCCGTGGTTGCGCTCCAGGATCTCGTGCGCGATACGGAACAGGGAGCGGGCTATATCGGGAGGTCCGAGGATCTCCTTGCCCTGGATCGGTGCGCCAGAGGCGCCTGACAAACTTTCGGCCATTTCAGGCCTCCTTCCCCGCCTCTCTGGACGGACTTAAAGGATGTTGGTCGCCATCGAGTCTACGTCACCTCCGGCGGGATGTGCTTGCCCACACAGCACCACCTTCAGAGACGAAGGTCACGCCAAAGACTGTGGATCGGCTCAGAACCTGACACACGTCGCAGCCGGACGTGTTTCGCACCTACAAACCTTCCGTAACAATGTCTAGTCTTAGCCCAATGCTCAGGCGTCGTCAGACGCTGACTGCGAGATCGTCACAACATGTCGAGAGCTTGAGAAGTGAGTGCCGGATCCATCTGAGCCCGATTGAGAGCTGAACGATGTCGTGGAGCAGGCACGATCCGGTGTTGCTGCTGCGCCAGCGACTTCTTCTCAAGCAAGGAATGCCCTCATGGAACTCCCTACTCGACGTTCGATCATCACCGGCCTCGGCGCCGGAGCAGGACTGGCCGCCGCCGGTCTCGCCTCCCCCTTGCCGGCAGCGGCGGCGGAGTCGTCTTACGATTTCAGCAGCGTCATCTTCAATGAGCAGTTCTCTGACGGGACGGACTTCTCCCCGTCACGATGGCGGGACAACCGCTCTGAGCCCGAGTCCTGTGCCAGCTACGACTGGGGGGTGTTCACCCATGACACCCACAGCGTCAGCAACGGTGTCGGACACGTCCTGTGGCGCAAGCGGGCCACCCCCCTCAAGGGCTTCCAGAACCGCTTCGACAAAGAGCCGACCCTGCGCTACGTCAACCAGGCCTTTGTCACCACACAAGGGCTGTTCTCCTTCGTCTACGGCTCCTTGGAGACCCGGGCACGCTTCCCTCAGTCGGCCGAGGGACTCTTCGCCGGCATCTGGTTGCGGGCGGACGACGGCGGTAACGGCGGCGAGATCGATGTTGTGGAGACCTACGGCGGCGGCAGTGCCACCGGTATCGCCGAGTCGACTGTGCACTACGGCCAGGCGGGGGGCAAAGGCAGCAACCTGGGGGTCTCACCGCGGCCCGATCTCACCCAGTGGCACACCTACGGGATGGAGAAGACCCCCGAGAGTATTCTCTTCCTCTTCGACGGTCAGCCCTACCATGAGGTCTTGCGTTCAGCATCGCAGCAGGAGTTCGATGCCTGCTTCGGTGACGACGCTGCGTACCACATCTGCCTGACCACGCACAGCGGAAGCATCCACCGGGGACGACTCAAGCACGAGGGCTTCACGCAGGCCCAGGTGGATATTGACTACATCGTCGTGCGGGCCATGGATGAGTAGTTGATGCAGCGCCCGTTGTTCTCATCGGGCCCGGGAACAAATCATGCTGGCTGCGTTCCCGGGGCCTGAGACGCTCTGACCGCCGGGTCCAGCGCCTTATTCATACGGAGAAGAAACACGAGCCCCACTGCGATCAGAACCTCCACCAGGTCGCAGACGACAAGCAGTGGTTCAAGCAGTGGTTCAAGAGTGGAGCCGGACAAGGCCGTCAAAGGCCAAACGACACAAATGATGAAGATGGGAAGTCCCGCCACGACACTCGCGGCCAGCAGAGCCGACGTTGGCATCTTGGCCTCGACCCATCCATCAGGCTGAACCTGAGGCGTCCGGGAATGTGCTCGAATACAAGCGATGAGAGCAAGGATGAACGTAGCAACCCAAGCAATACCAACGATATACGGGGTGACGAGCACAACGAAAAGGGCAAAGAATCCGAACGGCAGATCGTACTCCCCGTGGGTGATGAGCAAGGCGAGAAAGGTGGTGGTAAAGATCATCTGGATGATCATGGTGATGAGCCCGATGATGCCGCCGGCGACCGAGACCTTGCGGGTCGCGGAGCGCTTGCGTTTAACCATCGTCAGGACCGGGTCGTTCCAGCCGAAGCCAGGAGCAGGCGTCTGCCCCATCGGAGGGATGTAGCGACCGTCAGGAATAGGCATGGGTTACTCCAGCATTGGTAGAGGGGATGGCCTCAGCCTAGGTCATCCGCGTCGGATGGGCACAGCTCACGACATAGGGAGCCCGCCCCATGCCACGAGCCCCTCAATCCGTGCCTCAGCCGCTCAGCATTCGAGCTCCTGGCGACTAAGACACTCTCACCAATGGGTCCAATGCCTTGCTCCTACGGAGAAGATAGAAGATGCCCACCGCGATGAGAGCCTCCACCAGGTCGCAGGCAAGAAGCATTGAATTGAAGACGGTGGTGTGGGAGTACCCATCATCGATGCCCTGGCGGATCAGCAAGTACAAAGTAGCATAAATGACGAGGGTGGGAAGTCCCGCCACGATACTCGCGGCCAGCATTGCCGACGTTGGCATCTTGGCCTCGACCCATCCATCAGGCTGAACCCGAGGCGTGCGGGAATGAGCCCGAATACAAGCGATGAGAGCGACGATGAACGTAGCGACCCACACGAGGCCAACGACGAATGGGCCGGCGATCATTATAAGAACGGCAAGGAGTGCGAAACCCAGGAACGGCAAGATATTAGCGGCGAATAGGAAAGTCGTGATGAACACCTGAATGAGCATGGTGATAAGCCCGATGGTGCAGCTTGAGACCGAGACCTTGCGGGTCACGGAGCGCTTGCGCTGAACCTCCATCAGCACAGGGTCGTTCGAGCCGAAGCCAGCAACAGGAGCATTCTGCCCCATTGGAGGGTTCCCCATTGAGGAGGCGTAGCGGCCGTAAGGAACCGGCATGGGGGTGTTCCGCAGATAACCGGCGCCCTCGATCCGGGGGTAGTCATGGGGATTCTGGGGAGGTAGGTGACTCATGGGGTACTCCGGCATCGGCAGAGAGGGGTGGGTGGCCCTCAGCCTAGGCGACCGGCGTCGAATGGGCACAGCTCAGGGCATAGGGAGTCCACCCCATGCCGCAAGCCCCTCGCTCCATGGCTCGGCGCTCAGCATCCCGCACGGATCAACCTCGAAGCGCATCGCAGTAACTCGCCGGCCCCCAAGTTCTCATCGCCCGGAGGTCATGCGGACTGCGCTCTCGGGGCCTGAGACACTCTGACCGCCGGGTCCAACGCCATGCTCATACGGAGAAGAAAGACGAAACCCACCGCGATCAGGAGCTGGGTCAGTCCGAAGACCATGAGCAGTGGCTCCAGGAAGCCATCAATGAACTCAGCAGTGCCGCCACCTGAGAGCCCCTCACTCAACACCACGTACATGATGAGGGTGGGCAGTCCTGCCACGATGCTCGTGACCAGCAGGGCCAGCGTCGGCTTCTTGGCCTGAACCCATCCATCAGGCTGAACCTGAGGCATGCGGGAACGGGCCTGAACGCAGGCGACGAGAGCCAGGATGAAGGTGAGGATCCAACCGAGGCCGACGACCATCGGGACGAAGATAACGATGAGAAGCGATACGAACAGCAAGAACGGGCTCTGGTGCCCCACGTACCCGATGGCGAGGAACATGGTGACGACGATGATCATCTGGATCGTCATGGTAATGACCCCGATGATGCCGCTGGCGAGCGAGACCTTACGGGTCGCGGAACGCTTGCGCTCGCATGTGCCGACCGGGTCGTTCCAGGCGAATACAGGTACCGGGGCCAGTCCCATCGGGGGGTAGGGGCCGTAAGGAACAGGCATGGGTCCGTTCCACGGATGACCTCCGGGCGCTGCTGAGGACGGCGGGAGGCCTCCGAAGGGATAGGGCCCGGCGGGGTAGGCCATTCCCGATGCCGCCCAGGGGTAGCCTGCCCCGTGGGGGCCGGCCAGCACTGCTGCAGGCTTCTCGACGCCACTTGTCCCGTCCTGCGGGGCGCCGATGCCCGTGATGTAGGGGTAGTCGTTGGGATCCTGGGGAGGTAGCTGACTCACGGGGTACTCCAGCATCGGCAGAGGGGACGGCCTCAGCCTAGGCCACCGGTGTCAGACGGACGCGGCTCTCGGCATAGGGAATCCTCCCCATGCCGTGAGCCCGTCGCTAGACGTCTCATCCCAAGGTATCGGCGAGGTCCCCGATACGCCCCAGAAGTCCTCCGAGGTACCTGGGTGACTCGTCAGTGGAGAGCATTCGGCTCAGCGTCATGGCCTCATCCACGGCGACCGGTGCATCCACCTCGTCGTTGTAAACGATCTCCCAGGTGGCGACTCGCGCAATGGCGCGGTCGACAGCCGGCATTCGCCCCAGGGTCCATCCCTGGGCGTATGTCTGGATCGTCTCATCGACGTCGTCCAAGTGGTCACACACACCGTTGAGGATCTCTCGGGTGTAGGCAGGGGCCTCGGTGTGGTTGGCCGAGCTGACGGCGCGCAGCTGCGCGAAGGAGCGCAGCTCCTCAGCACCCTCAGCGCTCAGCATCCCGCGCTGATCGGCCTCGAAGAGGATCTCGATGGCACGCCGGCGCGCCTTGGTGCGAGCGGTCACCGGGTGGCGCGATGCGGGGCTCGAGTGGGTCGAGCCCTCCTCGGGATGCTCGGTCATCAGTCGTTGACGCGGGAGATGTAGGAGCCGGAGCGGGTGTCCACCTTGACCTTGTCACCGGTGTTGAGGAACAGCGGGACCTGGATCTCAGCACCGGTTTCGACCGTGGCGGGCTTGGTACCGGCACTGGAGCGGTCGCCCTGCAGGCCCGGCTCGGTGTGGGAGATCGTCAGGACCACGGAGGCCGGCAGCTCGACGAACAGCACCGAGTCCTCGTGGAAGGCAACGATGACCTCCTGGTTCTCCAGCATGAAGGTGGCGGCGTCGCCGACGGTGGCTGAGGGGACGTAGGTCTGCTCGTAGGACTTGACATCCATGAAGACGTAGTCGTCGCCGTCCTTGTAGAGGTACTGCATGTCACGCCGGTCAACGGTGGCGGTCTCAACCTTGAGGCCGGCGTTGAAGGTCTTGTCAACGGTCTTGCCGGACAGGACGTTCTTGATCTTGGTGCGCACGAAGGCTGGGCCCTTGCCGGGCTTGACGTGCTGGAACTCCACTACCTGCCACAGCTGGCCCTCGAGGTTGAGCACCATGCCGTTCTTCAGGTCGTTCGTCGTGGCCACGAGGGTTTCCTCACTGTTGCATTGCGTCTGGGACGCGCTGATCCTACCGCGAGGCGCCACACTCACCCCGTGACGGGCGTGTCGCACCGATCACGAGTGGCGGGACAAATCGGTGCCGATGTCGTTCGTCACCTTCTGAGCGGCCTCGTCGGGGGTCGTCGCGGTGGTGTCGATGACGACGTCGGCCATGTCCCGGCACAGGGTCTGGCGCTCATGGAGCATCTGGACGAACTGGTGATGGACAGTTCCCAGGGCCACGGACCGCGGCGCGTCAAGACCGTTACGAGTGGCCAGGACCCGGGTAGCACAGGTTAGGGCAACGACGTGGTGAGTACTGCGGCCGGCGAGCCTGAGACGCTCGAGGCCCTGACGCACTCCCCTGGCCTCCAGGCAGCCCGATCCCAGGGCGACGACGAGGCCCCCGGTCTCGGCCCGTTCCAGGAGCCGTTCAGCGGTGCCGGCCTCGATGCGGCGGTACTCGGTCTCCGCCACCGCGACGAGCGCCAGCTCGGGGCGAGTTCCCAGCTCATCGGCGACGAGCTGGCCCAGATCGAGCACGGGAAGGCCCTGGGCACTCCCGATGGCACGGGCCACGCTGGAGCAGCCGGCAGCGGGCGGGCCGATGAGGATGAGGGAACCCGGTGCCGTGGCGCTCAACCGCGGTTCCCTTCTGCCGGGCTGGGCCCACCGGTGACTGCCTCGTGAGCCGATAGGAGAACGCTCTCCGCCGGTGCCTGAACCCTCACGGGTCTGGCGATGTCATCGAGCAGGACGAGGCGCAGTCGCCCACTGCGTACCTTCTTGTCGCTCATCATGGCCTCCTTGAGCTCTTCCCAGCGCCCCTCCCCTTCGGAGAAGCGGGTTGGCAGACCGACCGCTTCCAGGCTCTGACGGTGCAGGGCGAGCGCGTCTCTGCTCAGATTGCCGTTGCGGTGGGCGATCTCGGCGGCGAAGACGCAGCCGACGGCGACCGCCTCTCCGTGACGCCAGGAGTACCCGGTGACCTTCTCGATCGCGTGGGCGTAGGTGTGTCCGTAGTTGAGGACCTCCCGCAGGCCGGACTCGGTGAGATCCTCCCCCACCACGGCGGCCTTGACCGCGACGGATCGGGCAACCAGGTCGGCCAGCACTGGCGAGTCCCAGGTCAGGCAGTCGGCAGGATCGGCCAGGACCCGGTCGAGAATGGCTGAGTCGGCGATCAGGCCGCACTTGATGACCTCGCCAAGTCCTGCCCGTAGCTCAGCGGCCGGCAGAGTGGAGAGCATCTCCAGGTCGGCGATGACGGCGGCCGGCGGGTGAAAGGCACCCACCAGGTTCTTGCCTGCCTGCGTGTCGATTCCGGTCTTGCCACCGACGGCGGCGTCCACCATGGCCAGCAGCGTGGTGGGCACCTGAACCACGGGAACACCTCGCAGCCAGGTCGCAGCCGCGAGACCCGCCAGGTCCGTCGTCGCCCCGCCACCGAGACCGACGACGAGTCCGTCACGACCCAGGCGGAAGGAGCCAAGCCGGTCCCACAGATACTCCAGGACGCGCGCCTTCTTGGCAGCCTCTCCGTTGGGGACCTCGATGCTCAGGACTCGCAGGCCTTCGTTGGTGAGCGCCGCCTCGGCTGCACGGGCACGGTCGGCCAGTGCCTTGGCGTGGATGATGGTCACACCTCCCCCACCCGCTCCGGGGGTCTCCTGCACGATGCGGGCCAGCTCGGCCAGGATCCCGTGGCCGATGAGGACGTCGTAGGGGCGCTCGCCGGCGACGCTGACTCGCCGTGCACCGCTGCCAACCTCCGTGGTTGCCGCGGGCCGGACACGCCGAGGCGAGGCGTCGCCCCCGTCCGGGACAGTGGCGGAGTCCGACTGCCCCTCGGCCATGGGAGCCAGGACACTGACCGCCTGAGCGGTCTGGACCCCCAGGGCCACCAGGATGAGAGCAGCGACCTGCTGGGGACTGAGCCCATCGGTGGGCACAGTGAGAGTAGCAACCTCGGAGTACAGCGGCGAGCGCTGAGCATAAAGGGCCTCCATGCGCGCCAGCACGCCTGCATGCTCCCCCTGCTCCTCACTGCGCTGCTGAGCCGCGCGGGTCTGGTCGGAGTCCGCGTCCGGGGCCATGACCGGCCGCCCGGTCCCGTCGCCCACGTGCTTGGCCGCGGTGCTCGGGGAGGCGGACAGGTAGATGACCGTGTGACCGCGCAGCAGGTCTCGGTTCTCGGGACGCAGTACCGCTCCCCCGCCCAGGGCAATGACGCCTTGAGCCGCAGCCGGGGAGTCCAAGACGGCCCGCATGGCCCGGTGCTCACGGTCACGGAAGCACTCCTCGCCTTCGGCGGCGAAGATCTCAGGGATCGTCATGCGGGCTCGCCGGCGGATCTCGGCGTCGGTGTCGGTGACCTGGACGCCCAGAGCCTGAGCCAGAAGCCTGGCCTGAGTGGTCTTGCCCGCACCGGGCAATCCCACCAGTACCAGGGGCAGCTGGTCATCACGCAGAGTGATGGTCGGAACACGCTTCCAGGTCATGATCGTGACTCCCTCTCCGTTGAGATCGCTGTGGGTGCTACCAGTATCGCCCCAGCAAAGCGACTTGCTACGAGATTCACCGCTCGGTTCGCCACTGCGTCCGTTCAGCGATGCGGGTCAGGTAGGAGCGCAGGTTACGCCCAGCCTCATCGGCCGAGTCGCCTCCGGTCTTGTCCAGTAACAGGTCGGCCAGGACCAGAGCGGTCATGGCCTGTGCAATGACCGCTCCGGGAACGACGGCGCACACGTCAGAGCGCTGGTGGAGCCCGGTGGCGGGCTCGCCCGTGGTCAGGTCGACGGTGCTCAGGGCCCTGGGCACCGTGGAGATCGGCTTGAAGGCGGCCCGTACCCGCACGTCGGAGCCGTTGGAGATTCCGCCCTCGATGCCACCGGCGCGGTTGGTGGTCCGGGTGAGCGTTCCGCAGTCCACTGAGATGATCTCGTCGTGGGCGGCCGAGCCCCGCCGGGCCGCCTCGGCGAAGCCGTCACCGATCTCCACGCCCTTGACGGCCTGGATCCCCATGAGCGCGGCCGCCAGGCGCGCGTCCAAGCGGCGGTCGGCGCTGACATGGGTGCCCAGTCCCACCGGGACACCGGTGGCGATGACCTCAACAACGCCCCCGAGCGTGTCACCGTCCTTCCTGGTGGCATCGATCTGGGCAACCATGGCGGCGCTGGTGGCAGGATCCGTGCAGCGCACGGGGTCGGCGTCCAGGCGCGCGGTGTCCTCAGCGCTGGGCGGGGGTACGTCATCGGGCAGGGCGACTGATCCGATCCGCACGACGTGGCTCACCAGCCGGACACCAGCGATCTGCTCCAGAATGGCCTCGGCCACGGCCCCCAGCGCCACCCGGGCGGCGGTCTCGCGGGCTGAGGCCCGTTCCAGGACCGGGCGGGCCTCGGGCAGGTCGTACTTGAGCATCCCCGGCAGGTCCGCGTGCCCGGGCCTGGGGCGGGTCAGCGGGCGGTTACGGGCAATCTCGCGCTCGTCACCGGTGCCGGCGTCGATGAGCAGGTCGTTGGGGTCCACGGGGTCGGCGCTCATCACCGTGGACCACTTGGGCCACTCGGAGTTGCCGATCTGCAGGGCGATGGGGCTGCCGATGGTGCTTCCGTGGCGGATGCCCCCTAGTACCCGCAGCTCGTCGCGCTCGAAGGCCTGGCGGGCACCGCGCCCGTGCCCCAGTCGCCGCCGGGCCAGTGCCGCCCGGATGTCCTCACTGGTGATCCGAACGCCCGCGGGCACGCCTTCCAGCACCGCGGTCAGAGCCTCGCCGTGGGATTCCCCGGCCGTCATCCATCGAAGCATGGGGTAGATACTCTCACACGCCGATACCGCCGCTGGTACCCCCCGTCGGAGTTCCCAGTAGTTCTCCGCGCAGGCATCAGTCGTTGGTGCGAACCGGAGTTGTTGAGGGCGGGGCCAGCGCCGAGCGCAGCGCTGCACGCATGCACTCGATGTCTGGCTGCCGCCCGGTCATGAGCTGCACCTGGGGCACTGCCTGGTGCAGGAGCATCAGCCAGCCCGGGGCGAGGGCTCCCCCGGCGTCCGCCCAAGCACCGGCGACGGCAGTGGGCCAAGGGGCGTAGACGACGTCGAGCATCACGGCTCCTGCTTGGGTGCCCTCGGCCCGGGCCAGGGCCTGCCTGAGCGGGCCCTCCAACGGATCGGCCGCATGCGCGGGCAGAGTCGAGATGACGACATCGGCTGCGGCCAGGCGCTGGGCCGCCTCGGTGTTGGAGGTCGAGTCAGCCGGCTTCCAGGTGAAGGGCTCGATATCCAGCCCCATACGGTGGGCGGCGCTGAGTGCGCGGCCGGGGCCGGCGTGCCGCCGAGCCACGACGGTGATCCGGCCGGCCCGGAGCTCTCCGAGCGCCGCGAGGGCGGAGCAGGCGGTGGCGCCCGAACCGAGCACCACGGCCTGCTCGATCCGGAGTTGAGCATCCGAGGAGCCCGGTGTCTGGGTGCGGGCGGCCTCCCTTAGTGCACCGACAATGCCTGCGACGTCGGTGTTGAAGCCGGTCAGGAGCGCATCTCCTGCTCCGCTGCGCTGTGCCACCACGGTGTTGACGGCACCGACAGCCTCAGCGAGAGGATCGATGACGTCCAGGTGCGCCAGGAGAACCTGCTTGAGAGGCATGGTGACGCTCAGACCCGCCCAGGCGGGTCCGGCCTGAACCGGAGCGGCCAGCTCGGCGAGCAGGCCCGGCAGGGATTCGGAGTCCGTCTCACGCCGCTCATAGGACCAGTCCTCCAGCCCCAGCCCGGCGTAGGCGGCCCGGTGCAGCACGGGAGACAGTGAGTGGCTCACCGGCCGACCGATGACGGCAGCGCGGTGGCGTATCACAGGCCGGCCTCCTCAGCCATTCTTCTTGCTCTCGTTGCCCTCGCAGACGTCCTTGTTCTTGTTGCAGTAGTCGGAGAGCTTCTTGGTGTTGGCCTTCTGCTCCTCATTGGTGGAGGCGAACAGAGTCTCGCCGGTCTTGAGGTTGACCGTGACGAAGTAGAGCCAGCTCCCCGCCGGCGGGTTGAGCACCGCCTTGATGGCCGCTTCATCGGGATTGCCGATCGGGCCTGGCGGGAGCCCCTGGTGAACGTAGGTGTTGTACGGATTGCTGGCGTCCTGATTCTCCGCCTCGGAGGGGATGCCACCGTCACGGCCCAGGCCGTACTGCACTGTCGAGTCCATCTGGAGCAGACCGTGGGTCTCCCCGTCAGTCTGCGTCAGACGGTTCTCGATAACCCGGGCGACCTGCCCGTAGTACTGCTCCTTGTTCACCTCTCGTTCGACGATGGAGGCCTTGATCAGAACCTTCTGGTAGTCCTCCTTGGGCACCTTGAGCTCTTTGAGCCGGGTGACGGTCTGGGAGACCATCTTCTTGACCAGATCCTTCGGCGTGGCGTTCTCGGCGACGTCGTAGGTGCCCGGAGCAAGCCATCCCTCGACGTTGCCGCCGGCCTCGGCAGGCAGGCCGATGGCCGCAGAGTCGGCGTAGGCCGCCTCGACCTGCTCATCGGTGAAGTTTCCGACCTTCTTGAGCCGCTCCTTGACGCTCTGCTTGGTGGAGCCGGCAATGACGGTCAGCGTGTGATCGCCCTTGCTCTCAGGATCAAGCAGTGCCTGGAGCGCGGAGCTGGCCGACATCTTCTTCTTGAGCTTATAGGTTCCCGGCTGGATCGTCGTTCCCTTGGGGTTGTTCTTCGCCGCATTGGTGAAGGCCTTGCCGGAGGCGACGACGCCTTTGCTCTGCAGGATGTCGCCGATGTCCGCCCCGGAGGCCCCCTCCGGGATCGTCACGGTGACCTCGCCCTCACCCTCGCCCTTGTAGTCCTCGGCGTGAGTCGCCTGTGCGGAGGCGTCGCGCATGATCCCGATGGCCTTGTAGCCCAGGACGCCGACAGCCACGAGGGTGATGACGATGACAAGACTCGTCAGCCAGTGCCGGCGCCGCTTGCGCTGACGGCGCTCAACCTTCTCCATGCGCCGCTGCCTGCGGCTCTTGGGCTTGTCCTTGGCGTCACCAGCGCCCTCATCGCGCTGGATGCCGAGCTCGGCGAAGAAATCGTCGTGGCTCACGCTCTGCCTCTCTTGATCGGGTGGACTCGCTCACCGGCCGGAACCCCGGACATCCGCTCAGTTGTGATGGCCTGTTCGAGGATGACGACCGCCGCCGCTTGGTCGACGATACCGCGGAAGCTCCTCTCCTTCAGGCCAGCCGCATGCAGATCCCGGTGAGCGGAGACGGTGGTGAGCCGCTCGTCTACCAGCCGGACGCACACCCGCCGTGGCAGGCGGCTCGCCAGATCTCGCGCCCACGCTCGGGCGTCCTTGGTCGAGCTCGAGTTGCCACCACCCATGTGCTTGGGCAGGCCGACGATCACCTCGAAGGCACCGTACTCCTCGACAAGGTCAACGGCCTCATCGAGGTCTGCACCATAGCGGTCCCGCCTGAGAGTTACCACAGGAAACGACAGGATCGCGTCCTGATCGCAACGAGCGACACCAATACGTGCCTTTCCGACATCGAAGGCGATGCGCACACCAGGGCGGACATCCATCGAGTCCGGTTGAGTCGATGAGTCTGTCACGGGATCTGCAAGACGATAGGGGACGATCCGGCTGACCGGATCAGGCCTGGATCTGCTCGGCCACGGCGCGCAGAGCCTCGTCTAGAGCCTGAGGGTTCTGACCTCCGCCCTGAGCCAGATCGTCCTTGCCGCCGCCACCGCCGCCCAGCACCTGAGCGGCGGTGCGCACCAGGGCGCCGGCCCGGATGCCCTGCTCACGTGCACCGGCATTGGTGGCCACGACCACGACCGGACGCGAGCCCACGACCGCGCCGACAGCGACGACTGCCGGTTCTGCCTCACCGAGCCGGCTGCGAGCGTCGAGGACCAGCGAGCGTAAGGCGTCGGCCGAGCCGACGGTTCCGAGGTCGGCTGAGGCAAGACGGATCTCACCCAGCCGGACGGCGTCGGAGACGATTCCGGCCGTGCGCGCGGACAGCGCCGCCTGCTCGGCCGCGGCCAGGCGCTTCTCGGCGTCCTTCAGGCGCGCCATGAGGCTCTCGACCCGCTCGGGCAGATCCTCGGGGCGACCCCCGACCATGGTGGAGAGCTGGGAGACCAGCGCGTGCTCCTTGGCCTGGTAGCCGTAGGCGCCCTCACCGACGAGGGCGTCGATGCGGCGCACGCCCGAACCGATCGAGGACTCGCCCAGCACCGCGATGCGGCCGATGTGGCCGGTGCTGGGAACGTGGGTGCCTGCGCACAGCTCCTTGGACCAGTCACCCCCGATGGAGACGACGCGCACCTCCTTGCCGTACTTCTCCCCGAACAGAGCCATGGCGCCGGCGGCTCGGGCTGCGTCGATGTCCATGATCTCGTCGGTGACGGCCAGGTCCTCCGAGAGCCTGGCGTTGACCCGCTCTTCAATGCCGGAGATCTGGTCGGAGGCCAGGGCGGAGCCGTGGCGGAAGTCGAAACGCATACGGGAGGGCGAGTTCTCGCTGCCGGCCTGGGTGGCGTTGTCCGAGACGATCTCGTGCAGCGCCTTGTGCACCATGTGGGTGGAGGTGTGGGCTCGGGCGATCGCCAGGCGGCGCGCCGAGTCGATCTGGGCGAAGGCCTTCTCCCCAACTGCGATCGTGCCCTCGGTCAGGGTGCCGCGGTGAACGTGCAGCCCCTTGACGGGGGCCTGGACGTCATCGACCTCGACGGTGCCGCCGTCAGCCAGGCGGATCGTGCCCTGGTCGGCGAGCTGGCCACCCATCTCGGCCCAGAACGGAGTCCGGTCCAGGACGACCTCGACCTCGGCCGGGG
>ERZ773004.1198-NODE-1198-length-13361-cov-31.477153_pt1 | contig 13361 bp, 9 predicted proteins | sample MGYA00580667_ERZ773004 | MGnify/ENA primary metagenome ERZ773004 (study PRJEB29015, sample SAMEA2737963) | human oral metagenome | biome: human oral; feature: human-associated habitat; material: dental | place: China | collected 2123 ... | reverse complement strand
CCATCTACAACCGCCTCCTCAAGGAGCGCATCATCTGGCTCGGCTCCGAGGTGCGCGACGACAACGCCAACGCCATCTGCGCCCAGATGCTGCTGCTCGACGCGGAGGACCCGGACAGGGACATCTACCTCTACATCAACAGCCCCGGCGGGTCCGTGACGGCCGGCATGGCCATCTACGACACCATGCAGTACGTCAAGCCCGACGTCGTCACCGTCGCCACGGGCCTGGCCGCCTCCATGGGGCAGTTCCTCCTGAGCGCCGGCGCCAAGGGCAAGCGCTACATCACCCCCCACGCGCGCGTGCTCATGCACCAGCCCTCCGGCGGGGCCGGCGGCTCGGCCACCGACATCCGCATCAACGCGGACCTCATCATCGCCATGAAGCACGAGCTCGCCGAGATCACCGCCGCCCACACGGGCCACAGCATCGAGCAGATCCTCGCCGACTCCGACCGCGACCACTGGTTCAGCGCCGCGGAGGCCCTCGACTACGGCTTCGTGGACCACATCGTGTCCTCGTCGCGCGAGATCCAGCAGAACGGAGAGAACTGAGATGACGTCCCGCCCCTACTTCGAGGCCCTGGCCCGTCAGGTCGAGGCCGGCGGCCCGGCCACCGCCCCGCCCGCCGCGCGCTACGTCATGCCGCAGTTCGAGGAGCGCACCGCCTACGGCTTCAAGCGCCAGGACGCCTACTCCAAGCTCTTCGAGGACCGCATCGTCTTCCTGGGCGTCCAGGTCGACGACGCCTCCGCCGACGACGTCATGGCCCAGCTCCTCGTCCTGGAGTCCCAGGACCCCGACGGCCTGATCACCATGTACATCAACAGCCCCGGCGGCTCCTTCACGGCCCTGACCGCCATCTACGACACCATGCAGTTCATCAGGCCGCAGGTGCAGACGGTGTGCCTGGGGCAGGCCGCCTCCGCCGCGGCCGTGCTGCTGGCCGCCGGCAGCGAGGGCAAGCGCCTGGCCCTGCCCAACGCCCGCATCCTCATCCACCAGCCCGCCATGGAGGGCATGCACGGCCAGGCCTCCGACATCGAGATCGTCGCCAACGAGATCGACCGCATGCGCGCCTGGCTGGAGGACACCCTGGCCACCCATACGGGCCAGCCCCGCGAGAAGGTCCACGCCGACCTGGAGCGCGACACGATCCTGACCGCGCAGGCCGCCAAGGACTACGGACTGGTGGACCAGGTCCTCGCCTCCCGCAAGGCCCCCCGCTCACCGCACTCCGCCTGAGCGACAGGCGAGAACGGCACCGGCATGAACGCCCTCCGAGCCCGACGGCGCAGCTCGCCTGCGCCGTCGGGCTCGAACGGTTTGCGGAAGTCGACAAAGATGCGGCGAATGAGCAGTTGCCGGGCAGTCCTCGGCGCGCCCCGCCGTCTCGGGGTGCCGGACACCCTAGGCTTACAGCATCTAAGGGAGGATCCCTCATCCCCACATCCCCCATCCCGCTCAATCAAACGGAGGAATTCTGGTGGCACGCAGCGCTGAGAGTGTCGACCTGCTCAAGTGCTCCTTCTGCGGCAAGAGTCAGAAGCAGGTCAAGAAGCTCATTGCCGGTCCCGGTGTCTACATCTGCGACGAGTGCATAGAGCTGTGCAATGAGATCGTGGACGAGGAGCTCGGGGAGTCCGCCGCCGGTGTGCCCCTCGAGCTGCCCAAGCCGCAGGAGATCTTCGACTTCCTCAATCAGTACGTCATCGGCCAGGAGAGCGCCAAGCGCGCCATGAGCGTGGCCGTCTACAACCATTACAAGCGCGTCCAGGTGCGCGAGCGCTCCGTGGCCGAGGGCGACGGCCTGGAGCTGGGCAAGTCCAACATCCTCCTGCTCGGGCCCACGGGCACGGGCAAGACCCACCTGGCCCGCACGCTCGCCCGCCTGCTCGACGTGCCCTTCGCCATCGTCGACGCCACCGCCCTGACCGAGGCCGGCTACGTGGGCGAGGACGTGGAGAACATCCTCCTCAAGCTCATCCAGGCGGCCGACGGCGACGTCAAGCGGGCGGAGAAGGGCATCATCTACATCGACGAGATCGACAAGATCGGCCGGAAGGCGGAGAATCCGTCGATCACCCGCGACGTATCCGGAGAGGGCGTGCAGCAGGCCCTGCTCAAGATCATCGAGGGCACCACGGCCTCCGTGCCGCCCGGGGGCGGGCGCAAGCACCCCCACCAGGAGTTCCTGGAGATCGACACCACCAACATCCTGTTCATCGCCGCCGGCGCCTTCGCCGGCATCGAGGACATCGTCCGCCAGCGCGAGCGCAAGGAGTCCGGGGCGCAGACGCTCGGCTTCGGCGGGGTCCTGGCCGGGGAGAAGAAGGACGTCTTCGCCTCCCAGGTCCGCCCCGAGGACCTGCACAAGTTCGGCCTCATCCCCGAGTTCATCGGCCGCCTGCCCGTCATCGCCACCGTCCAGGACCTGGGGGTCGGCGAGCTCATGCGGGTGATGACCGAGCCGAAGAACGCCCTGGTCTCGCAGTACCAGTACCTCTTCAGCCTCGACGGCGTGGAGCTGGAGCTGACCAACGACGCCATCGAGGCCGTGGCCGAGCTCGCCCTGACGCGCAAGACCGGTGCGCGCGGCCTGACCTCCATCGTCGAGGAGGTGCTGGGCGACGCCATGTTCGAAGTCCCCTCCCTGCCCGAGGTCGGGCGCGTCGTCGTCGACGGCGACACCGTGCGCGGGCGGTGCAGGCCCCGCTACGAGGCGGGCTCGGGGACCCTGGCGGCGACCATGAAGAGCGGCCGGAGCCGAACCGCATGAGTGGGGCGCCGCCCGGCCCCCCCGATCGGCGGGCCGAGGTGGATGCGGGCGCCGTGCCGCCCCGGCTCGCCGCCTACCGCGCCACCATTGACAATCTCGACGCCGCCCTGGTGCACCTGCTCGCCGAGCGCTTCCGGTGCACCCAGCAGGTGGGGGTGCTCAAGGCCGAGCTCGACCTGCCGCCGTCGGACCCGGCCCGCGAGGAGCGGCAGGTGGCGCGGCTGCGCGAGCTCGCCGCGCAGTCGGGCCTCGACCCGGTCTTCGCCGAGAAGTTCTTCGCCTTCGTCGTCGCCGAGGTCATCCGCCACCACGAGGCCATCCGCCAGGACGCGGTCCGACGGCGCTGAGCGGTGCCGCCCCGCTCGGGCCGGTGTGCATGCGGCGGGGCGCCAGGACGTGACCGCCGCAGGGCCCCGCCCGGGGGCCGGGGTTCGCCGTGCCGCGGGAGGGGCGCCCTACTCCTGGGGGCCCTTCTTCTTGGAGGCGTAGATGTCGGCGATGGTGTCGGCGTGCACCTTCATGACCTCCCCGCGCTTGACCTTCAGGGAGGGGGTCAGCAGGCCGTTGGCCTCGGTGAAGTCGGTGGTCAGCACCCGGAAGGAGCGGATGGACTCGGCGCGCGAGACCGCCCGGTTCGTGCGCGCCACCGCGCGGTCGAGGGCCGCCAGGACCCGCGGGTCGGTCGAGGCCTCGATGACGTCCATCTCCGGCAGGCCATGGTTGCGCAGCCAGCCGGGCAGCATCTCGCGGTCCAGGGTGATCAGCGCGGAGATGAAGGGCTCGCCGTCGCCGATGACGACCACCTGGGAGACGAGCGGGTGCCCGCGCAGCCGGTCCTCCAGGATGGCGGGCGCGACGTTCTTGCCGCCCGCGGTGACGATGATCTCCTTCTTGCGGCCGGTGATCCTGATCCAGCCCTCGGAGTCGATCGCGCCGATGTCGCCGGTGCGGAACCAGCCGTCGGGTGTGAAGGACTGCGCGTCCGCGTCGGGGTTGTTGTGGTAGTGGCTGAAGACGCTCATGCCGCTGACCTCGATCTCGCCGTCGTCGCCCACCCGGGCCCGGGCGCCGCACACGGGCGGGCCCACGGTGCCGATCTTGTTGCACCAGGTGAGATTGACGCTCAGGGGCCCGAGCGTCTCGGTCAGGCCGTAGCCCTCGAGGATGATCAGGCCCAGGCCGCGGTAGAAGTGGCCCAGGCGCTCGCCCAGCGGCCCGCCGCCGGAGATCGCGTAGCGGGCGTTGGGGCCCAGCAGGTCGCGGATGCTGCGGTAGACGAGCCGGTCCGCCAGGGCGTGGGCGGCCTTGAGCTGGAGGGAGGGGCCGGCCTCGGCGTCCAGGGCGCGGGAGTACTCGATGGCGACCTTCGCGGCCCAGCGGAAGGTCCTGAGCTTGAGGCCGCCCCCGGCCTTGGCGTCCGCGGCGTTGTAGATCTTCTCCATGACGCGGGGCACCGCCAGCACGTAGGAGGGGCCGAAGCCCTTGAGGTCGGGCAGCAGGGTGGCGACGTCGGGGGTGTGGCCGAGCACGCCCTTGCCGGCGATGGCCAGCAGCTCCAGGCACCGGGCGTAGGAGTGCGCCAGCGGCAGGAACAGCAGCAGGCGCGTGTCCTCGGTGAAGAGCAGGTCGGGGATCCAGCGCACGCCGTTCCAGGCCAGGCCGGCCGCCATGAGGTGGGTGATCTCCACGCCCTTGGGCCTGCCGGTGGTGCCGGAGGTGTAGATGATGGAGAAGACGTCGTCGCCGCCCACGGCCTGCGAGCGCGCGTCCAGGTCCTGGCGGTCCACCGCGCGGCCCGCCTCGGAGATGGTGGTCAGGGCGTCGCGGTCCAGGGACAGGACCTGCACCTCCTGCCCCCGGGGGTGGGCGGCGCGGAAGGCGTCGGCGGCCTGGCGGACGACGTGGGCCAGGGCGACCGACTCGGTGACGACCAGGCGGACCTGCGCGTCGGCGAGGATCCACTCGATCTGCTCGGCCGAGTCGGTCTCGTAGATGGGCACCGAGACCAGGCCCGCGCGGGCGATGGCCATGTCCAGCAGGGTCCACTCGTAGGAGGTGTGCGCCATGATGCTCACGGCCTGGCCCTGCTCCAGGCCCAGGCCCATGAGCCCGGAGGCGATGCGGGCGACGTCCTCGCCGAAGCTGCGGGCCGAGACGGCGACCCAGGAGTTGCCCAGCGGGGACTTGCGCTCGATGATCGTGGACTGCGGGTCGCGGTCGATGCGGTCGGCGAGCAGCCACGGGACCGTCCAGGAGGAATCCGGCTCGGTGATGAGGTTGCTGGTCGCGACGCCGTCGAGCATGAAGGGCCTGCCGGCGACGGACACGAGGGGCTGGCCTGAGGAGGATCGTGGACTCACCGGGACATTGTGTCAGGTCGGCCGGGGCGGGCAGGCCGCACCGACCGACAGATCCGACACTCAGTCTTGGAGGAATTCACGAAGGATGTTCTCGTCGATCGTGGCCTCCCACAGGGGCGGGGCCCGCCGCGGGGCTCACTCGTCCTCCGGGCCGGGCGCGCGCACCGGGCCGCCGTAGATCCCGTCGATGCGGTCGGCGAAGCGCTCGATGGCCACGTCGCGCTTGACCTTGAGCGAGGGCGTGAGCAGGCCGTTGGCCTCCGTGAAGTCCCCGCTGAGAACCGCGATCTTGCGGATCGACTCCGCCCGCGAGACGTGCCGGTTGGCCCGCTCCACCGCGCGGTCGAGGGCGGCCAGGACGTGCGGGTCGCCGGCGGCCTCGGCGACCGTCATGGGGGGCAGGCCGTGGTTGCGCAGCCAGCCGGGCAGCATCTCGGCGTCGAGGGTGATGAGCGCGGCGACGAAGGGCCGCTTCTCGCCGACGACGACCACCTGGCTGATGAGCGGGTGCCCGCGCAGGGGATCCTCCAGGGCGGCCGGGGCGACGTTCTTGCCGCCCGCCGTCACGATGATCTCCTTGGCCCGCCCCGTGATGCTCACGTAGCCGTCGCGGTCGAGGGAGCCCAGGTCGCCGGTGCGGAACCAGCCGTCGGGCGTGAAGGCCGCCGCCGTCGCCCCGGGGTCGTTGTGGTAGCCCTGGAACACCGAGGGGCCCTTGACGAGGATCTCGCCGTCCTCGGACACGCGCACGGCCATGGGGGGCAGGGGCGGGCCCACGGTGCCGATCTTGCTCAGCCGGGGCGTGTTGACCGAGATCGGGCCCACGGTCTCGGTCAGGCCGTAGCCCTCCAGGACGGGGATGCCCAGCCCCCGGTAGAAGTGGGCCAGGCGCTGGGACAGCGGCGCCCCGCCGGAGATGATCCAGTCGGCGTTGCCGCCCACGAGGGTGCGGATGCGGTGGAAGACGAGGCGGTCGGCCACGGCCCGCTGGGCCCGCAGCGAGCGGGACGGCCCGTCCGGGGTGTCCAGGGCCCGGGAGTAGTCGACGGCGGTCTTGGCCGCCCAGCGGAACACCCTCCGGGCGCCGCCCGACCCGGCCCTGGCGTCGGCGGAGTTGTAGATCTTCTCCAGGACCCGCGGCACCACCAGCAGGTAGGAGGGGCGGAAGGAGGCCAGGTCGGACAGGAGGTTCTTCGTGTCGGGGGTGTGGCCGATGATGCCCGACCCGGTGATCTGGAAGACCTCCAGGAAGCGCGCGAAGACGTGGGCCAGCGGCAGGAAGAGCAGGAGCCGCGAGTCGGTCCCCATGGCGATCTCCGGCATCCACCGGTGCGCGTTGACGCACAGCTCGGTGAAATTGCCGTGGGACAGGACGGTGCCCTTGGGGGCGCCGGTGGTCCCCGAGGTGTAGACGATCGTCGCGAGCGAGGAGGTCGTCAGGGCCTCGGCGCGCTCGGCCAGGGCCTCGGCCGGCACGGGGGCGCCGGCCTCGGTGATGGTGCGGATGGCCTCGGTGTCCAGGGACAGCACCGCGGTGCCCTCCCTGCCCGCTGCGGCGGCGGCCGCGCGGGCGAGTTCGGCCATGGTGATCGTCTCGGCGACGACGAGGCTCACATCGGCGTCGGTCAGCACGTGGGCGATCTGCTCCGACGAGCTCGTCTCGTAGATGGGCACCGGGACCAGGGCGGCGGTCCAGCAGGCGAAGTCCAGCAGCGTCCACTCGTAGCGGGTGCGCGACATGATGGCGACCCGTGCGCCGGCCTCCAGCCCCAGGCCGATGAGCCCGGAGGCGACGGCGTCGACCTCCTCGGAGAACTCGCGGGCGGTGATCGTGCGCCACACCTCGCCCATCTCCTGCTTGCGGGCGATGAGCGGGCGGTTCGCCGAGCGGGAGACCCGCTCGCGCAGCAGGGCGGGCACGGTGGTCTTCTCGTCGATGCGCACGAGGGTGGGGGCGTGCCACTCCAGGGCGCCGCCTCCGGCGGGGGCGAGGGGGGAGGGGGAGTCGGGCGGATTCGTCATGGCGGCATTGTGCCCGGACGGCGCCGACGTCGTCACGTCCGGCCCTCGCCCCCGGCCGGTCCCGCTCCGGCGGGCCCGGCCCCGGGGCCCGCGCGCCACCCCCCGCCCCGGGCCTCACCCGCGGGGGGTCCTGGCCGGGGCCCGGCCCAGTTCGACGGCGGTGATGGACACGGGCCCGGCGTCCTCGGGGGCCGGCGAGACCTCGAAGGCCCCGGTCACCTTGGCCGCTTCGATCAGGTCCGCGCGCACGGCCTCGACGGCGGGCGCGATCCGGGCGGACACGGCCAGGCCGACCGCCAGGATCGGCGTCTTCTGGCTCGTCCTGGCCTCGGACTTGACCTTGCGCAGGGCCGTCAGGACCAGTCCGGCGCGCTCGACCAGGTCGGCGTCGGCGCCCGCAGCGGCCTCGCGCAGCCCCTCGGCCTGCGGCCAGGCGGAGCGGTGGACGCTGCCGGTGCGGTACCAGCTCCACACCTCCTCGGTGACGAAGGGCAGGAAGGGGGCGAACAGGCGCACGAGGGTGTCCACCGCGATCGCCAGGGCCGCCCGCGCGGAGCGGACCGCCGCGGCGTCGTGGGCGCCGTCGAAGTCATTGGCCCGGTCCTTGACCAGCTCGATGTAGTCGTCGCAGAAGGTCCAGAAGAAGGACTCGGCGGCCTCCAGCGCGCGGGCGTGCTCGAAGCGCTCGAAGGCGGCGGTCGCCGTGTCCACCACCTCGGCCAGGGCGGCCAGGACCGCCCGGTCGATCGGCTCGACCACCACCGCGGCGTCCAGGCAGGGGGCGGGCGCGGCGGCCCGGGCGGCCTCGTCGGCGTCCCAGGGGATCCCCATGGACAGGGCGAACTTCGAGGCGTTGAGGATCTTGATGGCCAGGCGGCGGCCGACCTTGATCTGGGCCTCCTCGAAGGCGGCGTCCAGGCCCAGGCGGGCCGAGGCCGCCCAGTAGCGCACGGCGTCGGAGCCGTACTTCTCCAGCAGGCCCATGGGCGTGACCACATTGCCCTTGGACTTGCTCATCTTCTTGTGGTCGGAGTCCAGGATCCACCCCGACAGGCCCGCGTGCCTCCAGGGCAGGGCCCCGAACTCCAGGTCCGCGCGCACCACCGAGGAGAACAGCCAGGTGCGGATGATGTCCTGGCCCTGGGGGCGCAGGTCCATGGGGTAGACGCGCTCGAACAGGTCCTCGTCGTCGAGCCAGCCGGAGACGAGCTGGGGGGTCAGGGAGGATGTCGCCCAGGTGTCCATGATGTCGGGCTCGCCGACGAAGCCGCCGGGCTCGCCGCGCTGGTCCTCGGTGAAGCCGGCCGGGACGTCGGAGGAGGGGTCCACGGGCAGGGCCGACTCGTCGGGGGTCAGGATCGCGTCGTAGTCGACCTCGCCGTCGGCGCCGACGCGGTACCACAGCGGGAAGGGCACGCCGAAGAAGCGCTGGCGCGAGACCAGCCAGTCGCCCTTGAGGCCCCGCACCCAGTTCTCGTAGCGCACGCGCATGAAGTCGGGGTGGAAGTCCAGCTCGCGCCCGCGCTCGAGCAGCTCGGCGTTCAGATCGGCGCCGGAGGCCGGGTTGACCCACGGCCCGCCGCCGTTGCGGATGTACCACTGGCGCGAGGTGACGATCTCCAGGGGCTTGTCGCCGCGCTCGTAGAAATTCGTCTGGCGGACGGTCGCCACCGGCTCTCCGCGCATCTCGCCGCCGGCGGCGAGGGCCTTCACGAGGACCGCCCGGGCGGTGAAGGCGGTCCTGCCGGCCATCTCGCCGTAGACGCGGCGCCCCTCCCGGTCCGTGATCCACTCGGGGGCCTCGGCCTGCAGGCGCCCGTCCCGGCGCAGCACCGCGCGCAGCGGCAGCCCCAGGTCGCGCCACCAGTCGATGTCGGTGGTGTCGCCGAAGGTGCAGCACATGGCGATGCCGGCGCCCTTGTCCCTCTCGGCGGCGGGGTGGGCCAGCACCGGCACCTCCACGCCGAAGACGGGGGAGGTCACCGTGGTGCCGAACAGGGGCTTGAAGCGCTCGTCGTCGGGGTGGGCCACCAGGGCCACGCAGGCCGGCAGCAGCTCGGGGCGGGTGGTCTCCACGCAGATGTCGGCGGTGCCGCCGGGCCCCTCCTCGACGGGGGCGCCGGCCGCCCCGGCCGCGGCGGCGGCGTCGGCGTCGACCAGGTGGAAGGCGATGCGGTGGTAGAAGCCGGGGTACTCGCGCGACTGGAGCTCGGCCTGGGCCACCGCGGTGCCGAAGGTCACGTCCCACAGTCCGGGGGCGGCCGCCTGGTAGGCCTCCCCGCGCTCGAGGTTGCGCAGGAAGGCGGCCTGGGCGACCCTGCGGGCGCGCTCGCCGATGGTCTGGTAGGTCTGGGACCAGTCCACGCTCAGGCCCAGGCGGCGCCACAGCTCCTCGAACAGGGCCTCGTCGGAGAGCGTGAGGCGCTCGCACAGCTCGACGAAATTGCGCCGCGAGACCGGCACCTGGTCGCGGGCCCTGATCGACTTGCCCTCGCCGCCGGCGTGCGGGGGCGTGAAGTCCGGGTCGTAGGGCAGGGACGGGTCGCAGCGCACCCCGAAGTAGTTCTGGACGCGCCGCTCGGTGGGCAGGCCGTTGTCGTCCCAGCCCATGGGGTAGAAGACGGCCTTGCCGCGCATGCGCTGGAAGCGGGCGACGGCGTCGGTGTGCGTGTAGGAGAAGACGTGGCCCACGTGCAGGGACCCGGAGACCGTGGGCGGCGGGGTGTCGATGGAGAAGACCTCGTGGCGCTGCGCGGTGCGGTCGAAGGCGTAGGTGCCCGCGGACTCCCAGCGCTCGCCCCATACGGTCTCCAGGCCGTCGGTGCTCACCCTGGCGGGCACGCGGGGGCTGTGGAGCTCGGAGGGCAGGAGGCGGGGGGAGCGCTCGGCGGAGGTTCCAGACATGGGCCCGATTCTGTCATGGGCCGACGGCGCGGCCGGCAGGGGCCGCCGGGCCCGGCTGTGAGGTGGGCTACGGGCGGGGCGGCCCGGTCGCGGGGGGCCGCCGGCCGGATCGGGCTCGCGGGGGCGGGGCTTGCGGGACGGCGCGGGAATGATATAGATAATTTTAGGTACGCCTTACCGAAGTTCACGGTGCCACCGATGGAGAGGAACCCCCGTGACGATGACCAGCACCGCCCGCGCGGCGCGCATGACCTCGCCGCGCAACCTCATCAATGCGGGGGTCTTCACGGCCCTGTACTTCATCGCCCTGTTCGGTACCGGCATGCTCGGCATCTTCCACCCGGCCATGATGTTCGCGGGCTGGCTCCTGGGCATAGTCGTGTGCGCCATCATCTGCATGCTCTACATCGCCCGCACCCGGGCATTCGGCGCGTACACCGTCATGGGCCTCGTGGTCGGCGTGCTCATGGTCGCCACCGGCCACGCCTGGATCACGCCCCTCATCTCCACGCCCCTGGGACTGGCCGCCGACGCCGTCACCCGCAGCGGCGGATACACCAGGACCGCCGCCAACGCCCTGGGCTTCAGCATCTTCTCCATGTGGATCATCGGCCCGCTGCTGCCGATCATCTGGGCCTCCGACGCCTACTTCGCCGACATCAGCCGGTCCATGGGCCAGGAGTACGCCGACGGCTACCGCTCGCTGGTCACCGTTCCGGTCATCGCCGGCTGGGCCGTCGTCGTCGCCGTCATCTCCTACGGCTGCGCACTGCTGGGGATGAGAGTGCTCCACAAGCACTTCGAGCGCGCGGGCGTCGCCTGAGCGGCGGCCCCGGCCAGCGGATAAGCAGACCCCGAGCGCAGCGCCCCATGTCCGACGCGCCCACCCGCCGTCCCCGCACGCTCCTCGACGCCGCCCCCGGGCCGCGCTCGCGGGCGGGCTCCCCGCTTCCCCGCATCCAGGCCGACCCCCGCAGCAAGATCCTGGTGCTGCTGGTCTGCAACGTGCTGGTGATGGGGGTCGCCCCCACCCGCGCCGTCGGCCTCATCGCCCTTGTGGTGGGGGTGCTCATCGCCCTGGACGAGCCCGTGCGCGTCCTGGCCCTCTACACGCTCATCGTCGGGGTCATGTGGCTCTGCGTCCAGCTGCCGCACTGGCGGCCCACGGGGCTCGGGGTGTTCCTGGGCGTGGTCTCCTACTGGCTGCTGCGCTTCGCCGTCTCGCTGTCGCTGGGGGCCTGGTTCATCACCACCACCCGCGTCAGCGCGCTGCTGGCGGCCATGAGCCGGATGCGCCTGCCCCGCTTCCTGACCATTCCCCTCGCCGTGCTCTTCCGCTTCTTCCCTGTGGCCCTCGACGAGGCCCGCGGCGTCATGGAGGCCATGCGGCTGCGCGGTTACAGCGGCTCCCACCTGTGGCGCCACCCTCTGGACGGCATCGAGAAGCTCGTCGTACCGGTCCTGGCGGCCTCCGCCCGCAGCGCCGACGAGCTCTCGGCCGCCGCCCTCATCCGCGGCCTGGGCTCCGGCGGCCGGCCCACGATCGTCGACCGCCCGCGGTTCGGGGCGGCCGACGCCGCCCTCCTCGTCCTCGCCGCGGCCCTGGCGGCCCAACCGGTCTGGGGGCGGTGGTTGTGACGGCCGCGGCCCGGGCCCGCCTGGCGATCCGGGGGGTCTCCTACTCCTACCCCGGAGGCCGGCAGGTCCTGGACGACGTCGACATGGACGTGACCCCCGGCGCCCTGACCCTCGTGTGCGGGGCCTCGGGCTCGGGCAAGTCCACCGTCCTGCGCCTGCTCAACGGCCTCATCCCGAACTTCCACGAGGGCGAACTGAGCGGTCGGGTCCTCATCGACGACGAGGACGTGTCCTCCGCCCCGATCGAGCGCTCCGGGCTGCGCACCGCCACGGTCTTCCAGAACCCCGCCTCCCAGTTCTTCACGACGACGGTGGCCGACGAGCTCGCCTTCGCCCCCCAGAACTACCGGGTGGAGGCCGGCGAGATCCGCCGCCGTCGGGCCGGGGCCCTGGAGGAGCTGGGGATCGGGGACCTCGCCGACCGCGACCTGCGCACCCTGTCCGGCGGGCAGGTCCAGAAGGTCGCCTGCGCCCAGGCCCTGGCCCAGCGGACCCCGGTCATCCTGCTGGACGAGCCCACCTCGAACCTGGATCCGCGGGCCATCGACGACGTGCGCGCCACCATCGGGCGGCTCAAGGCGGCGGGGCGGACCCTGGTGGTGGCCGAGCACCGCATCTACTTCCTGCGCGGCCTCGTCGACGAGGTCGTCATCATGGGGCGGGGGCGCGTCGTGCACCGCATGGCGGGGGAGGACCTGTGGCGGATCGGCGAGGCCCGGCGCAAGGAGCTGGGGCTGCGCGCCCTGGAGCGCCCCCGCCTCGCGGTGCGGCCCGCCGGGCTCGCCGCCATCGCGGGCGGGGCGGGGAGGCGCCCCGCCGCCGAGGACGCCGATGACGCCGTCGGGAACGGCGCCGACGGCCTGCTCATCGAGAACCTGCAGGTCGAGCGCTCGGGCCGGCTCGTCCTCGACATCCCCCGCCTGTTCTTCCCCGCCGGGGCCGTCACCGGCGTCGTGGGCGCCAACGGGATCGGCAAGACCACCCTGGCGCGCGCCGTCTGCCGCCTCCAGCGCGCCCGCCGCGGTGCGCGCATGAGCCTGGGCGGGCGGGAGCTGAGGAGCGGCCGGGCCTTCCTCGTCATGCAGGACGTCCACCGCCAGCTCTTCACCGAGTCCGTCTCCCAGGAGGCCAGCGCGCCGCAGCTCGAGCGCCTCGACCTGGCCGCCCTGGCCGACAGGCACCCGCTCTCGCTCAGCGGCGGCCAGAAGCAGCGCCTGGTCATCGCCACCGCCATCGACCAGGACGCCAGGGTCCTCATCCTCGACGAGCCCACCTCGGGGGTGGACCACCGCCATCTGGTCGCCATCGCCGCCGAGCTGCGCGACCTGGCGCGCGAGGGGCGCGTCATCATCGTCATCAGCCACGACGTCGAGTTCCTCAACGAGTGCGCCGACCGCGTCATCGACATGGTGTGACCGCCAGCGCGGCCGGGAGGGGCCGCCGGACCCGACTGTGAGGCGGGCCGCGGGCAGGTGGTCCGGCCGCGGGGGCGGGGCCGCGAGCTCAGCCGGCCAGTTCGCGGTCCGCCGCGACGACGGCGCGCACGGCCTCGATGACCGCATTGGAGAATCCCGCCCGCTCCATGGCCACCAGCCCGGCCACCGTCGTCCCGCCCGGGGAGCACACGGCGTCGACGAGGTCGGCGGGGGTGCGCCCGG
>ERZ773004.1197-NODE-1197-length-13370-cov-3.971536_pt1 | contig 13370 bp, 18 predicted proteins | sample MGYA00580667_ERZ773004 | MGnify/ENA primary metagenome ERZ773004 (study PRJEB29015, sample SAMEA2737963) | human oral metagenome | biome: human oral; feature: human-associated habitat; material: dental | place: China | collected 2123 ... | reverse complement strand
CTGGAGCACCATTGAAGCTGACCCGATTAAGTTCCTTGGTCCAACCCTTGTCGTTCTCGGACAAGACCAAGAGTTTTTCTTCGATTTCAAATGAAAATTCTGACATTTTGTACCTCCACTAGGTTTATTCGTTATTTTCTGTGAAAATGGTGCGATTTTGACTAACTTATCCACAAAATCTCACCTTTCATGCTATAATTATTTTATCAAGAAACGAGGGAAATGACCATGATAAACTTTTTAGAAGCAGTAAAGCATCAGCTTCATCAGTTTGTGGAAACAGGTCACAGCAAACCTGTCCACCTAATGCAAAATCATCTTATTAACGAAATCTATCATGCTATTGATAATAAACAAATGGTCATGCTAACGTCTAACCAAAATATTTATAAAGGGTACATTAATCGTTATGACAGGGAACGACAGACACTCTTCATCGAACAAGATAAGGTTATCAGCATGATTGAACTAAAAGACATTAAACGTCTAAAAATCATATCACAACGAGGTTAAGTTTATTAGTTAACATCGTTTTATTAATGGGTTGACTAATACAAAAACGCTTGTTATAATAAGTTAACAAATATTTTAGAAAAGGTTAACTAAAAATGACACAAAATCGTATATCATCCCTTATCATTCCAGCCTTTGGAGCTGCTATCATCGCTGCCCTATCACAAATCATTATTCCGATAGGAGCAGTACCCACCACCTTACAGACCTTTGCTGTAGGACTTGTAGCTGTCATTTTTAAACCAAGAGAAGCTACTCTTGCTGCTCTCCTCTATCTTATTCTCGGTGCAATTGGTCTACCCGTTTTCGCAGGAGGTAGCGGTGGGCTTCAATCCTTCTTTGGTCCTACAGCCGGTTATCTGCTTGCCTATCCATTTTTTGCTCTTGTCACATCTGCACTGACTCATGCTAAAACTCCTATCTGGAAAATCTTTTTGGCTTTTGTTTTGGGAGATGCACTTGTCTTTGTCGGTGGTATCCTTGGCCTGCACTTTCTTGGCAAGATGGGTTGGTCTGTGGCTGTGGCGGTCGGTTTGACACCCTTTATCATTCCCGACCTCATTAAAGGTCTGATTGTCGCTTTGGTGACCAAGCCCGTTTTAAAAGCCCTTAAAAATCATAGCTACTTTAACTAAAAAAAGATTGAAGATCCTGTTCACAGGAACAAAGTCTTCAATCTTTTTATTTTTCAAAATAAATATCATAGTGCTTTGAACAAGCTGGATTAAAGGCACTGTGACAATTGGAACAAGCTTCTAGCTCTTGGTTCTCCTCAATCGTCATTTCGTACCTACAAACGCCACAGATAAGAACCTTATCCTGCTTGAGCTTACAAGGATAGGCTCAAAAGTTGTGGTCCTCCAAGCTATCATGACACTGATAACAGGCATAATACTTCAGACACTAGAAGCATTTTAGGGCAACAATATCTAGTGTGGAATGGTAGTGCCGACACCTACTCTGGTCATCTACCAATAGTCCAGTGATTTGACTTGTCATTAGGCACGAACAGTTTTACTTGAACCGTCTTTTTGGTAGAGGTTAATCAAACCTTCTTTGGTTGAACGAATCATGTCACCAGGTTTAACTTCCTGTGGTACAGTAATAGTAAGAAGCTCCATTGGGTTTGGTGCACGGTCAATCTTATTACCATTTGAATCGTGAAGATCTTTGATGTCACACTCAAAATGACGGAAGCCTGGTCCATAGAATTCAACATGGTCACCTTCGAGGATAACGTTACGTTGACGGATTGTTGCTGTCATAGTTGCTGGGTCAAAGTCAACGACTTCACCAACAAATTTGTATTGTGGAATTTTACGACGGGCACCAAAGAGTTGCTCATTTTCTGTTGGAGTCTTGTAGTAGAAACCTGTTGCCAATTCACGTTGGGCAACCTTCCAGAGCTCGTTAATCAAATCATCTTTAATAGCATAAAAAGTTTCTGCACTTTCCATGTAAGCGTCACAGGCCGCCTTGTAACAGTTGGCAACTGTTGATACGTAGTGGACAGATTTCATACGGCCTTCGATTTTCAGGCTATCGACACCATTATCAATAAGGTCCGGGATGTTTTCAATCATACACATGTCAACGGCTGACATTGAGTATTCTTCAGGAACCTCACCGTGAATACTCTTTCGCTCTTGGCCGAATGGCATGTCGTAAAGGTCATATTTCCAACGGCATGACTGTGAACAACCACCACGGTTGGCATCACGGTCTGACATGTGGTTAGAAAGGGTACAGCGACCTGAGTATGAGATACACATAGCACCATGGACAAAGGCCTCAATTTCAAGGTCCGTACGTTTACGGATTTCAGCCAATTCTTCCATGGTAACCTCACGTGCTAAAACAACACGAGTCAAGCCATACTCTTTCCAAAAATGAAAGGTTTCAACGTTTGTCGCAGATGCTTGCGTAGATAAGTGGATATTGAGTCCTGGAGCGTAGGTTGAACAAATTTCAATCAAGGCTGGGTCGGATACGATAACAGCATCGAGTCCCATATCACGCAATTCACGGAACCACTCACCAGCACCTTTTTCATTTCCTTCATGGGTAACCATGTTTGAAGCAACGTGCACATCAACACCACGAGCGTGAGCGTATTCGATACCTTCACGAAGTTCATCCATCGTAAAGTTTCCGGCACGGCTACGCAAACCATAGGCTTGTCCACCAACGAAAACAGCATCTGCGCCATAATTTACAGCGACTTTCAATTTTTCCAAAGTCCCAGCAGGTACCAGAACCTCTGGGCGTTTTTTAGTTGTAGTCATAATTTCTCCAATTTGCAAGATTGTCGATTTTAGTTTTTAGAATAGCTCCTTCGTTCCCTGAAAATGGAAAACTATCAAACGAAAGAGGACGTAATTTTATTTTACACGGTCAGGTTCATAATCATAGAAACCTGTATCCAAACCACGGTTGGCTGGGTGTAATTTATGAATGGCTTCATCAAAGAGGAAGGCTTGGTCTTGTGAAAATTCGCCAGCTTCAATGAGGTCACGAGCCTTCACAAAATACTCAGTAATTTTCACGAAGTTTTCACCTGGGCAATAAACACCATCCAATTTCCAGTGGTTAAACCCATGTTCGATGAGTTCTGAAAGCTTGGTCATCATATCCAGATCATTGTTAGCAAAGATATGTGTTCCATGCAAGTCCTCATAGACTGAGTAGTGAGAATCTGGATCTCCAGGCTCAGAAAGGAAAAGATCACGTTCCTTAGTAACAGCTTCATCCGTTTTGATAAAGTTGTAATAGTTTTGAAGAAGGGGACGTTTAGAATGGTGAATGATACTTGCACCGTAGACCAAAACCTCTGCTGGGATTTGAAGATTTTCTGCCATAATAAAAAGTTCCGCAGACGGAATCTCACGAGCCAAAACCGCTTCAGAAGCTCCTGCCTGTTTGCCCCAGAAATTAATCTGACGGCTAGAGGTTACCATGGTTGAAGCATCATAAATCATTTTGAAGGGACGTTTGTCACGATTACAGATGTAGAAAACCCCTGCATCACCAACCGTGATATAATCTGCCTTGATTTCTTCAAGAAAATCAAGGTAGTCTGGAAGAGCATCCATCATACCTTGGTGCATGAGGGCGTTAACGGCAACAGTCAATTCCTTGCCAGACTCATGTACCAGCTCTGCAATCTTTCGCATTTCTGCGAATGAAAAAGGCTTAGGCAAACGAAGGCCAAAAGCTTTTTCGCCGATGTAAATACGATCTACGCCAAGTTCTAGGAGCTCACGTGCCTGCTCGTAGCTCTCAGCTGTCGCTGTAATCACTATTTTTTCCATAACTTATATTATAGCACAAATGACCTAATTATTTTACAATTTTTAGTCCACGATTATGTATCCTGATATTTAAATTTAGTTTTTCAATACTTTAATTCAGAGGAAATACAAAAAAACTTTGCAAGTACAATTTTTTTATGGTATTATTAATATGATTCTAAATAGTGAAATACTGACTGATTTATTTTACCAACACTGAATGTATTTTAGGTATCTGATATAGAAAGGAGGCAGACATGACTGACAACTTAAACCGTCAATTTGATCACATGGAAGATCTTGAGAGTGATAGCTCACAAATGACTAGTTATCAGGATTATCAAGGCTTAAACAATAATAGTATTAAGCTACAAGATATGATTTTCTTCGGACGTATCTCAAGCTTCTGTATTTCAACAGTCCTAGTTGCCTTCCTTTTCTTGGTAGCACAGGTGGCTTCCTTCTGGGCCTTTTTCTGGGCTATTACAATTAGTATCCTGGGACAGGTTGGCATTTATTTACTCATCGAAAATTATAAAGCAAAAAAACGTTGATTTCGGGTCAACGTTTTTCTTATCATTTCATTAGACAATACTGTCATTCAATGACAGTTGTCTTTGAAGTCCGGACTAACATAGAAGTCCAGTTTAACTTTTCCAAGCACTAAAAAAATCCCAGCGGGCTCTTTTTTAGTTTGCTTCTGATTCTGCTGCTGCTTCAGAAATATCTTTGATATCAATCACGATGTCATCAACCATAGCTTGCGTTTTAGCCTCCATCTCTGCTTGTTCAGGTGTCATCTGGACTGTTTTTTCTTTGATTAATTCAAAGCTATCTTTTGCAAATTCAGCAACTTGAGATGTTTTTTCTTGAACGGCTTTTGTCAAATCATCTGCAGTGATATCAGCATTTTCAAATTTTGTTTTGTAGTCTTGGAAGGTATCAACTGCCAAATCTTTGTAGTCGTTAGCTTTTTCCACCACTTGTTTTTGGTAAGCTTTAGGATCTTCTTTGAATGAAGCGATTTCTTCATCAATACGTGCTTTAACTGCTTTACCTTTCTCAGTAGTGAAGAAATAAGCTGCTACAGCTCCAGAAGCTGCACCAATAATTAGGGTGTTTAGAAATTTACTCATGAAAAGACCTCCTTATTTTTTCTTGTCTTTTTTACCAAATAGTTTTGAAGCAACCTTCCCGATAGCAAAGGCTGAGCCAGCTTTACCGACACTTGCTCCTGCTGCACTTGCCTTAGCACCAAGATAGCGAGCTTCTGTATTCAAGTCAGAAACACTTTCTGAAAGCTCAGCTACTGCTACAAAGAGAGGATCAATAGTTTGAACTTTTTCATTCACATCTTCAACCAAGACGTTAGCCTTAGCCAAAATCTCATTTGTTTGGTGAAGTGTTATGTTAATATCTGTACGAAGAACAGCAACTGTTTCTTCAACTTCTTTAACAACATGACGTGTACGAAGTAGTGTTGGAATCAATGCAACTAAGAAGGCTGCAAGAGCGATTGCGATAATAAGAAATGCAATTTCTGCCATTTTTTAGGACTCCTTTTTACCTTTTAAAGAGAAAGCTAGAAAAACTGAATTAAATTTCCAGCTTTTTTCGACATTCGTTATGATAAATTTCATTATATTATAACAAAGTCTGAGTGGTATAACTAATATTTCATTTTATAATCTGCTTTGGGGCGTTGCTTGCGGTAATAGAGCAAGACTATTCCTAAGATAAGTATGGCAATGCTGACCCATTGGGAAACACGCAAGCCAGCGAACATGAGGCTATCCGTACGCATTCCCTCAATCACAAAACGTCCAATACCATACCAGATAAGATAGAATGAGATCAAATCTCCCTGTCGTAGTTCCTTTTTAAAACGTCGCAATCCCAGAATAATAAGAAATCCTAGTAGATTCCACAGACTCTCATAAAGGAAAGTGGGAACACGATAACTGCCTTCAATATACATCTGTTGACGAATCCATTCGGGAACATAGTTGAGATGACTAACTGCCTTTCCATAGGCTTCTTGATTAATAAAGTTTCCCCAACGTCCGATACTCTGAGCAATCATAACGCCAGGAACCGTAATATCCAAAAAGTCTAAAACAGCAATGGCATGACGCCTAGCAAACCAATAAAGGACAGCCGCTCCGGCAATCAAACCTCCATAGATAGCGATACCACCATTCCAGATAGCGAGAATTTCCAATGGATTTTGGCTGTAATAAGACCACTGGAAGATAACATAATAGAATCGTGCACCGATAATGGCTATTGGAAAAGCAAGGAGAATGAAATCTAAAATATTTTCAGGATCTATCCCCTTCTCGGGAGCCCAACGCTGGGCTAGATAAACAGCAAGTAAAAGACCAGATACAATACAGATAGCATACCAATGAATGCTGAAGGGACCAAGCCTTAGGGCAATTGGATCAATAGTTGCTAACATCACTGTTCACCATTCTCACTAATGAGTTTTGTTAAGCGTTCTTCAAAAGTTTTAGTCGCATCAAATCCCATCTGTTTGGCACGATAGTTCATGGCTGCAGCTTCGATAACAACAGACACGTTACGACCGGTCTTAACTGGAATACGAACGCATGGAATCTTAACCCCTTGCAATTCAATTTCTTCATTGCCATTTCCGAGTCGGTCAAACATTTTACCTTTTTCAAAGTTTTCAAGATAGATAACCAACTGAACTTGAGAAGAATTACGAACGGCACTTGCCCCGTAGAGGCTCATGACATCAATAATCCCAACACCACGAATTTCAAGGAGGTGGCGAAGAATCTCGGCTGGCTCACCCCAGAGGCTTTCCTCATCCTTGGCATAAACATCTACACGGTCATCCGCAACCAGACGGTGACCACGTTTAACCAACTCAAGCCCTGTCTCACTCTTACCTATACCAGAATCACCTTGAATAAGCACGCCCATTCCGTAGATATCTACCAAGACACCATGAACACTAGTACGTTCAGCCAACTGCGCATTGAGGTACCAAGATATCTCGCCAGAAAGTGTCGATGTCCCGTTACGGCCTTGGAGAACAACAACTCCATTTTCCTTGGCAGCTCTAAGCATTTCCTTAGGAATTTCAAGCCCACGGGTTACGATTATAGCTGGTGTTTCCTTTTTGAACATAGTACTAAAGACTGAATAACGGTTGTGATCAGTCATAGTATTGAGGTAAGACCACTCCTTCATCCCAACTAACTGGATTCGTTCTGGCGAATAGTAATCAAAATAACCCGTCATTTCTAACCCAGGACGAGAAATATCAGCGGTTGTAATTGGTTTTTCTAATAGCTCTTTGGTACCATAGATAACCTTGAGTTTAACCTTATCAACCAACATCTTAACGGTTACTGTCATGTGATTTCCTCCGATTTTTTATTAGTTTTATTGTAACATAAAAAGGCTTTCAATGTGGCCTTCAAACCAAAAAAGACCTATGACAGGCACCAAAGTCCTAGCACAGGCCACTTTATTTTAACTATAAATCTTACCAGTTCCACTCATCTTCAACGTGTTCGGCATTTTTGCGCTTGCGTCCATCTTTGAGTTTGATTTCAGGATAAATATCTTCTTTATAGGAGAGAAGAAAGGCTAAAATCACATACAAAACAAGCCCAAACTGAGTCGATATCATGAGAATAATAGCCAAGACACGAGCCAAGGCTAAATCCCAACCGAACTTGTCTGCCAAACCTGCAATAACACCGGCAACTAGTCTATTTTTTCGTGTCTTATAAAAACGATTTGACATGGTCTTTTTCTCCCATCACTTCTTTGATTTAATTATATGATTTTTATAGACTAAAAAAATCAGCCCTAGGACTGATTTAGAAAAATGAGCTTGCCTCGGCACAAACCGCAACCAAATTTCTGTGTATTGACACGGCGTTTACGACGGTAAGTGTGACCACAAGATTGGCATTGATAGACATAATAGGTTTCATTCTGACCTTGCATCTTGGGTGCATATCTAAGGCCATCAACCCTAGCTAGTAACTCCTTAAAAGCTCTATCTCCATGCTTGTAGCCCTTCTTTTGAAAATAAAGGTGGTAATGACAGAGTTCGTGACGGACGATTTTTCGAAAGGTCTCAAGGCCGTCTTCCTTATAAAGTTTTGGGTTGAAATCTAAGTGGCCATCCTTGGGAAAAAATCGCCCTCCAGTAGTCCGAAGGCGCTTGTTCCACAAGGCCTGATGCTTAAATTCCCAGCCGAAATCTTCAATAGAAACGGTCTTGACATAATCAGTTAGATTCACGTGGATTCACCAAGGAAAGATTAAGCTTTTCGTGTTCTAAGTCAATTTTTGACACCCATACGGTAACCAGATCCCCAACAGAAACCACTTGGCTTGGATGATTAACGAAGCTCTTACTCATCTCAGAGATGTGGATAAGACCATCCTCATGGACACCGATATCCACAAAGGCACCAAAGTCCACAACGTTACGGACTGTTCCTTCAAGTTTTTGCCCCACCGACAAGTCCTTGAGCTCAAGAACATCCTGACGAAGCACCGGTGCTTCAAAATCGTTACGGAGGTCTCGACCTGGTTTCAAAAGGTCAGCGATGATGTCTTTAAGGGTTTCCTGACCAAGCCCTAGATTTTCTGCTGTATCTTTAAGATTAAGAGCCTTCAATTTTGCCTTGGCAGAGTCGTCCAAATCTGTGATGTCTAACTGCTTGAAGAGAGCTTTCACCACTGGATAAGACTCTGGGTGGACTCCCGTATTATCCAAGATATTTTTAGCGTTTGGAATGCGAAGGAAACCGGCTGCCTGTTCAAATGCTTTAGCACCAAGACGTGGGACCTTTTTGATTTCAGCACGGGATGTAATCGCACCATTTTCCTCACGGTAAGCGACGATATTTTCAGAGATGGTCTTGTTGAGTCCTGACACGTGTGACAAGAGGGTACTACTTGCCGTATTGACATTGACACCGACCTGGTTAACCACAGTATCAACGACGAAATCAAGATTTTCAGAGAGTTTCTTCTGACTAACATCATGCTGGTATTGGCCTACTCCAATCGATTTAGGGTCAATCTTAACCAATTCAGCCAGAGGGTCTTGAAGACGACGGGCAATGGAAATGGCAGAGCGTTTTTCGACCGTCAAGTCTGGAAACTCATGACGGGCCAACTCTGACGCAGAGTAGACAGAGGCACCACTTTCATTGACAATAACATAAGAAGTCTCTGGGAAATCCTTGAGGACTTCTGCCACAAAGGCTTCACTTTCACGACTTGCTGTTCCGTTTCCGATAGCAATAATCTCAATGGTATGTTTCTGGATGAGGTCAGCCAAGTCCTTCTTAGCTTGGGCAATCTTAGCTTGACTAGCTGGAGCTACTGGATAGATAACTTGCGTCGTAATGAATTTTCCTGTTTGGTCAACCACGGCCAACTTAGCCCCTGTACGAAAGGCTGGGTCAAACCCAAGAACCACGCGCCCTTTCAGTGGAGCAACCAAGAGGAGATTACGCAGATTATCGGAAAAGAGCTGGATCGCCCCTTCTTCTGCTTTTTCAGTTAATTCTGTCCGAATGCGTCGCTCGATAGCAGGCAAGACTTTTTTCTTAACAGATTGCTGGATAACTTCATCAATATAGGCGTTTTTCACCTTGAAACGAGCAGCAAAGAAAGATAGGACACGATCCGTCGCATGTTCAAAACCAACTTTCAAGATGCCTAATTTTTCCCCACGGTTGAGGGCTAAGGTTCGATAGCCCTGCATGTTGCCAACTGTCTCTGAAAAATCATAATAAATCTGAAAAACTTGTTTTTCATCGAGGCTTTCATCCTTGACTTGCGAAGTGATTTTAGAGTGTCTCAGTACTTCCTGATAGGTCAGAGAGCGCAAATTGACATCTTCTGATAAGGCTTCTACCAAGATATCAACTGCTCCAGCTAAGGTTTCTTGACCAGTCGCAAATCCTTCACAGACAAACTTTTCGGCCTCTTTCTCTAAGTCAGCTACATTCTGTAAAATCAAGCGTGCGAGAGGGAAGAGTCCAGCTTCTCGAGCAATGGTTGCCTTGGTCCGGCGCTTTTCCTTGTAAGGAAGATAGAGTTCTTCTACATCTGCTAGTTTTTCGGCAGCTAAGATAGCTTCTTCCAAGTCCTTTGTTAGCTTTCCTTGTTCTTGAATCTTAGCCAAGACAGCTTCCTTGCGGTCATTGAGATTAGTCAGGCTTTTATCCATGTCGATAATAGCCTTAATCGCCACCTCATCCAGACTACCAGTCATGTCCTTCCGGTAACGCGCGATGAAGGGAATCGTCGCACCTTCAGCCGTCAAACTTAGAACGGTATCGATTTGCTTTAAGGTTACACCCAAATCTTGGGAAATTTTTTCATATTTTTTATCCATAAACCTATTATACCATAAGGGACAAGGCTTGTTTCACCTTACCTGTTTTTACCTCTTTGATTATCAAAATAAAAATAATCCCTTTTCCGCAAAATAATAGTATAATAGAGGTAGAATTTAGAAAAGAGGTAGGCCCATGGCTGTTAAATTTACAAAAACGGATGACTTGGACAAGATGTTTGAAGAGTTTGCCAAACTTCCTGATCTCACTCAGGTCACTTTTCCAGATGATAAAGATAAAAAAGAAAAAGTTGAGAAGAAAAAATAGATGACGATTTTCCAATCTCTTCCTCCTAGTGTATTACAAGCTGGGGCCATTTTTCTCTCCATCATCATCGAAGCCCTTCCTTTTGTTCTGATTGGGAGTCTCATTTCGGGGTGGATTGAGGTCTATATCACGCCTGATAAAGTTTATGAGTTTCTTCCTCGCAATCGTTGGGGGAGGATCTTTTTTGGTACCTTCATCGGCTTCCTCTTTCCATCCTGCGAGTGTGGAATCGTTCCCATTATCAATCGTTTTCTGGAAAAGAAAGTTCCCAGCTACACGGCTGTTCCCTTTCTGGTGACTGCTCCCATCATCAATCCTATCGTTCTTTTTGCTACATACTCTGCCTTTGGCAATTCAATAAAGCTTGCCTTCTTGCGAGCGCTGGGAGCTATTGTGATTGCTTTGGTGTTTGGAATTTTCCTAGGATTTTTCTGGAAGGAATCCATTCAAAAAGAGAATCATATGTATTGTCATGAACATGACTTTTCACACTTGACTCCTGCTAGAAAAGTCTTTCAGATCTTTATACAAGCTATTGACGAGTTTTTCGATATGGGGCGCTATTTAGTCTTTGGCTGTCTCTTTGCAGCTATCGTTCAGGTCTATGTTCCGACTCGGATCCTGACCTCTATCAGTGCTAGCCCATTCCTTGCGATTCTCTTGCTCATGTTTCTTGCCTTTCTCCTCTCTCTTTGTAGTGAGGCAGACGCCTTTATCGGCGCTTCTCTCCTCTCGAGCTTTGGACTCGCTCCAGTCCTTGCCTTTCTGGTAATTGGCCCCATGCTTGATATCAAAAATCTCCTCATGATGAAACACTATCTCAAAGCGCGCTTCATCTGGCAATTCATGGGCATCGTGACTCTGCTTGTCTTGCTTTATTCTTACATGATGGGGGTGATGTTATGATTCGATTTATCATTCTATTGGGCTATTTTGCTCTGACCCTGTATCTGCAGCTATCTGGCAAGCTCAGCCACTACATCAACCTCCACTATTCCTATCTAGTCTATATCTCTATGGTCCTTTCTCTTCTGTTGACTCTGGTGCAATTCTACATCTGGATTAAGAAAATCAACTCTCCCAGCCATTTGGAAAGTCGTCGAGCTAGACGAATCAGCATCCTGTTACTGTCACTACCTCTCTTGATTGGAGTTGCCTTTCCGACAGTAAGTTTGGACTCGAGAACCGTATCTGCCAAAGGTTATCATTTCCCACTTGCTGAGGGAATCGACACAGCTATTCAGGAAAGCGAAGGAACATCCAGTCAATACCTCAAACCCGATACCAGCACCTATTTTTCCAAATCTGCTTATGAAAAGGAAATGAGGACTACAGCTGACAAATACCTATCCCAGCCAACCATTCAGGTTACAGACGAAAACTATATGGAGGTCATGGAAGTTCTCTATGACTATCCTCAAGAGTTTGAAGGAAAGAAAATCGAGTTTACAGGCTTTGTTTATAACGATCCTAGCCATCCAGATAGCCAGTTCCTCTTTCGCTTTGGGATTATTCACTGTATCGCAGACTCTGGTGTATATGGGCTCTTGACCAAGGGAAACTCACGCCAGTATCCTGACAATACCTGGATTACCGCTAGGGGAACCCTGACCCTCCACTACCATAAAGAACTCAAACAAAAACTCCCAACACTAGAGGTTGAGAGTTTCACAAAAGTAGACAAGCCTGAGAATCCTTATGTCTATCGTGTGTTTTAAAAAGAGACAATATCAGAGTTTCTGCATTACAGAATTCTAATATTGTCTCTTCATTTTTTTCTGATGCTCATTTCAATCCAACATACTAGCTTATTTTTTGACCTTTTCTCTGATAGAATGTTCAGAAACCCATTTAGAATAGCTTATCATTTTTTCATCAGTTAAAGTTTCTACCGCTATAGTCACACACATATCAACCGCTTCTTCCACAGAAACAGAAAAGTGATAACTGTTTAATTGTAAAAATTTCACCAAAACATAAAAGGCTGTTCGTTTATTGGCATTGGCAAAAACATGCTTTTTATCAGTTGGACAAATAATATTGTTGCTTTATCAAAAATTGTTGGATAAAGAGGTTTGCCAAAAACAAATTGTTCTGGTAAGTTCACAATCATATTTAACGCTGAATGACTAACTGTTTGAACTTGCTCATTTGGAGAATACCGTTGAATTACTAAAGCATTGATTTTTTCAATTTGCTTTTCTGTTAAATAGACTGTCATTTTTCCACCAAAGCTTTGAAAATATCGTCGTATTCATCAAAAACTGTATCCAATTTCAAGTTAAAGGCATCATCAGATACATAAGAGACCTGATGATCCAATTCTTCAGGAGTAAAGATAATTTCACCACTTGGTAACAATTTTGCGTCGTATTTAACACCACTTGGAATATTGAATTCGCTTGGAATCGTAATGGTGATTGAATTTCCTTGTTTTCTTGTTTTTACGACCATCTGATTTCCTCCTTTGAAGTATCATAACAAATAATTACGGTAATTACAATGATAGTGTAAAACTGCTATTTAATCTCAAATCTTAACCGAAATACTCATGCATAAGTGATTTTTTAATTCGCCTATAATCATATTAGTCTCTTTTCTTTGGTTTTTAAAGTTATGAATATCACTATTTTAACAGATTTTCAATCAAGCTTCAATTATGTTTCTCTCTATAAAAATTTCTTTCAAAAATAAAAAAGAAAACGCAAAATATAGTTCACTTTTTTAACTCTTCTAATCTCCATCCTTCCAGTTTCGAGCAATCTCTTCGTCTTTCTGGAGTTGGTCTACCAGTTCTTCTATGGAGTCAAATTTGACCATATCGCGGACACGGTCCAGCCAGTAGACCATGACTGTCTCACCATAAATATCATCTGAAAAGTCAAAAATATTG
>ERZ773004.1194-NODE-1194-length-13398-cov-8.346249_pt1 | contig 13398 bp, 14 predicted proteins | sample MGYA00580667_ERZ773004 | MGnify/ENA primary metagenome ERZ773004 (study PRJEB29015, sample SAMEA2737963) | human oral metagenome | biome: human oral; feature: human-associated habitat; material: dental | place: China | collected 2123 ... | reverse complement strand
CTCGGGGTCCGCGGTGAGGTTCCCGACGATGGTGATGATGGTGTCTCCGGCCATGATGGTTGGTGTCCTTTCTTGAGGCTGATTGGTTGTCCGGTCGTTTAGAGGTTGTCTTCGAGGACGATCTGTACCTTGTGGACGAACGTGTCTGGGTCAACTGTTTCTATGAGCCAGTCGATCTCCTGGAGTGCGTCATTGAGTCGGTCAACCTCATCAAGGAGGGCATTGATGTCTTCAGGGGCGTGGGTGATGAGGTCGAGGTCGGCATCTGCGGAGTTGTTGACATGGTCGAAGAACACGCTGTCGTCCTCGTAGTCGACGGTGATGTCGTCATGGCTGACGCCGACGATGGCGATGGGCCAGCTTCCGGCGGTGACGGTGAGGTCGTCGGTGCCGCGGCTCCATGGGCCGCTTGTGGCGGCGGTGAGCCTGGCGCGGATGTCGGTAAGGTCTAGAGGTCCAGTCAGTACGCTTGAGGCGGTCATGCTGCCTCCTCGAGCGCCGGGGTTTCGACCTGGACGGCGACGACGTTGGCGACGAGCCGTAGGAGGTTCTGGTAGTCCTCGAGGAACGCGCTGGTTGATGGGTCCGCGAGGTCTGAGTTGCTCACCTTGTGTTTGAGGTCGTTGACCTGTTCCTCGACTGCGAGGACGAGCTGCACCTGTTGGAGGAGGGTCAGTTGGATGGTCTGGAGGGGCATTGGTGTCTCCTGTCCTGAGGTTTCAGTGGTTGCTGTCATTGCTGGTTTGGCTGGCATTGCCGCTATTGCCAGCAATAGCGGCAATGCCAGCAATCAGGGGGAGGCTGACCTCTCGGGAGGGGGTATTTCCGCATCGTTGCGGGGTTCTTGTTAGGGTGGGGTGCCTGCCTCATCGGAGTGCTCCCTTGCTACTGCTATTGCTGGCAATGACGGCAATAGCGCTATTGCTGGCAATAGAGGCGCAACGGGCCAGCCAGTTGCGGATGAGGACGTCGGCGTGCTCGATCCAGACCATGACGGGCCTGCGGACTTTTAATCCGAAGGTCGTGGGTTCGAGCCCCACAGGGGGTACCAATACTCTCGTATACGAACAACAGCCAAGCGGAACGGCCTCATGGGGCAGGTTATGGCGAGGGCTGTGCTTGTTGGCGGGGATGGGTGTGTTTTGCTGGTGCGGCTGCGCGCCAGTTTTTTGCTTGTTGAGCCGGGTGGCATCTCGCTCAGCGGCTCTTTGGAGAGCAGGGCTGGTCAGATAGGTGAAGGGGAAGCGGAGACAAGCGGTCAGGGTTGTCCCGTTGCTGCCGCTTGTCATTCGCGGAAGAGGCGGCGGCGAGCACACTATCGCAGCGCGCTCCGTCGTCATATCACCCTCGCCACCATCCTCGGGCACACTCCATACAGCCAGTTCATCACTCATACACGGACTGGCGACGTCAGTATGCTGCCGCTCTGCTCGATCGCTCACCTGGCCCACATCATCGGCTGCATTGCTGCTGTCGCTTTGTGAGGGCGACGTGCCTGGCATGATGATCGTGCCATCGTCATCAACACGCGGATTGACCAAGATGCGTTCGAAGAACACCTGGTTGAGCAGCTTCTTCAGGTGGGCTGGAGCGGCACTGTAGAGGTGCGAGCAGTCCTGCATGAGGTCAAGCACCGCCTCCATAACGTGTCGGGTTGCCATCACATCTGCTCGGTAGGCGGTTAGTTGGCGCTCAATTCGCTCCAGCTCGGCCGTCAGCTGAGCCTGTTCTTCCTTGAGCAAGTCTAGCGGCACAGCACCTTCGTAGTGGGCGTGCAGCAGCCTACGGCGCTTGTCCTCGATGTTGGTGCGCCGGGTGGTTAGGGAACGCACCGTTCTGTCTTTCTCCCCTTCGATCTGCGCCAGCTCGCCCTGGAGATAGCCTTCCACCTTGGCTCGATCCTCAGTCGTCAGCTGGATACGTTGGTACAGCGCTGCCACCAACTCCTCCACCTCGTCAATGAGTACCGCCGTGAAGGTGCAGTCGTGCACCCGGTGCCGCCTAGCGCAGACAAAGTACGGATACACCACACCCTTACTGTTCTTGGCTCGCTGGACGAGTAACCGCCCTCCGCACACACCGGGTCAATGGTCAATGGATGTTAGGCGGCATACGGCAGGTGGCCGACTACGGGCACCTGCCGCCGCGCCCATTGATTCCCGACGCTTCTCGGCCCCGAGGCCTACTCGCCAACGACGCTGCGTAAACCCGGGTGGGTGGCTGGGTTCGGGTCTGATTCGGTCTGGCGTCGAGTGCCCCGGGACGCTCGACGTGCGGGTCCATCCGTACTCGCCTTCGTATTTCACCTGGCGTTAGCATTCGTGTTGTGGAACAGGCGATGGGGATAATGACTCCCTCGGCTAGAGACATGGTCCGCACGCTGGTATGCGACTATCCCGACATCAACGTGTGCGTGCGCGCGGTAGCCTGGCAGTGCTGGCGCTGCGGGAGAACATCACCGGCCTTCGGTTTCGTGAACGTCAATGACTTCACTGGACCCGACGACGTCATTGACGTCTCGTCCGGACTAGAGCTTGAGTACGTGCGCGACCTGCTCACGCTGGCGGGTAGCCCGCTTGCTTCCACGATCAAAGTGCGCTCCTCGCGCACCGCCGGCACCTCGTACCTCTCCAGCGGCTGCTTCTACTGCGACGCACTGTTCGGAGCCTTCCCCATCCGTGAGACACTCACCGACATCCGCGTTGATGACGCCGTGAGCAAGATGCTTCTGGTCCTGCGTCTACCCAGACCACAGCTCGAGGTCTTTCTTCTCGAGGCACTGCGCAACGCCGCGATCTAGATATATGAGGTCATGAGGTCGGTGACGTGTGCTGGGACGTGGGCGTTCTCACCGCCGTGAGATAGCGGGCTCACCGGGTGTGCCCCCACGTTCTACGTAGTGAGTGGCTGCCAATAAGGGAGGCCACACCACGAACGTAGGAGAAGCAACTGTGACACCTATCGATATGAACCCGGTCGACGAGCTGCTGGCAGCAGAGAGCGACCGCGACAAACGCGCACGCGAGCCCGTACCCGCGCAAGGTCAAGACCGCCTCGGGGACCACGGCCGTGCAGGTCGTGGTCAAGGAGAACGGTGTGTGCCGGATCGTGGAGCACCTAGGATCAGCTCATGACGAGGCCGAGTTGGCCGCGCTGATGCACCTGGCCCGCCAGCGGCTCCTGGCGGGCCAGCAGGTCCTGGACCTGCTGGCCGAGGTGGTGATGCACCCGGTCGGGAGCCGGGTGACGGTGGTACGGCGCAAAGGCCTGTGGTCACTTCCCCGCAGGTCGGGCTGGTTGATCGAGGCCATCAAGACGGCCTACACCCGCCTGGGCCTGGGCGAGGTCATCGGGGTGACCGGACTTTTGAGCAGATGGTCACCGCTCGTCTGACCGAGCCGACCTCCAAGGCTGCCCCCAGAGCCCTTGTCCGAGATCGGCTGGCCGGGACCGGTCCACCGCGACACCCTGCAGGTCTGTCTGGGGCGCTGCGTCGAGCGGGGATACCACGGGCGCCTCTCCCCAGGTCGCTGTTCGATCACGTCACCGCCACAAGGGGACTGGCGCTGTGCTTGCAGGCGTGACCACGCTGTACTTCGAAGCCGAGAAGGAAGACAGTCTCAGGAGGGTGGGTGACTGGCAAGGCGCGCCGGGGCGTTCCCCAGGTCATCGTGGGCCTGCTGGTCGACCGCCACGGGTTCCCCCTCTAGGTCGGGTGCTTTCGAGGGCAACCGGGCCGAGACCTCCACGATCATCCTCGTGGTGGAGGCCTTCCAGGCCGCTGGCGACATCGCCGAGCTCGTAGTGGCGCCGGCGCCGGCATGCTGTCAGCATCGAGCCTGAGCGCGCTGGATGAGGAGAGGCTGCGATTCAGAGCCTGTTCAATGGTTTGTGTAAGCCCTTGTGGAAGGACTGACACTGATGACTGCTACTGATGATGACAACAGGGCGCCTGCTGGTGGGCGGGATGTAGTCGACCAGCTGCGCTCGGCGGGGGCTCTGGATGGCTTGTTTGAGCAGACCTGGTGCCGGGCAGGTGAACATGACCGGGGCTGATGGTCTGCTGCCGGCACTGGTCAAGGAGACCCTGGAGAGGGGCCTGGCCGCTTGGCTTGAGCGAGCACCTGGGCTACGACAAGGACGAGCCGACCACCCAGGCGCGCGGTAACACCAGGAACGGGACCACGTCCAAGACGGCGGGCTCGTCAGGATGGGGCCCTTTGAGACCTGTGGTGCCCCGGGACCGGGCCGGGACCTTCACCCCGCGCCCGGGTAGCGCCACGGGCCAGCGCCGTCCGAGGCGGCCTCGATGCGTGTGAATCACCAGGCTTGATGCGCCGGTGGAATTGAGACGTCAGGGATATCCAGCACCACCTGGCCTCCACGCTCAGCGCGGGCGCTCAGCGCGGGGACCATTTCGAGGATCACCGACGCGGTAGCCGAGGCTGTCGCGCGTGTGGCAGCACGCGTCCGCTGGAGGAGTCCTCTTCCCAGTGGTCTACCTCGACGCGATCCGGGCCGATGGTACGCGCCTGTTCACCGGGTCGCCTCCCGCTCGGCCCACATCGCGGTCGGGGCGGGGCATGGACGGTATCAAGCACGTGGCTTAAGTATCTGGGCCCCGGGCCCGGGGAGGGAGCCTCCTTGAAGGGCGGCTCGTGTGCGCTGAGCTGGCACAACCGCAGCGTCGAGGCGTGTCTGATCGTAGAGGGGGCACCTCCCGCTTGAGAGCGAAGCGCGCGGGGGAATGTGACGGGCTCACCGGCCTTCCCGAGGCGAACGCAGGCAGTCCTGGCCCCAGGCCACGGTCCCCACCTGTGTGGTCCACCCGGTTCCGCGCCCCTGGATGCGGTTCGTCTCCTACGGGGACCGCCGGAAGGTCGCGGCCGCTCTCAAGGCCGATCTGCACCGCCCCGAACCAGGAGGCCGCCTGGCAGGCTCTGACCGACTTCTCTGAGTCCGACATGGGGGTCAAGTACCCCCAGACGGTGACGACCTGGGAGCGGGCCTGGGAGCGGTTCACTCCCTTCCTGGACTTCCCTCCGATGCTCAGGCGTGTCATCTCTCCCCCACTTCGTGGGAGGTACCCCCTCCACCAACAGTATCGAGACTGCGAGCTACCAGCTGCGCAAGGATCACCGATGAACCGCGGCCACTTCCCCTCCGATGAGGCGGTGATCAAGCTGCTGTGGCTGGCGATCTGCGACATCGAGGACAAACGAGCCCGAGAACGCGACAAGGAGAAAGGACTGCCAGCATCCAAGCGCAGGGCCAAGGGTAAGCTCGTCGAAGGACAGATCACCACCGACTGGAACAAGGCCCTGGCCCAGCTCACCACCGCCTACCCCGACCGAATCAACCCCTACCTGTAAAACGCTTACACAGAAAACTGGACGCTGATGATGGTGTAGGAGCCTGCGTGGCGGTGACCCGCAACTTGACTGACACCCCCGCCCGCCCCGGTGCAGGAGGGGATGTCCTGAGCCTGATCTGTCCTGTCCCGCAGACGCCGCCACAGGCACGGGTGGTGCATGACCTCATAGGAGCATGACCACACCGCAGTGCGCCAGTCGCCACAGGTGTGGTCCCGTCAGCGTCCTGTCTGCCTGGCCCGAGCCGGTGGCACTCCCGACCAAGGAAGCACCAAGACAGGAGGCACGCTCCATGGATCTGACGGACCTTACCAGCACAGACACGAAGCCAGCGTCCCCGGCCCCACCTCCGGGACTGGTCGCTGGAGTCGACACCCACCAGGACACTCACACCCTGGCGGTGCTCACCGCCCAGGGCGCCGTGATCGCAACCAGCTCCTTCCCCGCCGACCAGCAGGGCTACGACGATCTGACAGCACACCTCGACCGCCTCGGTCCCCTCATGGCCGTCGGCGTAGAAGGCACCAGCTCCTACGGAGCAGGACTGACCCGTACCCTGCGCCAGGCCGGCTACGACACCGTCGAGGTGCTGCGCCCCAGCCGCCGGGTCAGACGCCACCACGGCAAGTCCGACCCGATCGACGCCATCGCCGCGGCTCGCACCGTCCTGTCCGGAGACGGTGTCAGCCAGGCCAAGGACACCACCGGCCCAGCCGAGCAGCTCCGGCTCCTGCTGGCAGCCCGCACCCGCCTGATCTCAGCCGCCACCGCGATCACTAACAGTATCCACTCCCTGCTGACCACCGCCCCCGAGCCCCTGCGCGAGCGCTACCGCAGGCTCGACACCCCGGCCCTGATCACCCGCCTCGCTCGAACCCGCCCCACCAGAACCATCACCACACCCCAGCAGGCCGCCACCAGCGCCCTGCACCACATGGCCCGCACCCACCAGGACCTGCACCACCGAGCCGAACGGCTCAACCAGCAGATGCATCACATCCTGACCACCCACTACCCCGGCCTGCTAGCCGTCTACGGCGCCGGCACCACCGTCGCCGCACAGCTCGCCGTCACCGCCGGAGGCAACCCCGGACGCATCCACAACGAAGCCGCCTTCGCCCACCTGTGCGCCACCGCCCCCATTCCCGCATCCAGCGGTAAAACCACCCGTCATCGCCTCAACCCAGGCGGCGACAGACGAGCCAACGCCGCCCTGCACCGCATCGCCCTGGTACGCCTACGCCACGACCCCACCACCAAGAACTACGCCAACCGACGCACCCAAGAAGGCAAAACCACCAAAGAAATCATCCGCTGCCTCAAACGAGCCATCGCCCGCGAGGTCTACCGCGCCCTGACCCAACCCCCACCAACCGACACCACCAGCACCCTGGCAGCACACCGCAAACGGCACCACCTGACCCAAACCGACGTAGCCCACGCACTAAACACCTACCCCGCCAGAATCTCCGACATCGAAAACCACCGACGCCCACTACCCCAACTCACACACCGCTACCACCAATACCTCACCACCCTTGACACACAACAGGAGCATCAGGTCCGCCGCCCGGCGCATCGGCCAGCCTTCTTCCACCACCAGATGAGCAAGACGACGGCTCCCCTCAGGGATCAGCAGTGTGTTAGCGTGGGTCATGAAGGCCTCCGGCAGGATGCGAGTTTGTCAACTCGCATCCTGCCGGAGGCCTTCACACAACCTCCCAAGGAAGTACACCTAGAGGCTTATTCACAGCATCCATCAAAGGTGCTGTGAACTGCGCAGATGCTAGAGTCGGCTAGCCCTGTGAATAAGCCTCCTAGAGAGCAGGCGACCAGTTGTCCACTTTGCTAATCCCCAGGCTACGAATAGTTCTAGCGACATTCAATCACTTGCCTCCTGCCCTGATAATACTCTGAAAAGCGCGAATATCCACCCGCACTGGCACGGTCTCCGAACCCATATAAAAAAGGGAATCTCCAAAACAGCGAACAGGCCATCCTATATCGCACAACCTTTCATACAGAGCATTATCAAGGCAAGCAACGATTACATCTTTTGTTGGATCTGGAGCGCAGTGCACACACAATGCTGTGAGCATATTCTGGGTTAAACTGAATCCTCCCCCGGCTACCGAGGCAAGGCGAGATATCTCCATTAGCCTGCATGTATCAGGTAGCAAAAAACGGTAACCGAATACTTGTTCAATTGGGAGTTGATTAGCGTCCGAATCTGTACGTATAATAGCTCTAGCGGTGGACAATAACTTTCCTTTAGAGTCACGTCCCGTGACAATTGTAGAAGCCTTAGCTAACCTCTTATCTTCTTTCTCCATATACGTACGAAATTTGCGATAGTCATCAAATTCCATACGTCCACTTGCAGCATATGTTTTGCTGACGAAATGGGTAACCTCTTCAACATAAGATGATTCGTGGATGCTGAGAGTCAAGGGTTCAATCATTTTAGGTGTTCCTGTCGACTATTCATAAACAAGTTGTTGATACTGCTAATAGCAAACGTTGTTCAAGACTTATCTTCAATAAGAACACCATCCTGAAAAATATAACTATAGTTTCCAACTTGTAGCCTATCTCCATTGTTCGTGTTCGGATCAGCAAGAAATGATCTAATATGGTCAACACTTGGATGCGTCATTCCTTTCGCCCCGCCTCGTATTGCAGTGGCCGAAACCTTGTCTCGTCGAACGGCAACTCGGGGCCATACAAAAAACGAAGAATCATATATCATTCGAACAATACTTCCTCCCATATCGCTTCCATGAAGTCCGTGAATTGGGGCGTTGGAGTGCATGCCTCGAACGTATTTAATCACGCCTCGGAAACCATGAGCAGCATAAATTTCAGGCAAATACAGCACTTCAACAAAATCTTCCAGATTCTCGTCATGGATCGCTGCACGGAGCATCGCAAGCCTATTCTCTGCCTCATAGAATGTATTTCCTGTAGGAAAATAGTTGATGTATCGATTCTTATAACCAGTAAGACTATAGGAACGCATTCCCGAAGAGAAATTGGAAATATAGATGACGCCTTCATCCAAAAGGCCCTGATGAAAGGAGGGAATGATTGTAGTGTGCAAATATACTTTTGATAGATTGCGTTCACTAATGAACTTCTTAAGAATATTGATATGACTAACATGCACAGGATTGAATGTACCGAAAAATACGCCTACTCCATGTTTAGGAGCAAAATACGATGATATGTCAGTTATGCTACTCCATAGCATACCTAAAAATCCGAGAGATAATCCGGAGAGCACGAAAATCACCTGAATTATGCCATAACCCAGTGCGGCGAGAGCGCCAACGACTATATTAAAACTGAGTGCTAGAACAACATTAAGATATCTATTACCAATATTTCGGTTAGCGAGTTCTATGACTAAATATTGTGTCCCTTGAGAAGCAAAGGACATCAAAAGAACAGCACCATAAACTCCACCGACTGCTTGCAGATCGCTAGCATCGACTACTCTTCCATACAAAAGAGTGGCCAGTGCAAAAATATTGAATAGATACTGCCAAACGAGGCGAGCTAATTTGCCGAGTACAGTACTTCCACTTTTTAAAAATGCCTTGGCTTCGAAAGTATCCGATAACTTGGCAAAAAATGGTAGAAAAATTGCCACAAATAGTGAAACAAATATCAAGTGTGGGTTGAACCACATTCTTGTTGGTATTGCGTATGACAAATACATTACGCACCCCATTACGTAGCCAAGAAGCGTAAAAAAACTCCTAAAATATGACGCCATGATGAATTATACCTTTCTGATGGCCATGTTGTGAAACCTACTAACAGGGTTAAATGAAACACCCTCTGACTTAAATTAGCGCAGATGATATACCGTTGAACAGCTCCCTACATACTAACCTGGTATTATCCAGTCGTTCGACAAAACGGCTATAGTTGGAAAAAGAAATAGTGACGATAGTTACTCCTGAGTAATTGTTTGCCGATCGACTGCAGGTCGAGTAAATACAGCTAGACCAGAAGTGAGGTATGTCGTGCATATGAGAACCACGCAACCTAGCCACGGAACCCAAGCAGGGATAGTCAAAGTTAGATCGTGAAGGCCCGCTCGATTCAAAAGTGCACCAAGAAGCAGTGCTCCACTTAGATGACTTGCAATGACTCCAAATGCTGCCCCTAAAGCAGTGACGATAGCTGCTCGTAATGAATACATTCTGATCAATGCTGGTCGAGATACACCAAGCGTCTCATACAATGTTAAGTTGCGAGCCTCTTCACTTACTGACGTGTAACTAATTAGTAGCGCGATGACTGTCGCTACGATAACTGTGGCAGCAATGAACAAAACGACAAGTGACAACATAACTAACTGTACTGTACTGATTAAGCTATCCGTCGCAATGCGACCAGGAGTGGAAACGAAGTTTGTCGTTCTATTGATACTGGTCGTCAAACTAGAAACGTCAGAACTATCCAACTGATCTGACAGGTCCACGACATAGACTGAAGGCTCATAATTCGGCTTTAAGCGCTTGTATGCTGTTTCAGGAAGCCAGAGTGTGAGCCCTGTTTGATTAACCGTTTCATAGATGCCGGAAATTTCGAAGCGCTGTATGTTATTTCCGACCCCCAAATTTATAACATCTCCTACATCTAGGTCTTTAGCTTTAGACAATCCGGAAGCTATCATGACTTGCTGTGCACCTGCTGGTGAATGTCCCTTACTTACCTTCACAGTATCTGGCGCTCTTTGAGAAACGGTAGCCACCAAATTTCCGGCTGGCGTCTGAATTGTCACCTGGTCCATGGATGAAATGAATTTAATTCCATGCTCTTTTTCTACAGTGCTGGTGAGTTCGTTGAGGATTTGATCTGGTGACTGATTTACTCCTTTGAATGTTCGCGTGGCGACTACATCATAGGTGTTGAGACCAAGAGATTGAGAAACTTGGCGGGCGGTAGAAAAGTTCGTCCAAAGAGCTGCAAGGCTTAATGTAAGGAACATGAGTAACCCGGTACTCAGAACCAAAGTCACGTATCGACGAGCCTGGCAACGAATATCATGAACCGCGAGTGCCACAAAAAGGTTACGTTTTGCAAGCCAACGAGGAAACGAATATGTTTTTCCTTTTCGGATGTCAGTTGTGTTGGCGACAATCGCATTACGTGGACGGAGTTTAAGTACCTTTTTCGTCGAGATTGCCGCAATAATTGCAATATACAACACTGTAATTAGTGACATCACAAGTGGCGGCCACAACGTGCTTGTCCCCGCCATGGTTAATCCATTAGATGTTAGGTAGATGCGGGCAAGTTTTGGAATTAAAATGATAGCTCCAATAATTCCCAACCCACTTCCAAAGCTTGCTAGCAACACCAGCTTAGTTACAAGCCGTGCTTGTATCGCAGAGCCTGTCCAACCTAGAGTTTTAAGAATTCCAGAATTTCTCCATTCGCGACGTATGAGGCCATGAATCATCTCGTTGAGCATGAGACCAATGATGAAGGCGATGATTAAAGAGACAAGTAAGAGAAGTATCAGAATTATACTCGGCACCATCATGTACGCTCTTCGAATGAAGTCGCTGTCGTAAGCGAAATTAGCGCTATATCCAATGGAAGTTTGTTCGATGATTCGTTTTGCGTTAAGCGCTCGTTCGCTACGATTGTCAGAACTATTGACATTAAAACTCAGAATGGTGCTTATGCCTCGTTGCCCTACTTCAGTTCTGAATGCTGATGCTTTATCAGGCGATATGATTGCACGCTTGATACTCATGATGGGAGAACCGAAAACGAGGTCGTCTGTGATCCCGACTACTTTGAAAGTGTATTTTGTTCCCGCTGAAGAAAATGTTACGTCGTCATCAAGACCGACACTCAATGCACGGGCAGTAACAGCTGGGATCGCAATCTCATCGTCATTATTGGGGAAGGCACCTTTGACGATACTAATTGCCGTGTCGTCACTCTTTTTCGTGACTAGAATCGGAAGTTCAATTTCAGTGTTTGAACTTATGAGCCCTTCTATCCCTTCGTCAGTTCTCACTGATTCGACCTCAGAATGCTCCTGAAGGGCATGGGTATAACTTTCTGAGTATTCACCAGGTGAGTACATCAGGACCCCGTTAGGGGCCTGTACTTGAGCATAACGGTTATCGTATTCTTTTTGGTTGGTTAGCGTGGCCCCAAATCCGGTAGCCGATATCGCAACTAGAAGAAACGATAATACGATGATTGCAATTGAAAGAGCGCGGTCTCGGTTTAGGTCTCTGCGAACAAGCAGATATGATGCGCCGAACATCGTTACCACCCGATCTCTTTTAACCATTTAAGGACAATTTCTTCTCTCTTCGTTTCTAAATCTACGTCGGCGGACATAATACATTCATCGATTATGGCGCCGTCCTCCAGATAGATCACTCGTTCTGCTCGGGCGGCGGCTTTAGGATCATGAGTTACCATGATGACCGTCTGACCTTCACAGTTGATTTTGCTTAGGAGATCGAGTACGTCGCGGCTCGCTTTAGAGTTGAGTGCTCCAGTAGGCTCGTCGGCAAAAATTATTTCAGGTTCTCGCATGAGTGCGCGGGCAACAGCAGCACGTTGCTGTTGCCCACCAGAAGTCGAAGCGGGTAGACGATCTGCCGTGTTCTCAATACCGCTTTCGCGAAGGAGTGATCGGGCACGGTCGTAGACTTTGTTCTTGGGCAAGCCGCTTTTTGGGATGAGCCCGGCAAGTGCTGTATTTTCTATAATGGTTAAATGAGGAAGTAAATTGATTTGCTGGAAAACAAAACCAATTTTTCGCCTGATTTCATGAAGTTTCCGTTCCGGAAGATTATCAATTCTACGCCCGTGAAGTTTGATTTCACCGGAAGTTGGCTTTTCAATCGAACTTAAGCAATATAATAGTGTAGATTTTCCTGCTCCTGAGTTTCCCATGATGGAAACAAACTCCCCTTTTTTGATCTCTAATTTGATTCCGTCAAGAATAGCAATGTCGGATCCGTTCGGAATCAATGAAACGTTTGACGCACTTAGGATTATTTCAGTATTCACCGGTAATTTCCTTAATTTGACTGGAGGGGGTGCTTGATGTGGGGGATTGGTATAGGCCGATAATATCGTCGGTCAAAACCACTTTAGCAAATTTTCCGGCGGTAAGATTTGCGGCAGTGATTCGAGTCAGCTCTGACGCCGATATTGTTTGTTTTTTGTAGGTGATGTCAAAAGTGTGTGTTGCGTCAATCGGTACGATGGTGTCGTAGCCAAGATTCCCTGCAACTCGCGCCGTTGTCTCGACACACATGTTTGTTTGAATGCCAACAATGACAACTTGTGTAATGTCTCGCTCCATCAACCAAGAATGCAGATCTGGTGTTCCAATGAAGGCCGAGTTGACTTTCTTTTCTATCGTTACGTTGAATCTTATACTCATGAGATTATTCTTTAAATTACGACTTGGTGACCATGACGCAAAGGGAGAAATCATTTTTCGGGAGGTGTGTTGAACGCATACAATAGGGCGTCCAGTGGATTGCCACATATCACAGAGTGCAACGATATTCTCCTCGCAATGAGGGTTATTGCGAGTTCCCCATACGAGGCTTTGATCAAAAGCTTTCTGGACATCAATCACGATCAGTGCTGCGTTTTTTTTGAGTTTCATCATTGTTCCTTCATTGAGTTTTTAGTGATCTTAATAAAATGCTTGCATTGTGGCATGTTTTGTACCTATTCATAGATTTTCGAGCGCGTAGTCCTATTCCTGGGCAAATGCATGCTGCTAGAACGAATGGAAATTACTGCTTCATTTCGCTCTCCTTACTGATTGATACTGGGGATTGAAATCGATGAACGATGTGGCTGGTAGGATAATTACGAGCATATTTATATCATACACTGTTTGATTAGTTATGTAACGAAATAATTGCGATTTGGTTACGAACCACCTGACTCATGACGCATTAGCCTCGATCTTTCGTCGTCTGGTTGAGTGGGTTTGGGTGGCGTCGTTGCCGGTGTC
>ERZ773004.1188-NODE-1188-length-13420-cov-28.892106_pt1 | contig 13420 bp, 10 predicted proteins | sample MGYA00580667_ERZ773004 | MGnify/ENA primary metagenome ERZ773004 (study PRJEB29015, sample SAMEA2737963) | human oral metagenome | biome: human oral; feature: human-associated habitat; material: dental | place: China | collected 2123 ... | reverse complement strand
GCAGTTCCAGATTGCTGCGCCAGCCTTTTACCAAGTCAATACTGAGATGGCAGAGCAGCTTTATCAGACGGCCTTTGACTTTGCGGATTTTAAAAAAGAAGATATTGTGCTGGATGCCTACTCGGGCATTGGCACTATTGGTCTGTCGCTGGCTGACCGAGTACAGCAGGTCTATGGAGTCGAAGTTATTCCTGAGGCCGTGGAAAATAGTCAGCGCAACGCAGAACTCAACGGCATCACCAATACCAGCTATGTTTGCGCCCCTGCAGAACAAGCCATCCAAACTTGGCTGGATCAGGGAATCAAGGCAGATGTCATCCTAGTCGATCCGCCGCGTAAGGGCCTGACAGAAAGCTTTATCACTTCTAGTGTCAGCATGGAGCCCCAGCGGATTGTCTATATCTCCTGCAACCCTGCCACCATGGCGCGTGATATCAAACTCTATCAAGAGCTGGGCTATGAACTGAAGAAAGTCCAGCCAGTTGACTTATTTCCGCAGACGCATCATGTTGAGGCGGTATCACTGCTTGTACGAGCTGATTTATCAGCGAAGTAGAAGTAGATGTTCCGTCTATGCGATAGCTGTCGTAGAGTAAGGAGTTTACGACGAAACGCTACGGGAACAGCGAACCGTCGAGTGTGTAGGATTGATGGTGAAATTGTAAAAACTTTGTAACGAAAGGGATAATGAAAAGCTTTGATTGCAATGCTTTTTCTTATGTGCTAGGGAAGTATCGGAGTGAGAAAATTTTTGGAGTGAGTAGAAGTGATAGCTAGAAATTATCTAATCCTATTTCCATTTACTCTGTGAGTAGGTATTTGTTTTCATTGAAAAGGGGTTTTAGATGAAAGAAACATAACTAGCGGCCATGAATAAATTATTGAAATGCTTCTTTTACTACAAAGATTCTCTGTTCCGAATGTGTTTCAGTATTTGGTAGAAAAAATTGGACTACAAGTCGAGGTAAACGGAAGGTTTGGCAGTGTAACAATCGATATAGGATCAAAGGCCAGATTGGATGTTTAAACAATCATATAGATGAAGAAAAGCTTGAGAAAGCCTTTATGAAAGCAGTTGGACTGCTACAAGAACATAGATCTGATGTTGTAGCTAAGTGGCAAAAGCTTGAGCAAGGAACAAATCTTCTCCATAAGCACTATGCCAAGCAGATGTATCAGATACTAGATTTAGATAAATTTGATGGAGTTATCATGAATCAAGTTCTCGACCGCATCAGTATTTTAGAAGCTGGACATATTGTAGTAACTTTCCTTGAAGGAACTGAGGTAGATTTATAAGAGACTGTGACTGGGAAGTTGCAGTCTTTTTAGGGGTTTAATGGTATAATGAGATTATAAATGTGGATATTGTTTAAATTCTCTGGAGGACACATAATGTTGAATTTAGTAAAAGGTCACCAAGTTAGCTTGGTAGAAAAACTGTTTGAATCATTTACAAAGTTAACTGAACATAATTTGATGGCGAATGTACACGCAGAAAAAATATTAGAGGTTTTTCAACACTTTATTGCGATTCATGACGAGCCTTTGTTTTTTATTTTGGAATTGCCTGTCAGTATTGATAGAGAAAAAGTGATAGCAAAGAATATTATCAAGGAATCCCATAAGGATGTTTATTATATTGATGGTTGTTCAAGAGAGGAATGCCTAGCACTGTTGATTAGATACGGTGATTTGCTTGTTAATGATGGACTAAGTAAGTTTGGATTTGGTGGGCACCAAAGTCATGATGAGATTATGCTTGATAGCTATAATGTTTTGACAATTTATAGTAAAGAACTATCGAAGTTTAATGATTTTTTTGAACCTCATAATATTCAATTTGTAGAAGAACTAGTAACGGCTTGGGAAACTTTTTCTGAGACCTCACCAGGAATCTCCGAAAGCTATGAAAGTAATGGAAAAACTGTTTATGATTTGCCTATAGAATTAGCTGAATGGGGAATATATTTAACTGAAACTCGAACAGAATAGGTATAACTATAGATTAGAAAAAGAATATTTCAATTCCTCTAATACCCCAAATTCAACTTTAGTAAATTTCTAAAAGGAACAGAAGTAACTCTGTGTGTAACTGCAACAAGTAAGTTGCAGTTTTTTGTTTTGAATAATGATATAATAGATTAAGAAAATAATGAAAACGCTATATATTTGAAAGTTGATTAGGAAAGTAGGAATTATGGAAACAATCGATATGATTATTAAATCATCAACTGAATTTTATAACGATTTAAAAGCTGATGAACATGACAGATATCGTTCATGGGAACATTGCTATTCACATTTTATGACAGCTCGAAAAGAGAATGATGTGAATCTTGATTACCTGAGTTTACAACTTGCATTTTATTTAGCAAGTTGGGGGATGTATCGAGGTTCTTCATTTCTATTACAAAAGGATTATAGAGTACACATCCCTGTTGTGAGTGAGATTTTAAGCAACAAATATGATTCTCTAGCAGGAATAGAATGTAAAAATTTTATAAATGAAAGTAATCAAAAATTGCTAAAGGAAATTAATGAATTTATTGCTAATTATTATGATGGAATCAGGCGTGAAGTAAAAGGTTCAGCACTAAAAAATAACTTGTCAGAAACACTAATCACAAAGATACTGATGGGCACACTCGGTTGTGTTCCGGCATATGATAGATATTTTGTTTCTGGGGTAAGATCACAAAAGATTGCAAGTGGAACCTATAACATTAAATCTATTTTACAACTAGTAGATTTTTATGAAAAAAACATAGAACAATTAGATTCAGTTCAAAAGAATTTTATTGTTGCTGATATGCTGTATCCTCAAATGAAAATACTTGATATGGGATTTTGGCAGATTGGTTTTGACTTAGATAATAAATAACTATTTATGTCTAAATCTGGAGCTAATTTATGGATTTACTTTTAAATGGTGTGTTTTATCTTAAGAAACAAAAACAATAATAGTGAAATAGAGTTTAATATGTAAGCTGGATTTTGTAGTCAACCTTTCTTAGAATTTTGGTAATTACATTCAGATACAGTGTATTACATTATATAAAGAATTGACAGATTTAAATCTCTGAAGTATACTAAAGTAGTCCAGTGGAAACATTGGATAGGGCAACAATATACCCACCTATATATATTCTTGGCTTTAAAGCCTGAAAGGAGGTGTGTGCTATGAACTTAACTGTCTTAATTGACTGGAAGTTCGTTGTTGCCCTTGGCACAGCTGCGGTTGGAACAATTTTCGCTTTGAATATGGATTCTTCAGCAGCTGAGCATGTTTCAATCCATGCGATTGAAGCTACTAAGGAGTTTGCAGTTGCTACTAAAAGCAACTGTTAACTCCTATATACTTGGAGAAGCACATAATCTTAGGATTTTATGCTTTTTTTATTTTATAAAAATATTCAAGGTTAGAAAAATAATGAAAAAAATTAACTGTTCATATATCTATAAAGAAGAAATTGATAAAAATATAAATATGCTAAAGCATTTTATAGAATCGTGGGTGAAATTCCAGTCTATTCGGAATGAAGAACTTTTTCAATTTGCTGATGATGATTTCTATTTTTATCGTTTCGCAGTAGAAAGACAGGAAAAAGCTGCCAAAATATTACTAACTAACATCCTTTGGAGGGTACTGAAGGAGTATAATTTACCTGTAGAATATTCACATGATGCTCCGTTTATATTTATAATCAAAGAAAGTCATGAACGAATAGGATATAGGTTAGCAGATTTCCTTGAAGATGAAGATATCAATAGTATTCTTGAATCTAATAACGTCAATAAAGCGATTATTCTTAGAACTTCAAAAGGTAATCAAACAAATAAATTATTGAGCAAGAAAATCTACAATATGAGGACGCAAATGTAAATATAAGAGCGTTATCTATTCAAGAATTTTATTTAAAACAATTTGGTGAAGAAGAATATAAAGCGTTTATTGATTCTATTGATAATTATTTAAATGTTACAAAGGAAATCACAGGTTATAAGTCTGTTAATTTTCTTTCTAATATGAATCTTGCTTCAATAAAAATTTTTAAACAGAAAAAACTTAAAGATTGGGATTATTTGAACTACAGATATCAGATTATTAACACAAGCGACAAGAAAGTCCAGAACTATTTATATCTCACTAAAAAAGATATTATTTTTGAAAATCTGGTTGATATGCATAAATCATATATTTTCGATAAATTATATGAAACAATGTTAAGTTCGAACGAATATGCTACAAGTTTTATCACGTCGGAATGGCTATATTATTCCTTTAAGTACAAGAAGAACTTTGATTACACTTCTGTCGTTAGTGGATACTTAAAATCAATTGAACAGTTATTGTATAAGATTGTTATGCTCAATATTGACAACGATTGTAAAATAGCAATGAAACGAGATATGTTAAAAAAAGCTTTCAGTCAGAATATACCAGTTTTTGAGCTAATTGATAACAAATTTAATAAAATTCCCGTAAATAAGCAAGGAAACAATTATAGGTTCACAAACTATCCATATATCGAATTTACGGAACATCATAAAGAATTCATGGATAGTTCTATCGGAACTTTTGAGTATTTTTTAAGATGTAATAAGCATATTTTTTCAAATCCGTATAATGCAAAAACAGTTACTGACATGATTAGTTGTTTTAGAATTGAATGTCGAAACGGTTTCTTTCATACTCATAATTTAAATGATTGGGATTTGGTTGAAAAAATACGTAGAAATGCAATCTACCTTTATTTCGTCTTATTGGGATCATGTATTATTCCAGACGAGAGGAAACATGAGTTAAATCTTATTCACCATGACCAATTTGATGAACTTTGTAAAAAAATCCGAGAATTCGAGAAGTATAATCTATATTTTGTATTTGAATATGACGATGGTATAAAACAAAAACTAGTATATGATATTCATAATAACACTATTGAATTTAATGATGATGGTGTGGAACATTATGATGGTCTTTTATTCTATAAAGTAGATGAATTTGAAGATTCTCTTAAAAAGATTGATAAAGGTGAGTTAGAAGATAAAAAGCTTGATTTAACTAGAGATAATTTACCGAAAAAGATTTTTGGAATTCATAGAAAACATCGTAACTATGAATTTGAAGAGATTGTTTTTGATTAAGAATCAATTTTCATTGAATAGCTTTAGAGAATTAGCTTTCATAGTATGGTATGCTACATATTAATTTGATTATTAGGGAAAGCAACTAGATAGCATCCTATCAAGATTTTTTAATAGATGATATCTCATTTTGAATTATAACAAAGGAGTACAAACATGCCGAAATATACCGACGAAGATATTAGAAAATTAAATAAAATTACATTAAAAATTGCTGGTGATTATTTAGGTATAAGTTCACAAGCAGTTGCTATAGGTCTTAGAAACAATCTTCTTCCAATTGGTTTTGCTATTCATAACGAAGAAAGAGATAGACGTTTCACTGAGAGTTGGTCATATCATATTATCGCCGAAAGAATGATTTCATACAATCACGGTAAGCTATCAGAGATCCGTGTTGAAAATATTGAAGCCAGTTTAGATAAAATTATAGAGGAATTTAACGGTTTAAAACAAGATTTACTTTTTATATTAAGCGAAAATGCAGAAGTGAAGAATTAGAAGTTTTTGAATTTGCGTTTTCGCTTGGTAAATATAAAAACGGTGATGTAAAATATAAGGGTAAAGGTGTTTCAAATGAAGATGATAAAGACCTTTTCTAGAGAAGAACTCTATGAAGAAATCTGGGAGATAAGTGCAAAACAAGTTTCATTGAAATATGATTTAAGCTATTCTGACTTACTCAAGAAATGTAAAGAATTTGAAATTCCAATTCCAAAGGGTAGTTATTGGTATCGTAAGAATACTGGACAAGACTTAAGTGAACTTATCGTTCCATTACCACAAAATGACATAAATGAGGTTCATATTGATAGAAAAAGTTTAAAGAACAGTAGAATTAAAGCTGCTAAACATAAAGAAGATAGTACGGAGGATAAAAACGAAGATACTGTTAAACTTGATACAACTAGTATAAGAAGTTCATTATCATTTATAGAGGACGATAAAATAGAGCTTATTATTGAAACAGTTTCAAATATAAACCAGTCTCCAAATAAGAGATTACATAAATCTGTAGCTAATCTAAGAGATAAAATTACAGAGTGGAATAAGAGAGAAAAAGCAGCTTCTTATCCTTACTTTGATTCTAGGCACAGATATAATGATTTGAAAGAACCTAAATTTGTAAAAAGTATTTCACTAAATTCTCTTCCACGTTTATATCGCTTTTTAGATTCACTAGTTACTGTTATTGAAAAAATCGGTGATAATGTAACTTCAAATTGGGATATTCAAATTGAAAAGGATATTGTTCGTTTTGAAGTTATAGAATCAACAGACAAAGTAATTCATGAATTAACAAAAGAAGAAGCTAAAGAACTAGCAGAGTACAATGATAGCGTAAAGTTTAAGGGGTATGCTTATAAACCAAGAATAAAGAAGTATGACTATATAGCAAATGGAAAATTTCGATTTAAGATAATAGATGGTAAATACATTAAAGATACTAAAGAATTCACACTTGAACAATCAATCCCAGAAATAATCGTTTTAATTTACCAAGAGTATTATAAAGTTAAGAATTTACGACTTGAACGTGAAGAGAGAGAAAGACTATACGAAGAAGAACAAGAGCGAAAAAGAAAATTACAAAATAAAATCGAAGATGAGAAGAAGCGGACAATGTCTCTTCTTAATATGCTAGAAGATTTTCAAACTGCAAATGATTTAAGATTGATGGCAGATAAACTAGAGATAGCAGGAAAACTTAGTAAAGAAGAAATTGATTGGATTAGATCCAAAGCTGACTGGATAGACCCAATAGTTTCTTCAACAGACGAATTATTAGGAATCAGAAATCATGAAAATTCTAGAGAACAAAAAGAACAATATCTGAGTGAGAAAAGGTACTATTGGTAACTTTGTGTTTTTGGTTTTACAGAGTGTAGTGTTATGTTGTTCACTAATCAAATAAAGACTACTTATTTGAAATATGATGTATATGAGATATGTCAAGTACTGGAAATATCACATATGTATTAGAGCGATATTTTTAAAAGGGATTATAATAGAATTGGTGAGAAAGATATCTTTTGCATGGATTTACAAAAATTAAATAATCTATATCAATAATTGGAGGAAATGTTAAAGTGCCGAAATTAAATGAAAATCCTCAAGATTTTTTGAAAAAAAGATTCCAAAGGTATTTGGACTTTACAAATTTATGTGAGAACTCTAAAAATAATCTATTTGATACTCTAGATAAAAATTATGATTCTGAAGTTTTGAAGTTTGTGGCTAATCTGATTGACGCAAATTATGAAAGGCAACTTGTAAGATGTGATTTCGAGAATGAATATTTTGAGGGAGATCATAGATCAGATAAATTATTCATTTATGGTAAAGGTCAGTTAAATCTATCCAGTGATTTATTACTGCATCATAGTCCGAGTGATTATTTTATATACAAAACAGATGAATATGATTTTGATGCTTCAAATTATTCAGAACATTTGAATATTACAAATGTTGACCATTATGGTGGGAGTTTCAGTTTTTCGGGGATTTTAAAAACATACAATGGAGCAGATTATATTGAGTTTGGTGAAGCAGAGCTGTGTAATGAAATCCATTATTATTCTATAGAATACGATTCCGATGTCTGGTGTAAGTATGTTTTAGAGTCTTATAGATTTTATACTGTTAGTAGCTTTCAGACCGCATACTTAATGCTTTTTATTTCTTTAGACTCTTTAATTGAGTTAATCGTTGCTGAATTGCTGGATTTTTATCAGCATGAATTTCAAGAACAGGCAATTTTTGACATGAAAAACTATATTTATCAAGACAAGTATCCTGTCACTGAATTTATAAATAAATTCTTAATAGAAGACCCGCTTAATAAGATTTTGATTCAGTTGGATAATAAAAAGAGAAAGTTAATTGAACAGAAACTTGACCAAATTCTTGAATTGTGCACTGATTTTAGCAAGAAGCAAAGAGGCAAAGTAATTAAGACATTAACTTTTTTTGAAAAAGTACGTAATACGCTTGCTCATGGTAATACTATAAATATAAAGGAACTTAAGGAAGAATTTGCCATAGCTCAGAAATATATTGTCGATGATGAGATAAAATTTGACAAACTATTTATAGGTTTATTAATTGAGATAATGAAACTACTCAAGAATATATGCGGTAATATTGATGTTTTTGAGTACAAAAAAACAGGAATATCAAAAATTTGGAGATTAATACAATAGTATATTTCTAATTATTTTAGAAATATATTTTGTTCCACAATATAGAAGTTTGCTAGCACCACATGTTGAGGCGGTATCACTACTTGTACGAGCTGATACTTCAGCGAAGTAGAAATAGAATAGTAGTTTATATTTTTACAGAACATCTAGTAATTTTATAGTAAGCATTACGATCTGACAGGAGTCAATAACTTTTTAGAATATTATTTCAGTTAACGAGTAAAATTTTTACTTTAGAAAATAAAATGTTTTTTAATGAGCTAATTATGTGCTAGTTATTGAACAGAGTAACTAGCATATAAGAAGGGGAAATCTGTCTTCAAGTTTTAGATGGACTGAGGTAGAGTTGTCATCAACTGTGACCGAATGGTTAAGGTCTTTTGTAGTTTTAGTGGTATAATAAACAATATGAATAAGCTGTTTTGGGAGGACGAAATGACTGATAGTAATAAAGTGAAGAAAGTTGAAATAGACTCTAAAAAAATTACCTTAAACAGCGCAACAAACCTCTATGAGAAGATAAAAATAGAACAAAATACTACAGCTAGTTCTGTTTTGGCTGATACCCTTAGTAACTTTCAAGTAGCAGTGAATACTTCCAATATTTCAGGAATCATTGCGGCTTCAAATGCATTAAGTGCATCTAAATTAGTGAATATAAGTAATTTGACGACTCCTATAGCAAGTCTGGCATCATCAATTCAAATGGACAAAATTGCTATCAATGCCATGTCAGAAGTGATTGCTTCGTACAATAAGATGTTATCAAGCATACACTTGCAAGCAATTCAAAACATTGCAGATTCTGCAAAAAATTTAATTGCTAGCTATCAAATTGATTATTTAAAGATTTTTAGTGGCATCAATGAACTTTTAAAGTCACTGCCTTCGACTTACACACAAGAAGAAATTGAGCAGATTATTTCTCGAGTTCAACTTCTGGCAGAAAATGGATGGGTTATTTATTTTCGTGATAGAAATGTTTATAAACGTGTACTTGCTGAGGAATGGAATACCTTGGAGGACGAATGGATAGAGATGCTTAGGGATAAACTAAAAAATGAGGATTTTATTATTGATTTACAAAATTCGCCGTGTTATTCAGCTCCTCTTGTAAAATCAATGGTTGATTGCTACTTTAATCGAAACTTTTATGCAGCATACACTCTTGGGAGTTTGGCAATTGATGGTGCGTTAAATAGAATTTCAGAAATGACTTCATTAGAGAAAAAAATACCAGTAGGTCACCGAGCGATTAAAGAAATTGATAATATATTTATTGATAAGTCGTTTAGCGATGTAGGACTGATGCACTGGCTGTATCGTTTCTTCAAAGATACAAATAGGTTTACACTTGATGAACCAAATCGACATATGATTGGACATGGTCGGTGGGAGAAAGAAATCGAAGAACAAGAGTTTTTGAAGCTATTTAATGCAATGTTGTATATTTGTGATGAGTATGATTATTGGGAAGAAGTTATTCGTTGTGAACAAGACAACTAAGTATTTTTGGAGGTTAAACGCTTATGCTTGAAATATATCCTTTTATTCAGGAGCTAGTTAAGTGTGAAACGACCATACAGAAAATAGAAGTTTTCAATAGATGGAACCTTCATGAGTGTAGAGTTTTTCTATTTGATGAAGAAAAGTCAAATTTTGGTAATATAGGCAAATCATTTAGCTATGGAAAGTTTAATCTGATTGGTTTGGGAGATTACCAAAAAATTTGGGTTATTGATAAAAATACTGTGAATGCTAAGGATAATTTCTTACCCGTTGCCAGAATTATCAATTATGACCTAAACATTTTTACCTACATACATGATTTATATAGAGGAAGAAATGTCCCAGATAAGGAGAATTTAATTAAATTTTTACACGAGATTAAATCGTTGCGTCTAACAAATAATATTTCAACTGCTTTAATGGAAAGATATACCACCCCAATAAATCGTGAATTATTAGCCAAAATGATTGAAAGTTATGTTTATTTTGATAGCATCAATTTTGAAGTATTTCAATCTAATGTACCTCAGACTCTAAAACCAGATAAATATATTTGGATGAAAGAAATCTGGGAAGATGCAGAAACTTACCTCAGCAATGATGAGGTGATACAACAGTATGAGGCAGTGTGTTGCTATATATTGAAAGCATTCATTTTAAAAAATACAAAAAATCTTTTTACAGAAGCTAAAGTTGCTGAGTTTAAACGCTATTGTATTGAGGATTTATGCGTATTTTTAGAATTGGAAATGACTTTATTAATACTTTTTTTGAAAAATGATAGTTCGGTTCAAGAAATATTTAAAAAGTTGCAGTTAGGGGCTAAGAAGTTAATTGATAAAATACATAATACAGCATGGGATATTTTTCATATAAGACTATTGGAACAAAGTGCTTTATTCGATTATATTGAAAATCCAGATGTGATTTATCTTCATTATTTCGCAACTGCGGATTCTGGGGTGGCTGAGGTATTACGAGCCAATCCGATTAAAATGCTGGTTTATTATAATGAAAATCTTATACCTATACGTCGATATGATGCACTAGATTTCTTCACTCAAGATGAAATAGGTTTTTATACTACTGAAGAAAAAATTACATTACGCGAGACGAAAGCTCAGAGTATTAATTTCTGTTCTATAAAGCAAGGATTGGTCAGTGAGTTAGGGGATTTCCTTACTAAATAAATTTTAATAGTTCCGTTCTATAGTATTATTCCAAAATCACTTTTACATACTTTCGTTCTATAATATAGAAGTTTCCTATCACGACATGTGGAGGCGGTATCACTGCTTGTACGAGCTGAGGCATCAGCGAAGTAGAAGTCGATAATTTGCTCATGCTTCGATAGATGTCGTAGAGTAAGGAGTGTACGACGAAACGATACGGTAAGTCCGAACTGCTGAGTGTGTAGATTTGTTAGGAAAAAGAAACCAAATTGTCCAGATTAAAAAGAAAAGTGTTAGAAGAGCTATATAGAGACATTTTTACAAGAAAATAGAAGCTTAATACAGGCAATAAGAAAGAGTCAAGACTATCAAATTTAAAAATTTGATAAGAGTATATTATAAATTTATAGGAATATTGGTGAAACGAAGCTGGATTTGTAACTAAAAATCTTTGTATTTTAAGAAGGGAGAATGTTGATTTATGTTTGCAATATTAGGTGCAGTATTATTTGGAGTTATAGCAATTATGACAGTTCTTGTTGCTTGCGGTCTACCTTTGGGCGAATTTACAATGGGTGGACAACATAAAATCTTACCTAAGAAATTTAGACTTGCGGCGGTCATTTCGGTAGCTATCCAAATTTTTGCCATGATCATTATTTTGCAGGCTGGAGGTTTTATTCCCTTGTGGCTGTCTTTTAAGGTTACTAAATACATTTGTTTCTTCTTTGCCGCTTACCTATCTTTGAATACAATTATGAATATGATTTCAAAAAGTATGAAAGAAAAATATGTAATGACTCCGATTTCACTTATAGCCGGAATATGTTTTTGGATAACAGCATTGCAGATGTAATATGTGGAAAATAATGTTGAACGCAGGTAGTTAATAGCATGAAGTTTTACATAGAATTTTAAAGAATATATTGTGTTATGTTTTGGAAAGAACATTATAAGCCTTGTTCTCAAGGCTTTTTACCATATACTCAAACAACACCTTGCAATCATTTTTTTAAAGTGATATACTAGGGCTAGGTTTTGAAATCGTTTGCATAGGGTTGCGATGAGCTTATAATGAGAAATCTAGGAGAGAAAATATGGAATTGTCAGCTATTTACCACAGGTCAGAGTCGGAGTATGCTTATCTTTATAAAGATAAGACAATACACATTCGCATTCGGACGAAAAGGGGAGATATCGAAAGTATAGCCTTGCACTATGGAGATCCTTTTATCTTTATAGAGGACCATTATGAGGACAGCAAGGAAATGGTCAAAGTCACCTCCGATGCTTTGTTTGATTATTGGCAGGTAGAGGTTTCAGTCGGCTATGCGCGACTTCAGTATCTCTTTGAGATTAAGGATAAGCAAGGCCAGAGTATCTTGTATGGCGATAAGGGTTGTGTTGAAAACACACTCGAAAATCTTCATTACGAGGGGAATGGCTTTAAGCTTCCTTATATTCATAAAATTGACGCTTGTCATGTTCCTGACTGGGTTTCAAAGACGGTATGGTATCAGATTTTCCCAGAACGCTTTGCAAATGGAAATCCTGAGATTTCACCAGAAGGAGCGCTAGCTTGGGATTCGTCGATCACGCCTAAAAGTGAGGATTTCTTTGGTGGAGATTTACAGGGAATTATTGACCATCTAGATTACTTGCAGGACTTGGGTATTACAGGCCTTTATCTCTGTCCTATCTTTGAGTCCCCGAGCAATCACAAGTACAATACGACAGATTATTTTGAAATTGACCGCCATTTTGGAGACAAGGAAACCTTCCGTAAACTGGTGGATGAGGCTCATCAGAGAGGCATGAAAATCATGCTGGACGCTGTTTTCAACCATATCGGAGACCAATCTCCTCAATGGCAGGATGTCCTCAAACACGGGGAAGATTCGGTTTATAAAGACTGGTTTCATGTTCAAGAGTTCCCAGTGACAAAGGATAAGCTTGCAAATCCAAGAAAGCTCCCTTACCATACCTTTGCCTTTGAGAGCTATATGCCCAAGCTTAATACAGCAAATCCTCAAGTGAGGGACTATTTGTTGAGCGTTGCGACCTACTGGATTGAAGAGTTTGATATCGATGCTTGGCGCTTGGATGTGGCAAATGAAGTCGACCACCAATTTTGGAGAGATTTCCGTAAGGCTGTCTTGGCTAAAAAACCTGACCTTTATATTCTTGGAGAAGTTTGGCATACCTCTCAGCCTTGGCTCAATGGCGACGAGTTTCACGCGGTCATGAATTATCCTCTCTCTGATAGTATTAAGGATTATTTCTTGCGAGGGGTGAAAAAGACGCCTCAATTCATCGATGAGATCAATGGCCAGTCTATGTATTATAGACAGCAGATTTCGGAAGTGATGTTCAATCTTCTGGATT
>ERZ773004.1180-NODE-1180-length-13507-cov-5.041778_pt1 | contig 13507 bp, 12 predicted proteins | sample MGYA00580667_ERZ773004 | MGnify/ENA primary metagenome ERZ773004 (study PRJEB29015, sample SAMEA2737963) | human oral metagenome | biome: human oral; feature: human-associated habitat; material: dental | place: China | collected 2123 ... | reverse complement strand
TGTTGCAAACGCCAGAAAGTTTTTCGTGGGACTTGCAACAGTGTTGCAAACGCCAGAAAGTTTTTCGCGGGACTTGCAACAGTGTTGCAAGCATTTCCAAAAACACTTTGACCGTTATAGCGCGCTATCAAAGACGTTTTCCAAGGAGAAGGACCCTCATTCTTTCGTCGGACTCACGCGTTAAACGACCGAGCCCCCAACTGCTGACGGTTGGGCTTACCATCAGGCGACGGCCGCCCCTCGAGGTGCAGAGAAGGAAGTCCATAGTCGCTTTATCCTTATGGGACAATAACATATATTATATCCGGGGCCACGAACATTCTCTCTTATAGCACTTTTCAGAATGGAATTAAACCATACTTTTGTGCGACTTTTTCGAGAAATAGAAAGTGGACAATGAATTCAAACGCATGATGACGGATGAAAAGAAGCGGATAAGCCGAGCCCTAATCTCAGTTTATCACAAAGACGGACTATTAGAAGACATAATAAAGACGCTCCACAACGAAGGCGTGCAGCTCGTCTCGACAGGAGGCACACAGACCTTCATCGAATCGTTAGGCATACCGTGCGAAACGGCCGAGAGCCTGACCGGTTATCCCTCCATCTTAGGAGGGCGAGTGAAAACGTTACATCCCAAAATATTTGGCGGCATTCTGGCCCGCCGTGAATACGACACAGACCTCCGGCAGCTGTCGGAATATGATATACCGGCGATCGACTTGGTGATCGTCGACCTCTATCCTTTTGAAGAGACCGTGGCCTCAGGCGCAGGCGAGGCTGATGTGATTGAAAAGATCGACATCGGTGGCATATCCCTTATTCGCGCCGCGGCAAAAAACTATCGCGACGTAACGATCGTTGCTTCACGAGCGCAATACGCCCCCCTGTTGGAACTGCTCAAGCAGGGCGGTGCACAGACTACGCTCGACGATCGTCGCCGATTCGCACGTGCCGCTTTCGCCGTTTCATCCGGCTACGACGCAGCCATCTTTCGCTATTTCGACGCCGACGAACACACCGCATTTCGCGCTGCATTCGACGACGCCATGCCCATGCGTTACGGAGAGAATCCCCATCAACGGGGCATCTTTTTTGGCTCATTCGATGCACTCTTCGATCGCCTGCATGGCAAACAAATATCCTACAACAACTTGCTGGATATTGATGCTGCGGTCGCACTTATCGACGAGTTCGACGAGCCGACCTTCGCCATCCTCAAGCATAACAATGCGTGCGGAGTGGCTTCCCGTCCGACGATGGTCGAAGCGTGGAAAGCGGCTTTGGCTGGCGATCCCGTCTCAGCCTTCGGTGGCGTGTTGATAGGCAACCGAGCGATCGATGCCGACGCCGCCAACGAGATCGATCAGATATTTTTCGAGGTGATCATCGCACCGGATTATACTGAGGACGCGATCCGTATTTTGAGCAAAAAGAAAAACCGCATCATCCTGCGCCGCAAGGCAGTTGGGGCGGGACAAGGCCTCGCCTTCCGCTCCCTCCTCAATGGCGTACTCGTGCAGGATCGCGACCTAAGCACACAAACCGCTGGCGACCTCAAGCCGATGACAACAGTTCTCCCCACCGAGAGAGAAACCGCCGACTTGCTGTTTGCCAACAAGATTGTGAAGCATAGCAAGTCCAATGCAATCACACTGGCGAAAAACAAGCAGCTCTGCGCCAATGGTGTGGGGCAAACATCGCGTGTGGATGCACTCAAACAGGCCATCGAAAAGGCCCGTACGTTCGGCTTCGATCTGAGCGGCGCGGTGATGGCCTCGGATGCGTTCTTCCCCTTTCCCGACTGTGTCGAAGCAGCTGCTGAGGCGGGAGTTACGGCCGTAATCCAACCCGGAGGCTCCGTCAACGACGAACTCTCGGTGGAGTATTGCAATGCGCATCATATAAGTATGGTAAAGACGGGTATCCGTCACTTCAAACATTAACATTGAACTAAAGACATAACGAATAATATGGGATTATTCTCCTTCACACAAGAATTAGCTATCGATCTGGGGACGGCTAACACGATCATTGTCAGCGATGGGAAAATCGTTGTTGATGCGCCGTCTGTGATCGCATTAGATAAACGTACGGACAAGGTGTTAGCCGTCGGCGAGACAGCCCGCCAGATGCACGGTAAAACACATGAGAACATACGTACCGTCCGCCCGCTCCAGGACGGCGTCATAGCTGACTTTTACGCCGCCGAACAGATGATTCGCGGATTGATCAAAATGATCCACTTCCGGAATCGTTGGTTCTCTCCCCCTTTGCGCGTTGTGGTTTGCATTCCCTCCGGTAGCACAGAGGTAGAGATACGTGCCGTGCGTGACTCTGCAGAACATGCAGGTGCACGCGACGTCTACATGATCTATGAACCCATGGCTGCGGCTATCGGTATAGGTGTTGATGTGGAGGCGCCAGAAGGAAACATGATTGTGGATATAGGTGGAGGCACGACGGAGATCGCCGTAATCTCGCTCGGAGGTATTGTATCCAATAAGTCTATCCGTATAGCCGGTGACGATCTGACGGCCGACATCATGGAGTATATGCGTCGTCAGCACAACATGAAGGTGGGCGAAAGCACGGCTGAGAGAATTAAGATCAACGTAGGTGCCGTCTTGACCTCGCTCGACAATCCGCCAGAGGATTACGTGGTGCACGGTCCGAATCAGATGACAGCATTGCCTATGGAAGTGCCCATCTCTTATCAGGAGATTGCGCACTGCCTCGATAAGTCCATCTCGAAAATGGAAGCGGCTATTCTTAGCGCCCTCGAGCAGACCCCGCCCGAGCTTTATGCCGATATTGTTCGTAACGGCATCTATCTGGCTGGTGGTGGCGCCATGATTCGCGGTTTAGAGAAGCGGTTGACGGACAAGATCAATATCCCGTTCCGTGTGGCCGAAGACCCGTTGCATGCCGTAGCCAAGGGAACTGGTATCTCGCTGAAGAACATCGACAAATTCAAGTTCTTAATTAAGTAAGTACCGGGGCCGTGTGCGGCGTGCATAGAGCCTTTCGCCCCGGTAAAGCGGAGGCTTTTATAGCGTACGCACTCCAGTCCTTCCACTATCTATGCGGAAACTGCTTGAATTCCTTATAGGGAAAAGGCATTGGTTCTTATTCTGTTTCCTTGAGATCGTTTCGTGCATACTCCTATTCTACAATCAGGATTACCACCGAAACCTAATCTTTGGTTCTTCTAACACCGTAGTTGCCCAGATCTCTTCTATTTCGGGCAGGGTGAGGTCGTACCTCGGACTCCGAGATGAGAACAAGGCCCTGTTTGAACAGAACGGGCAACTACAACTTCAGGTTATCAAACTGGAGCGAGAGATCGCGTACATGAAGGCCCATGCACAGACGTACGATAGCCTGTTCGTGGCCGACACCGTGACGATGCCTTATCACTTCGTCACGGCCGAGATCGTCAATAGCAACGTCTCTTCACTGTCGAATTACCTCACCATCGACAAGGGTACCAAAGACGGGGTGAAGGTCGATATGGGTGTCGTTACTACGCAAGGCATAGTCGGCATTGTATCGGTGGCGGATGAGCATTTCTCGGTTGTCATCTCTGTGTTGAATCCCAAGCTGCTCGTCAGTTGTAAGTTGCTGAATGGGAACTATCACGGGTCACTGGTTTGGGATGGGCGCGATCCACGATATGCCTATTTGGATGATCTGCCTCGCCACGCCATCTTCAAGGAGGGCGACACGGTGGTTACTACTGGATTTTCGACGGCCTTTCCGCCGAACGTCATGGTCGGCACCGTAGCGAAGTTTGAGAAGAAACGGGATCAGAATTTCTATTCACTCAAGATCAAGTTGGCCACCGATTTCTCGGCCATAAAGTCCGTCCGAGTGATACAGAACGATTTTCGCGAAGAGCGTGAAGCGGTGGAAGAAAAAGCGCGTACCCTCATAACGAATAAGACAGAATGATTAAGGGCTTGCTCAGAGTCGTGGCGTATATCGTCGTGTGTGTGCTGTTGCAGGTGACGGTGTTTAACCACATCCACCTCTTCAACCTCATGACGCCCTTCTTGTACCTCTACGCCATCGCCAAGATCCCCGCCGGATTCACGCGCGTGCAGGTCATTTGGATGGCTTTCATTACGGGGCTACTGGTCGACATCTTCTCCGGGACACTCGGCATACATGCCGCCGCGTCTACCCTGATCGGTTACTATCGCAACCCGCTTATGCACGCCTTCACCGACAAGGAAATGCTCGAAGACGCTTCGCCCTCGTACGTTACGCTGGGCACGGGCGCCTTCATGAAATATATCGTCTGCCTGACGTTCCTTCATCACACGGCCCTGTACGCCATCGAGTCTCTCTCCTTGTTCGATCCTCCCTACCTACTCCTTCGCATCGCATCCAGCACTGTGCTGACTACGCTTTGCCTCTTTGTGATTGAAGCCTTCCATATGGAACGTCGAAGTGGAGAACTTTAAGAAATACGCTTACGAAAACCGGCGATTCATCGTCATCGGTTCCGTCATCTTTGTGCTGCTCGTCTACATCGTGCGGCTTGCTCTTTTGCAGCTTGTAGACAGTAATTACAAGGCCTCGGCGGACAATAACGCCTTTCTCAGGAAGGTGCTCTATCCCGCACGCGGCGTCATCTACGACCGCAACGGCCAGCTGCTTGTCTACAACCAACCGGCCTACGACGTGATGCTCATCATGCGCGAGATACAGGCCTTCGACACCCTTGATTTCTGTCGCACGCTGGGCATTACCAAAGAGGTGTTCGACAAGCGCATCGCCGATATCAAGAACAAGAAGCTCAACCCCGGCTATTCCTCTTACGTGCCGCAGGTGTTCATGAACCAGCTCTCCTCCTATGAGTACGGCGCCCTGCAAGAGAAGCTCTACAAGTTCCCCGGCTTCTACATACAGAATCGCACCATCCGCGAATACACCTATCCCAATGCCGCCCTACTGCTGGGTAACATCGGCGAGGTGAACCGACGCGACATCAAAGACGATAACTACTACAATCAGGGCGACTATGCCGGGCGTGCCGGTGTAGAGCGTTCGTATGAGAAATGGCTCCGCGGAAAGAAGGGCATCGAGGTGCTTCTCCGCGATGCCCGCGGACGTATCAAGGGCCGATTTGAGGACGGAAGGCACGACGAAGTGCCCATATCGGGTAAGAACCTCACCCTCGCTATCGATATCAATCTCCAGATCTTGGCCGAGAAGCTGCTCAAAAACAAAGTAGGCGGCATCGTCATGATCGAGCCTGCCACCGGCGAGGTGCTATGCTTGGCCAGCTCGCCCGGCTACGATCCCAACCTGCTGGTGGGCCGTAAACGCGGAAAGAACTACGCCATGCTGGAGGAAGACCCCACCAAGCCCCTCTTCGACCGATCCATCATGGCCATGTACCCCCCGGGATCGACCTTCAAACCCACCCAAGGACTCATCTTCCTGCAAGAGGGTGTCATCACTCCCGATAAACTCTACACCTGTGCCCGCGGATACCCCTACCACGGAGGTAAACCCGCCTGCCACGGCCACGGATCGCCCTTGGCACTTATTCCGGCTATCGCTACCTCCTGCAACTCCTACTTCTGCTGGGGACTGCACGACATGCTCGACAGCCGTCGCCGATACCCCACCGTGCAGGAAGCCCTCGACAAATGGAAAGACTACATGGTGGCCCAAGGATATGGCTATCAGCTGGGCATTGACCTGCCCGGTGAGAAGCGCGGATATATCCCCAACAGCAAGGTCTACGACAAGGTCTACAAGTCGGCACGCTGGAACTCCAGCACCATCATCTCCATCGCCATCGGACAGGGCGAGGTGCTCGCCACCCCGCTGCAGATTTGCAACCTGGCCGCCACCATAGCCAATCGCGGTTACTACATCGTCCCCCATGTCGTCCGGAAAATTGAGAACGCACAGCTGGACTCCATCTACACCCACCGCAAATACACCGGCATCGATCAAGAGCACTACCGCGTCATCGCCCAAGGCATGCGTATGGCCGTCGTCGGAGGCACCTGCCGCGGGCTCAACATGCGTGACGTCGAGGTCTGCGGCAAGACGGGTACCGCCGAGAACCCCCACGGCAAGGACCACTCCGCCTGCATGGCCTTCGCACCCTATAACGAACCCAAAGTGGCCATCGCCGTCTACGTCGAGAACGCCGGCTTTGGCGCACGCATGGCCGTCCCCCTGGCACGCGTCATGCTCGAACGATACTTCCACGGCGCACAGGCCAACTCCGAGGCTGACGTGGAATCCCTTTCCAACACCGTAGTCAAGGCTACCAACAACAATAACCGTGTACCGAGATAACGAAAGAAGGAGTCTCTGGCTCTCTGTCGACTGGCTGACCATCATCGTCTACATACTCATGGTCGGCTGCGGATGGCTCAGCATCTGCGGCGCCAGCTACGAGTATGACACCACCGGCCTCTTCGACCCCGCCGGCCGACCCGGCTCGCAGCTCATCTGGATAGGCTCCGCCTTCGCCCTGAGCTTCATCATACTCATGCTCGAGCGCGACATCTATGAGACCTTCGCCTACCTCTTCTATGGCCTCATCATCCTCCTACTTATCGCCACCATCTTCCTGGCGCCCGACATCAAGGGGTCGCGCTCCTGGCTCGTCCTCGGCCCCATCCGCCTGCAGCCCGCCGAGTTCGCCAAGTTCGCCACCGCTCTGGCCTTGGCGCGCCTGATGAACAGCTACAACTTCAACCTCTTTACCCTCCGCAACTTCGGCCTCGTGCTGCTCATCATCCTGCTGCCCATGGGCCTTGTGCTGATGCAGAAAGAGACCGGATCGGCCCTCGTCTTCCTCGCCTTCGCCCTGATGCTCTATCGCGAAGGCATGTCCGGCTATCTGCTGCTGGCCGCCGTCTGCGCCGTCACCTTCTTCGTCACCGTGATGAAGTTCGACGACACCCTCCTCGGAGCCACTCCAGCCGGCGCACTCATCGTCTCCTCCCTCACCCTCATCATTGAGATGCTCCTCGTCACCGGCCTTCGGAACGACCGCCTCACGCTCCGCATCATCCTCTACGGCCTCGTGGCCGCCCTCCTCACGGCCATCATCGCCTCGCTCTACATACCCGTCAACTTCGTTTGGGTGCTTGTTGGCGTCATCCTCACCTCCAGCCTCATGCTCATTGTCCAAGCCATCGTCAAGCTCAGTTGGCGTTACGCCCTTGTGGCCCTCTTTGCCCTCTCGTCCGTAGCCTTCATGCTGTCGGTCAACTACGTCTTTAACGACATGCTCGAGCCCCACCAGCAGCAACGCATCCGCGTCTCCCTCGGCCTGGAGGACGACCCCGGCGGATCGGGCTACAACGTCAACCAGTCCAAGATCGCCATCGGCTCCGGCGGCCTGTTGGGCAAAGGCTTCCTTAACGGCACACAGACGAAGCTCAAATACGTGCCCGAGCAAGACACCGACTTCATCTTCTGCACCGTCGGCGAGGAGTTCGGCTTCGTCGGCTCCATTGTCGTCCTGACCCTTTTCGGTGTGATGATCGTGCGACTCATCACGCTGGCCGAGCGACAAGACACCCTTTTCGGGCGCGTCTACGGTTACAGTGTAGCCTCCATCATCCTCTTTCACCTCGTCATCAACGTCGGCATGGTGCTCGGACTCACCCCCGTGATCGGCATCCCCCTGCCCTTTTTCAGCTACGGCGGCTCGTCGCTCTGGGGCTTCACCATCCTCCTTTTCATCTTCCTCCGCATCGACGCCTCACGGAAAGAAGTGTGAGTCGCCAAAAGCGAAGCCCGGAGGGGGGGCGCGCATGAATGATGTTTGAATACGTGTGCCGACTTGGACGTTCTCTCCTTACGGCCTCGCACCTATCTTCGTGGTCGTTTCAATAATCAACATACAATACAATATGATGGATGAGAAGAATTTCAAATCGACTAATGCCTTCGTCTGTAAGTATTGCAGTCTATTAGAAGGATGTACGAAAAAGATTGTATCATCTTCATTGATAGATTATCCCAGAAAATTCAAGGTACATATAAATACAAATGATCCGGAGCACCAAAGTGGAATACAAAACATAGATGTCGAATCTCTACTAGTCAATATAAATGGAGAAGATCTCATTATTTCTGGGGTTTTGAATATGGAGAACGATTTTGTGAGGCATCTCCATCTCGTCCAGTTTACTCAACTTTTGGATCCCGAATGGAAGAAAAAAGAGGGCACGTATTACTATCGTTTTCTCTTACCACACGAAAAAGAACTATTGAAAATTCAGTCCCCTATCGACCTTGTCAATCATTATATCACAATCTCTTTTCCAGACGAAAAACAAATCCATGTCTTTTGGTGTAAGATGGAAGGCGTCCAATATCTCGTGATTGAGTCTCGGTTCCCTTGCACCTACAGCGAGATGTCTAGTTATAGGTATGTCGTATCGCTATCCTTGGGCTTATTGACAGGGATAGCTCCTCTTGATTATGTTTTTGTTATAGCGTCGAAGGTGTCAGAATTCGATGATAAGTTGACCGGTGGTTTTATCCAATTAGCTCCGACTATTCAAGGGCAATTTAAGCTGCTTCGTAAAGAGCGTCCTATGTCAGAACAAGAGTTTTCCGGCCTCGTTTCGATGCTGCATAGGAGCAAGGATCTTGCTCGGGCGACAATGATGTTATTAGTCGCTTCTTTGGACATTGACAATATGGGACCCACTTATTCTGTGGTACTGGAGACGATCTGTTCTGTATTATACAAAGAGAACAAGGACTTCTTCAAGCCTTTTCTCGTGAAAAAAGAATGGGGATATGACTTCAAAAAAAACGGAGATAAATTGACTAAGCCGTTTGAGCTGCAACAAATAGCCTATGAATTATCAGATGCAGAAAAGAAGATAATCAAAACCCGAAACAACTTCCTGCATGGAGGGATAACAGAAGAAGGAAAAGAGAGTATGGAGAAGCTGCTGTACATCGGTATGGAGCTGCGTAAGCTCTGCAGCATACTTCTATTGCGTTACTCTGGCTATAAGGGGCCGATCCTTAATAACGCCGTTGAAATGAAATTAGAAGAAGCGCTTAAAAACAAGGAGCCGCGGTTCATCACTTACGAAGAGAAAACGGAGTCTCCCCAACTAACGGAAGAGCCTGAAGCGAGCGTGTGAAATCTTCTCCACCCCTTCTCTTTTCAATAGAGGGGCTACATAGCTCGCCTCCTTGCAGAACCCTCAGGGGACAGCTTTTCTTTTTTTTCTGGGTAGCCTGAACCCTGAGGGTTTAGCGCCACTATTTTTCAAGCAGCCCTGAACCCTGAGGGTTTGGCCCTTCTTTTTTTCTTGGAAGTATATTCTATCTTCGGCCCGCTGTTTACAGATAGACAGCAGTCATTTATAATCACTTTAATAGCTATTTGAATCATGAAAATTGAAGTATTCAATGTCAAAGGACTCAGAGTAGAAGACGATTTCGGGTACCTCGGATTCGTCAAGCGTAAACTAACCCTCCTGCCGCTTGCGGATTCGGCGGCGGGCTACACCGTGGGATTGAAAGAGGCCGCCAACAAGTTCTCCACCGCTGTCGATGAACTCGACAAAGTGTTGGAGCCGGCTCGGAACCTTCCCTCGACCAAGGAGGCCACCCAAAAAGACGAGGATCGCGACAAGGCGTGGAATGCCTTCCGCAGGATCGCCAAGGCCACCAAGGGACACCCAAACAAGGAGATTGCCGACTTCGCCGTCAAAACGGAAGAAATCTTCCTGCGATACGGCGACATGATGCCACTGGCTCAGCAGGAAGAGACGGCGCGTATAGACAACCTCATTCAGGATCTCAAGGCGCTCGACACGACGAAGATGACCCAGGCCGGATTCACCCCCTTCCTCACCGACCTGGAGCAGAAGCAGACGGCTTACGTCACCATCTCCGACACGCAAAGCTCGGAGCACGGGCACCGCATGGTGGGCGTCATCAAGCAGAAACGCACTGAGGCCGACGCCGCCTATCGCCGACTTGTGGAGACGGTCAATGCGCTCGTCGTGGTCAATGGTGAAACGGCTTATAAGGAGTTCGTCTTAGACCTGAACGGACGCATCGACCAGAACAAAGCCATGCTTGCCAACCGTCGCACCGTAGCCGAGAAGAAGAAAAAGCCTGCCGATCCGAAGGATCCGAACGCTCCCAAGCAGCCTAAGGATCCCAAGACTCCCGATCAGCCGAAGGAACCCAAGCAGCCGGAGAAGCCCGGTGGTGGCGCTGGCGAACAGCCCAAGAAACCGGACGAGAAACCGAAGGATCCGAAGAAACCGGGTGGCGACGGTAATCCTGACATCAAGCTGCCGGAGGAATAAGGCCGCACGTGGCTAATGATTATCCGGGGACGGCTACGGCTGATCCCCGGGTGATCATCGCCCCACCCCCATTGATCACAAAACCATCAGAGACCACATGCCCCTCCCCCTCCGCCGCCTGCACCACGTAGCCGTCATCGCGAGCGACTATCGCCGATCGCTACAGTTCTATACCGACGTCCTCGGGCTCACCCTCCGCGCCGAACATTATCGCGCCGATCGGCAGTCGTACAAAGCCGACCTTGCACTGGGTGACACCTACGTCGTCGAGCTCTTCTCCTTCCCCTCCCCGCCCCCGCGGCCGTCGCATCCCGAAGCCGCAGGATTGCGTCACCTGGCCTTTGAGGTCGACAACATCGACGACGCCGTCCGTCACCTCGACCGCCTCGGCGTCCCCCACGAGCCCGTCCGCACCGACCCTTACACCGGCCGACGGTTCCTCTTCTTCACCGACCCCGACCGCCTCCCTCTCGAACTCTACGAAAAAGACTAACCCCCAACACCTCGCAGGAATATGAAAACCTCACTCTCCACCTATCAAGAAGCCGCCGACTTCCTCGCCGGCCTCATCCCCGACATGCCCCAGACGGCCATCATCCTCGGCAGCGGTCTCGGCGCCCTGGCCGACCGCCTCACCGACGCCACCGCCATCCCCTACGCCGCCATCCCCCACTTCGCGCGCTCCACGGCCACGGGCCACAAAGGCAACCTCCTCTTCGGCCGCCTCGGCAGTCAGTCGGTCATGGCCATGCAGGGCCGCTTCCATTATTATGAAGGATACACCATGAACCAGGTCACCTTTCCGATCCGTGTCATGGCCCTCCTCGGTGTCCGCCGCCTCCTCGTCTCCAACGCCGCCGGTGGCATTAACAACACCTTCCACGTCGGCGACCTCATGATCATCCGCGATCATATCAACATGATGCCCAACCCGCTCATCGGCCCCAACGACGAACGCTTCGGCCCACGCTTCCCCGACATGACCCGCGCCTACGATCGCGACCTCATCCGCGCTGCCGAAGAGATCGCCCTCGAGCAAGGCATCACCCTCCGGAAAGGCGTCTACGTCGGCCTCACCGGCCCCTCCTACGAGACTCCCGCCGAATACGCCGCCTACGGTCGCCTCGGTGGCGACGCCATCGGTATGAGCACTGTCCCCGAAGTCATCGTCGCCCGTCACGCCGGCCTACGCGTCTTCGGCATGTCCGTCATCACGAACGAAGGCTACCACTTCGCCGACGATTTCGTCAACGACGCCGATGAAGTCGTCCGTGCCGCCAATCGAGCCACCGACGTCATGACACGCCTCTTCACCGCCCTCATCGAACGCACCGAGTAAGCCCTCCATGATCGGCCCCGCCCCACTCTACGCCCTCCTGCGACGTCTCGACATCCCCTTCGACTACATCGAGCATCCCCCACTCCCCACCCTCGACGTAGCCCGCGAAGTCCTCCGTGACCGCGACGTCCACCTCTGCAAGAACCTCTTCTTCCGCAATCACAAGGGCAACCGTCACTACCTCGTCATCCTCTCCGGCGACAGCTCGATGGACATTCATGCCATCGAGCATCGCCTCCACGAGGGCAAGCTCACCTTCGCCTCCGAGCACCGCTTGCTACGTTACCTCGGCGTCACGCCCGGCTCCGTCACCCCCTTCGCCCTCATCCACGACACCGACCACCATGTACGCGTCTTCCTCGACAAGAACCTCCTCCAATCCTCTCACCTCAGCTTCCATCCCTGCCTCAACACGGCCTCCCTAACCCTACCCCTTGACGGCTTCATTCGCTTCATGGATCACACCGGAAACGCTTACGAATGGATCGATCTTTATCCCGACGAGCCACAGCAGACAGACTCAAAATAAGTGAGATAGCCCGCTTCTCCAGCGATTAGCCTCAGAATTCGCGAGAAAAAATAATCGCAGAACGTTTGGACGTTTGGAAAACGGCTCTATCTTTGCGCCCGTCAATCGAGAGAGAGAGACAAAAAAAACATAAGCGGAAGTAGCTCAGTTGGTAGAGCACAACCTTGCCAAGGTTGGGGTCGCGGATTCGAGTTCCGTCTTCCGCTCCCAAGACCCAGATCTGCGGCTCGAATGGTGGAATGGTAGACACGAGGGACTTAAAATCCCTTGACCAATAGGTTGTGTGGGTTCGAGTCCCACTCTGGGTACAACTACTTACAGGAAGCCCCTGCGTAAATCAATGATTTGCGTAGGGGCTATTCTTATCGAGGAAGATGCCATTTATCCCAAAGACACATGCTATCCAATCAGATAGATTCAATATTCCGACAAATAAATCCAGGCACTTTATTCCTTCCTTGGCCTCCCATCAGTAGGCAGTTTAGTCCACTCCAGCACCCCGATATATCAATTCCATAAATACCTACATAGATAGAGGCTATCAAATTAAGGGCTTATTATCAGGGTTATCGGGCTTCTCGGGTTGCAGTCCACTCACTCGTTTGCTCTATCTTTGTCCGAACCGGATTCATCCGACAAAATTATCATTCTCACCCTCTCATCGACCCTATGCCGACTGAGTCACCAAAACCCAATTTCTTCGTGCGAGCCTTCCGCCTCTATCGCGATGGCTTTCGAGGATTAACCCCAACAAGCAAGAAGCTTTGGCTCATCATTGTGCTGAAGCTCTTCATCATGTTTGCTATCCTGCGCGCCTTCTTCTTCCCTAACCACGTCAAGCAGCAGGCCAAGGAGCAGCATATCGAGCGATCTGAGTTCGTCGGTGACGAGCTCCTCAATCGTCGTGCACCAGGCGATACCGTCGCCCGATGACGCTCCTTCTCTTCATGCGAGATAAACATATCAAACTCTAATAACTATTTACAATGGATCTAGAATCTTTAGTCTCATGGTCGCGGGCGCAATTCGCCCTGACGGCTATGTATCACTGGCTCTTCGTCCCGCTGACCCTCGGCCTGGGGGTCATCATGTCACTGGCTGAGACGAAGTACTATCGCAGCGGTGATGAATTCTGGAAGAAGTCCACGAAGTTCTGGCAGAAGCTCTTCGGGATTAACTTCGCTATCGGCGTAGCTACGGGGATCATCCTCGAGTTCCAGTTCGGGACCAACTGGTCGAACTACAGCTGGTTCGTCGGGGACATCTTCGGCGCTCCGCTCGCTTTCGAGGCGCTGCTCGCGTTCT
>ERZ773004.1179-NODE-1179-length-13519-cov-5.293449_pt1 | contig 13519 bp, 10 predicted proteins | sample MGYA00580667_ERZ773004 | MGnify/ENA primary metagenome ERZ773004 (study PRJEB29015, sample SAMEA2737963) | human oral metagenome | biome: human oral; feature: human-associated habitat; material: dental | place: China | collected 2123 ... | reverse complement strand
TTTCCGCCGTAATTTAAAGTTTCATCCGCAGCGCTAAATTTTAATCCGCCTTTTAAATTTCTTAAATTTCATAAATTTTAAAATTTTACCCGCGCCCATCTGCATTAAGTCCGCCGCGCAAAATCTATTTTAACCGAGATTTTATCTTATTTAGTTAGAATTGTTATTATTTTTAAAGGAGAAAAAATGAAAAAACTACTAGTTTACGCCACCAAAGGCGGCGACACGAAGGTCGTGAGCGAATACATCGCTTCAAAGCTCGGCTTTGAGATTAAGGAGGCCAAAGGGCTAAATGAGGAGGATTTGGCGGGAGCGGGCGCGTTTATTTTTGCGGCTTCGACGCACGGCGACGGACAGATCCAGGCTAAATTTGACGACAAATTGGAGCTTTTAAACAAAACTGATTTTGACGGACGCAAGGTCGCGCTTATAGGCGTCGGTAACGTCGAGCGCCACGGCAACGATTTTTGCAGCGGCATGAGCGCGTTTTTGCCGGTGCTTAAAAAGGCCGATCTCATCGGCGCTTGGGACGCGGAGGGCTATAAATTTAAACATTCACGCGCCTTCATAAACGGCAAATTCGTGGGTCTTACGATCGATTTTAAGGGCGACGAGCACTGGCAGGCAAGAGCCGATAAGTGGATCGCTGCAGTTGGAGGCGAGTTTTAAATATTTCAATTTTTATGCGACCGAGCGAGATTTAGGCTCGATGAGCCCAAATCTCGCTAAATTTCCCCATTAAATTTCGCGCTCCGCTTCCGAGCGAAGCCCTCTTAAATTTTACTCGCCACAGCGTTAGAATTTCCGCCGCATTCAAGCGCCGCCAGCTCATGCTGCGTAAAATTTTATTGCTAGCGGAGGCTGTAAATTCCAACTCGTCGCGCAGGTAGCTATGGGTACCGCGATAAAATTTAATTCGCATGCACTATTCGTGCAATAAACGATAAATTACGCCCGCAGTGCTAGTGCGGTGCCCGCGCATTAAAATTCCAATCTCATATTAAAATTTCGCTTTCGCGACAAAATTCCGCCCGCAGTACTAGCGCGGCACCCGCACGTCAAAATTTCAAGCTCTGCTTGAAAGCGGAGCCTCCTCATTAAAATTTTAAAATTTTTAGTTCAAAAAGTCGCTGTGTTTTACAAGCCGTGCCGCTTAAAATCGCGCGGATAGGCTAAATTTTATCCTCCCGAGCTCAAAATCTAGCCCGCTCGTGACGGTCAATTCAATACGGCAAATTTAATGAGATGGGTTTATAAAATCACCGCCCGAACTTCAAATATCAGCGCCGCATTAGAAAAGTTATTTTATAATAACCGCATATCAAAATTTAAGGCGATCTATGAAAAGGCTTCTATTCTTCGTCGTTTTTGCGCTGGCCGCCCTCGCCGCGGCGATCTACTTCAATCTCGATAGGCGCGAAGAGGTCGCACACAAGGCCTACGGCATCATCGACATCAGGCAGAGCTCGCTTAGCTTCGAGCGCAGCGGCCGTATAAGCGCGCTTTATCGCGACGAGGGCGATTTCGTGCAGGCTGGCGACGTCTTGGCGGCTCTGGATACGGCGGATCTGAGCTTTCAAAGACAGGTTCAGATCGCGAGGTGCGACGGGCTTAAATTTAGCTTGCAAAAGCTGCAAAGCGGCTTTCGTAGCGAGGAGATCGAGATGGCGGCGGCGAACGTAAGCGCGCTGCAAAACGCCCTACAGCTCGCTACTTTGACGAACGAACGCCTAAAGAGCCTAGGCAAAACCAACTCCGCGTCCAAGCAGCAGATCGACGAGGCGTTTTACTCGATGAAGCGCACGCAAGCTCAGCTGCAAAGCGCGCAGGCCAATCTACGCCAGCTTCAAAGCGGCTATCGCGGCGAGGATGTCGGCGCCGCCCGCGCAAATTTGGCAAGCTGCGAGGAAAATTTGAAATATCTGAATTACCAAATCGAGACGCAAAGCGTGCTAAAAGCGCCCTTTAGCGGGCAGATCAGAGCGCGCCTTAAGGAGCTTGGCGACATCAGCATACCCAGCGTGGGCGTTTTTGAGCTCAGCGAAGTAAAAAACAAGCGCGCGAAATTTTATCTAAGCGAAAATCAGCTCCGCTTCCTGCGTGCCGGACAGAGCGTGCGGATCATCGCTGCGGACGGCTCTAGCGCGAGCGCGAAGGTCGCCTACGTGAGCCAAACCGCGATGTACACGCCCCGCACGGTGCAGACCGAGGAGCTGCGCGCCGATCTCGTGTGGGAGGCGCGCGCCGATTTCAGCGACGAGGACGGCAGCTTTCGCCTAGGACAGCCGATCAGCGTGGAATTTTGACGGGCTAGCACTGCGCGCGAAATTTTAATGCACGAGTGAAATTTTAGCACGTGGGCGGCACTTTGGACACTGCGGGCGAAATTTGGATAGCAAAGCTCGTCGAGCGGTAAATTTTACGTAATATCGCGCGAGCCGTGCATAAGGCTTGAGTTTGATGAAATTTTAAAAGTGCACTTCGAGGTAGAATTTAAACGGCGCCTGTTTTGGCAGAGCAGGGCGATGAAATTGAGCCGCGCCTAAAATACATCGTCTCGGCGGTGATAAAATGCTGCGCGCTTATAACGAGGCCGTACAAAAGCGGAGTAAAATTTATCGCGCGAGTTTGCGCGAGCCGGCGGGGGCTTTGGATAAAAGATCGGAATTTTGCAGCGCGGCGAGTAAAATTTCGGCAAAATTTTGGCGCAAAGTAGCGTGGATTAAATTTTAAAATTTGCGGCACGATGGCGGCGAGGTGAAAGCCGGGCGGTAGAGCGGCGGCGGGCTTTGTTTCTAGCGGGCGTTTTGCGATAAACAAGCGGCGATTGAGTACCGAGCGTGGACGGCAGTAAAATTTCACTACGAAACGAACGGCGCGATTAAATACAGGTTGCGAGCAGCGGTGAAATTTTACCCCAAAGGACGCGGTAGTTGAAGTCGGTACTATGCTAAGGAAAGCCGAGACTAGGTAAATTTCGTCAAAAGAGAGATGGCAGTGGTAAATTTTACCCCGAAAGGTAGGCGGAAGTGAAATTTTGCCCAAAAGGCGTGGCGGCGGTAAAATTTCGCCGAAAGAGGCGCAGCGCAGATAGAGAGCTCGGCGCTCACAGCTCGCCGGGTGTCTGAAAACTCGCTTTCATTTGCGTTTTGAAGCGAATTTATCGCGGATACTCACGGGCGCTTCATGTTTTGGAGACCGCCCCGTTCGTGCGCGTTGTGTGCGCATCGTTAGCGGCGCGGCTAGTCGATGCTATATGCACACGCCCAAGACGGATCGGGCGTCGCGCGAAATATTCGACGCGAGCCGTAAGCAACGCCGATCGTGCGGGCACTCAAATTCGAGCGGGGATTGCATGGCGCCCAGGCGCGATAGGGCTTGGTTTTGCGCGCTTGCGGTAAGTTGCGTCGAATTTATGCGAGGTTTGGGCGAAATTGTTCAACGCGAGTTGTTAAATTCAAAGCGCGCGGCGGCTGTAGAACCGAGATGCCGCGGCGGTCACAAAACTAAGACGCCGTAGCAGCTACGAAACCACGACGTCTCGGCGGCTGCAGAAGCAAGGCGTCGCGGTAAAAAGCGCCTTTTAGGCGTGCGAAGGTCTCGTTCGTCGCGCCGAGCGGCGGAGCGAGCAATAAAAAGCGAGCAATTAAAATTTGGAGCTAAGCTTGGATCTACTAAATATCGTAAATTTAAAGAAATTTTACCTGCGTGAAGATCGCAGCAAAAACGTCGTTTTTGAAAATTTTGATCTGCGAATTGACGATACGCCGCGGCTCATAAGTCTCACGGGTCCCGACGGCGCGGGCAAATCCACGCTTTTAAAGCTCATCTGCGGCATCATCGCGCCCGATTGCGGCGAGATAAAATTCGCAGGTTTCATCCCTAGCGGCGAAAATAAAGAATTCGTCCGCGCAAACGGCTATATGTCGCAGAGCCTGGGGCTTTACGAGGAGCTTAGCGTCTGGCAAAATTTAAACATCTTCGCAGGCCTAAAAGGGCTCGATCTAAAAGACGGCGAGGAGTATCTGCGTGGGCTTTTGCGCCGCGTGGGGCTTTTGAAATTTAAAGATTACGCCGTGGATTCGCTCTCCGGCGGGATGAAGCAAAAGCTTGGCGTTGCGTGCGCTATCGCGGCTCGCCCGCGGCTTTTGGTGCTCGATGAGCCCACCGTCGGCGTCGATCCGCTTTCGCGCAGCGAGCTGTGGGCGATCGTGCGCGAATATCTGGATCAAAGCGGCGCGAAATGTATATTTTCGACGGCGTATTTCGACGAGGCGGCGGATGCCGATCTGACGCTGATTTTGCTCGGCGGCAAGATCATAGCGCAGGAGCGCGCCGCAAAGATCACCGCGGCGCTGCGGGATCGCACCTTTCGCATCGACGGCGAGGATTATCAGAGCCTGGCGCGTCGCTTGATGTTTAAGACGCAAAGATTTTTAAAAAACTCCCCGCTCATCGACATCTGTCCCAGAGACGGCAGCGTCGATCTGCTAAGCGATGAGCCGATAAGCCTGCGCGATCTGCAGGAGTTTTTAAACGCGAGCCTAAGCGGCAGCGACGAAAATGGAGGAGGCGAAAGCACGGAGCGCGAAAACGGGCTCGGTGAAAATTTTAAAATTTCAAACGAAAGCATGAAATTTAACAAAGGCGCTAAATTTAACGAAAACGGGGGCGCTAAATTTAAACTCAGCCCGCGCGAGGCGAGCCTAGAGGATGCGTATATTTTTCTAAACAAAGCAGAGATCGGCGCTGCAAACTTCGGCTACGAAAAAAGGAGCTTCGATGCGGCTCAAACCGTCATCAAAGTGCGCGACGTGAGTAAAAAATTCGGCTCATTCACCGCCGTGGAAAATACGAGTTTTGAGGTCAAAAAGGGCGAGATTTTCGGCCTTCTGGGCCCAAACGGCGCGGGTAAGACGACGACGTTTCGCATGATCTGCGCGCTTTTGGGGATGAGCGGAGGCGAGATCTCGGTCATGGGCGAGGATCTACGCCACGCTAAATCATCGATTAGATCGCGCATCGGCTATGTCTCGCAGAAATTTTCGCTTTATAAAAAGCTAAGCTGCTATCAAAATTTAGAGTATTTCGGCCGCAGCTACGGCATCGGCGGAGTAGCGCTGAAGCGGCGCATAGAGGAGCTTTTGAGCGAGTTTGGCTTGCAGCGGCTGCGAAACGAGACGTGGCAAAACCTGCCGTTCGGCGCGGGACGCAACCTCAGCATGGCGTGCGCGCTCATCCACCGCCCCGAGATTTTGTTTCTCGACGAGGCCACCAGCGGCGCTGATCCGCTCTCGCGCAGGCTCTTTTGGAACCGCATAAACGCGCTGGCGCGCACCGGCGTGAGCGTGGTCGTGACGACGCATTTTATGGAGGAGGCGGAGTATTGCGATCGATTTTTGATCCAAGATCGCGGCAAAATCCTAGCGCTGGGCAGCCCCGACGAGGTCTGCGTGCAGGACGGGCGGCGGCTTAGCGTGCAGCAGGCCTTCATAAACGAGGTGCAAAAATTTAGAAGCGAGGCAGGCGATGAGGGCTTTTGATCTAAATTTTACGCGAGCGGAGAGGATTTTTGATCCGAATTTTATGCGAGCCGGGCGAAAAGCTGCACGCCCGCGCGGTAAAATTCCAAGCGGCAAAAGGGTTTTGCGGGGCGATGAAATTTTAAACGGCGGCGGAATTTTGAGCGGCTTGGCTCTTAATAATGTCGGTAAAATTCTAAGCGGCAGCAGGATTTTTAGCAGCGGCGGAATTTTGAGCGATAGTAAAATTTTAAATGGCGGCGAAATTTTAAGAGATTTCGAAATTTCAAGCGGCAGCGGAATTTTGAATGAGACGTCGCGCGGCAGGACACGGCGTGGATTTTTTAGATGGATACTGCGCAGGCTCCGCGGTGAAGCGAGCCCGCTTCGTCTGCTCCGTAAATTTCAGAGCGCGAACGGCTCGCAAACGGATTATAAATTTAAAAGGGTGGTTGCTCTGCAGACAGATCGCAAATTTAAAATGGCGGTCAGTCTGCGAACAGCTTGTAAATTTAAAGCCCTGGTGCAAAAATTTCATCGCGGATTTTGTGCCGCCGCGGAGCTTTTACGTCAAAAATCTCGCAGCAAGACAATGCTGCGGTGCATAAAATTTCAAAGCCCGCCGTATGCACTCGCGCGATTAAAATTTAAAGGCGCGATGAGCGAAATGGGCGCGGGCGGTCTGTCTGTGCCGTTAAAATTTCAAATCTCGGTTGCCGCACTTTCGCAATTAAAATTTAGGGGCGTACCAAATGCGATCACGCGGCTAAAATTTCAGGGCGCGATAGCCACAGCCGCATTTGCTGCGCGATTGAAATTCCAAAGCTCGTCGCGCGCAGCGCAGTTTCACAAAATCCGAGCACAGGGGCAGGGCGGATGAACTTTACCTTTTTAAAAATCCTCGTAAAAAAGGAGTTCGCGCAGATCGCAAAGGATCGATCGGCGCTTGTGATCGCGTTTTTGATGCCGCTAATTTTGGTCGTGATCTACGGATACGCGATGCGGATGGACATAAAGCCCGTCAAGGTGGGCTTCGTAAGCGATCTGAGCTCCAAAATCGAGCGGGATCTACTCGGCGGATTTTTGGGCTCAAAATACCTGCAAACCCGCGTCTATACGGATTTAGAGAGCGCGAGGAGAGATTTTAAGGCGCACGAGATCGAGAGCATTTTGTATTTTGATCCGCGCTTTGCGGCGAAATTTCAAAACACTTTGGGCGGACTCGGCGGCGCGAGCGGCGGCGTAAATTTAAATATCTTTAGCGACGAAAGCCTCTCCATGGACGGTGCAAGCGATATCCAAAATATGAGCGGCGACGCCAATGTCCGTCCGCTTGAGGACGGCGGCGCTGGCACTAGCACGGAGAGCGGCATAAACACCTCTGCAGGCGGTACCGGCGCAAGAGGGGAGGGCTCATACGGCAACGGCTCAGAAGCGGGCGGCAGCGGAGTAAATTTAAGCGGCGCGACTGCAAATTCCGGTAGCAGCGCGAGCGATATGGGCGCAAATCAAGGCAGCGTAAATTTAATCGGCGGCGCAGGCGATACGAATACAGGCCTTATCGGCGGTGCGGATGATCTCAAAAATGCGAGCGGCGGCGTCAATGCAAGCCCTTCCGCTAACGGCGCTCGCAGCGCGGGCGGCGCTGTAAATAACGGCGGCAGCTCAAGTAATGTAGGCGGCTCAAATGGTGCAGGAGGCGGCGCGAGCGGCTCGAATAAAGACGGCGCCGAGATTTTCCTTATCCAAAACGCCACGCAGTCGCAGCTCGCGCTTCTTAGCTACGTCTATGTCGCGGGCGTGATCGAGCAGGTTTTGGCGCAAGATTACGGCTTTTTAAACGCAAATTTAAACGCCGCAGCAAAGCCCGTCAGCGTGAATTATCGTAGCTGGTTCAATGAAGCCAACGAATCGACGTGGTATCTCGTATCTGCCGAGTACGTGGGGATTTTGGGGCTCATCTGCCTATTTATGGTCGCAGTCGTGATCTCGCGCGAATGGGATCGCGGCACGATCGCCTCGCTTTACAACTCCAACGCAAGCGCGCTTGAGATCGTCACTGCCAAGGTCGGCGCGTATTATTTCCTAGCGCTTTTGGGCGGCGCGATGACGCTCGTTTACGGGCAGGTACTTTTGGGCATCCCGATCCGCGGCAGCGTGGCGATGCTACTGGCGACGCTTTGCGTCTTCGTGCTGGAGATGACCTGCCTAGGCATGCTGATCTCGGCGATCTGCAAAAATCAATTCCTAGCGCAGGAATACGCCATCGTCATCGGCTACCTGCCCGTGACGCTGCTTAGCGGCATGATATTCGATCTGCGCGGACTGCCCGCGGCGGTCAATTTCATCGGGCACCTGCTGCCGCCCACATACGCGGTCGAGTCCTTTCGTATCTGCTTTCTATCGGGCGGACAGAGCGCGACGCTGTGGATAAACCTCGTCATTCAGGCACTCGGAGCGGTTTTGTTTTTCAGCTTGTGCGTGCTTAGCGTAAAAAGGGGCGCACGATGAAATTTTTAGAATTCCTAGACGCGAGGAGCTTTGGTTTACGGGCGGCGGAACGTAGATTTGAAATTTTAAAATTTCTTAGTACGAGACACTTTGGCTCGCATAAACAGACGGTGGAGTTTTTAAAATTTACGTCCGAGCTGCGTAATGGGTTTGGAATTTTAAAATTTACGCGCACTTCAGAGCGTCTTGCGGACACAGCGCAAAATTTCATATCGAAGTGCGGATTTAAAATTTTAAAGTTTATTCACAAGCCGCTGCATGCTCTACGCCATGCTTTAACACGTGCTCTACTACGCTGCACTTCGCTACGCGCGGATAAAGCCAAAGCATGGTGCGCGGCACGGCTTACTTCGCAGCATGCGCACGACGCGACAGAAAAACGGCGCGCGGTTAAGTTTAATCATGCGGGCGGTTTGGATTCCGCGCAGCGCCGCATAGCACGACTTCGTACCGCAGCTACACGGCGCAGCTACAAAACGGCGCGCGCGGAAAAGCTTAGCAAATTTGACCTCACGGGCGCGCTTTTAAATTTTACATCGCGCTTTGCGATGCAGCTTTGCAGCGCAGTTACACGGCGTAACTACGAAGCGTGGCGTAGCGAAATTTACGCCGTTTGCTTGCATAAGTACCCCGCTTTGATTCGAGCCGCAAGCGGTAAAATTTCGCGCTATGAAGTAGGGCAAGCGACGAACGCTTCGCTTTTACAGGGAGTGCAAAGAATGAAATTTTGCGCCCAAAAGAGGCATGCGATAAAATTTTTAAAATTTCTAGGCGCGAGACGCTTCGGCTTGCAAGCGGCGGTTGGGCGCGGGTTCGAAATTTTAAAATTTATGCGCGCTTCAGCGCGTCTTGCGGACGCAGCGCAAAATTTTATATCGCAGCGTGGATTGAGAATTTTAAAGCTTATTCGCGCGTTGCCGCGTGCTTCGCGTCGTACTTTGCCGCGCGCAGATAAAGCCGAAGCAGGGCGTGCGGCGCGGCTTACTTCGCAGCATACGCACGACGCGACAGAAAAACGGAGCGCGGTTAAGATTAATCAATATTTGAATTCTGCGTGGCGCCGCATAGCGCTTTGTAGCGCAGCTGCACGGCACGGCTACGAAGCAGGGCGTGCGGAAAATTTTAGCAAATTTGACCTCACGGGCGCACTTTTAAATTTCATCTCCTTGCCGTCGCATAAATTTAAACCCACGTCCATTCCGTTTTTAAATTTTATTTCAAATTTCACTCCGCACACACGCGCCGCTAAATTTGAAAATGGCGTTAAATTTAAAGGTGCCGCTAAATTTAAAAGGGATGCGCTATGAACGCTCTGCGAAAATCTCTGCTTCGAATTCGCGCGCTGATAAAAAAGGAATTTTTGGCGATGTTTCGCGACAAGGGCACGCGCATGGTGCTGATCGTGCCGGTACTGGTGCAGGCGATCATATTCGGCTACGGCGCGAATTTCACCCCCGAGCAGGTGCGCTACGCGATTTTGGACGACGCCCGCGATGCGACGTCCACCGCGCTGGTGCAGAGCATCGCCGCTACGCCGATGTTTAAAACAGATCTCGGCTGCAAAGACCTAACCTGCTTGCGCCGCGCGGTAAGCGAGGGCGAGGCGATCATCGGGATCTATTTCGGCAGCGATTTTAAGGATACGCACGAGCTTTTGATCATCGCGGATTCGCGCAATACGACCTTGGCAAACACCGTCATCGGCTTCGTGCAGGCCATAGTGGGGGAATACAACGCGCAGCATTTTGCCAATTTAATCAGCATAAATCCGCGCTATGTTTTTAATGAAAACACGATCACGCGCTACACGATCATGACGGGGATGATTTTGGGGCTTTCGATGATTCAGGTGCTGATGCTATCGGCGTTTAGCGTCTCTCGCGAGCGCGAGGAGGGGAGCTTCGATATGATGCTGATGACGCCCGCAAACCCGCTTGAGATGCTAATCGGCAAAGCAGTGCCGCCCGTGCTGATCGCGATCGCGCAGGGGCTCGCGCTGTTTTTGATCTGCGTATTTTACTTTGAAATTCCATTCCGCGGGCGCTTTGCGGATCTTTTTGCGATCATCGCGATCTTTAGCGCCTGCAACGTAGGCATCGGCCTCGTGATCTCGACCGTCTGCAAAACCTCGCTACAATCGGTCGTAAGCTCGTTTTTGTTCCTGCTGCCGTGCATTATGATAAGCGGGCTGATAACGCCTGCGGACGCGATGCCGCGGTGGTTTTACTACATCGCACACCTAGATCCGATGTATTATGCCAATAACTGCATGTGGCGGATCTATCTGGAGGGCGCGGGCCTGGGCGAGCTGTGGCATCTCATCGTACCGCTGCTACTGATCGGGCTTGGCACGTTGAGCTTTGCGGCGTCGCTTTTTAGAAATAAGCTGGATTAGGGATTTAGATCGGAATTTAGTTTAGAATTTCAGCTGGAATTTTGGCTTGGATTTTGCTTCGTCGGAATTTTTGGATTGAACCTCTGCTTAAAATTTTAAATTGATCGCGGATTTCGGCTTGGAATTTTGCCATAAATTTTGCGCGTTCGTAGCGGATAAAATTAAATCAAAATCCCGTGTTTTCGCCTGGTGCGCCGCGCGTCGCAATAAAATTCCGCGCCTTAAATTTTAAAAATTTTGCAAAATTCCGTTTTTGCGAATAGAGTTAGAATTTAAATCCGGGGTTGCCCGGGCGTCTTGCGGCGGTCGTATCATCTGCGCTCGCCTTGGAAGCAGGCATATTTGCGGTATCTGCGCTCGCCTTGGAAGCGGGCTTTTTCGCATCGTCCGCGTCCGATTTCTTAAAAGCGGCGAGTTTGCTGTAAATGCTCGGTTTTTCGCCGTCCGCACCTAGCTTGGCGCCGTCAAGCTCGCTAGAATTTTCCGCGCCGCATAACCTTGCGGGGTTGAATTTTATCCATGCTATGATTAGCAAAATCCCCGAAAACGCCGTTACCAGCGACGCTGCGATTAGATACGGCAGCGCGAGGATTACGCCTATTTTAGCTAGCGCGCCCGATACCGCTTCGCAGGGCCACGTCACGGACACCACTATGCCGTAGATTTTAAATAAATCCACGCCGCTAAGTGTGGCTAGGCGGCAGTTTAATACGCCCCAGATTATCACCGCCGCGCACGTCGAAAGAACGTAGAGCAGGGTGTAGAGTAGATCGAGCATCGCGCCCTCTTTTAACGCTACCACCATGGCGCAGTAGCACAAAATCGCGACGATCGGGATACTTTCTATCAGCCTATAGGTCTTAACGAAGCGCACGCCTAGTGCCTTTTCTAGGCAAACGAAGCAGTCGTAAAATATCGCTAGCGCCGCTAGCAGCGCTAAAACTCTAAAAATCGCGACCGCGTCCTCGTCTATGCTGCTTACGCCCACCGTGCCGCTTATGCCGATGCCTAGCAAAATCACGGCACCTAAAACTCCGCGGAATTTCGCCTTGCGAAGCAGATCTTGCTTTGAAATTTCTTTCATTTTTATCCTTTGAATTTTCTAAATTTACGTGCTATCTTACGGCTTTACTGCTGCGGCGGCGCGCTTGACATTGCTATAACAGCGCGGCTTGGACATTGCGGTTTAGACTTACAAAAGCGCGCGGTCGCTGCAAAACGAAAGCGCTTCGGCTTAAGCGAGCTTTTCTATCTTGCTCCAAGCTAGCAGATGCACGATGCTAGTTATCACAAGAGCGATGAACGGCAAAAATTCCTTTAATGACGCGATAATTAAAACTGCATCGGAATCGCCAATTTGCGGCTTGAAGGTAGCCAAACCGAAGGGCCCTGCGCCACATAGCCAATTTAACGCGAAAAAGAAGGCGCAGAGCCACACATAAGCCCGAAAGATGTTCACGCCGCTTACGCGCGCAAGCGAAAAATTTATGCGAAGCCACGCTACGATTATGTAGATTGCGGCTGCGGGCACCGCTAAATTCCATATCGTCTCTTCTATCATCTCTTTCATCGTTACTTCTCTGTAACAACCTGCCGGATAAAATAATAAAAGCGCCACGAAGCATATGCAGAGAATTACGCAGTTGCGGTAAAGCGCCGCCGCTTTTATGCCGCTAAGCATTGAAATTTTGCGGAGCGCTCTTAGCCTATAAATCACCGAGAAGCAAATAAAAGCGATAAAAATTCCGCTGACTATTAAGAACATTCCGCCGGAAGCAAGGCCTATCACCTTAAAAACCGCGAGTACCGCCGATAAAAACAGGTCGATGCCAGTGCTGATCATCCCCTCTTTTCTTACCTGAGATACGAGATCTTGCATACATAAGCCTTTTTAAAATTTATCTCGAAGTGTAAAACGCTAATCAAACTGGAAAGAGCGAAATTTTATCGTGACGAGAGGTTCGCGAAATTTCAAACCTCCGCGCTTATCTTTTCTATCTTGCTCCAGGCCAGTAGGTGCACGATGCCAGTTATTATGAGAGCGGCAAACGGCAGGAGCAGTTTAAGCATTACGACAGCAATAGCTAAAGCCGAGACCTGCTCGGTCCGCGGCTCGGAGGAAATAGCTATAGCAATAATCGCTGCATTGCATAGTATATTTAGCACAAAAAGTCCCACACAGAGCCACACATAAGTCCGAAAGGTACTTACGCCGCTTACGCGCGCAAGCGAAAAATTTATGCGAAACCATGCGACGATTATGTAAATAACGCCTGCGAAAAGCGCTAGTCCAAATATCGCCGCAAATGGATTATCACTCTGCCCGCCGTCTGCGTCAGGCTCTCTCGGATAAAGGTAATTGAGCACGAGCGCTAGCGCAAAAAAGCAGACGCAGATTATTATGCAGTTGCGATAAAGTGTCGCTGCTTTTATGCCGCTAAGCGCTGAAATTTTTCGGAGCGCCTGCAATCTGAAAAATACTGAAACACAAATAAAAGCAATCAAAATTCCGCTAGCGATATAATTTATCATCTCGTCGTCAAGGCGCCATGGCTCGCTGAAAGAGACATAGCCTACTACGATAAAAACCGCGGGTAGCGCCGCCAAAAACAGATCGATGCCGGTGCTGATCATCCCCTCTTTTCTTGCCTGAGATACAATGAACTGCATATATAAACCCTTTTTAAAATTTGTTTCGAAGTATATATAAACAAACATAAAACACGGATTAAATCGCAAAGATCGGAATTCTATCGCGACAAGATATTTGCGAAATTCTAAACTTTTACGCTTATGTTTTCTATCTTGTTCCAGGCTAGCAAGTGCACGATGCTAGTTATTGTGAGGGTTATGGGGAATATCAAATTGTATAGTGCATTTAACGGAAAAAGGATGACACAGAACCACACATACGTCTCAAAGATCCTCACGCCGCTTACGCGCGCTAGAGCAAAATTTATGCAAAACCACGCTACGATCATATATATTACGCCCACAAACGTTATCAAAATGCACAATATCATTACCAAATGCTTGTATGAGATCGATAAAGGAATCGATAAAAAGATGCTTGTTATGGCAATGACACAGA
>ERZ773004.1178-NODE-1178-length-13520-cov-5.793093_pt1 | contig 13520 bp, 9 predicted proteins | sample MGYA00580667_ERZ773004 | MGnify/ENA primary metagenome ERZ773004 (study PRJEB29015, sample SAMEA2737963) | human oral metagenome | biome: human oral; feature: human-associated habitat; material: dental | place: China | collected 2123 ... | reverse complement strand
GTCGGTGCTAGACGAGCTTTTGCTATATGTAGCAAAAGCTATCCACAACTCTATCATGGCTATGCTCCCAAAGAGTATGGCCAGGCGCATCTTGTTGGTCTGCCAGCGTTCTACCAGCAGTTTGGTAAAGTAGGCCCAAAAGCGGTTAAAGCTGAAATTATCGTTCATGCTGCTCATTGTTTTTCTGTATTTTTTGAGAGTATGGAGGGGAGGGTTCGGCAACAACACGTGAAGTAATATTGCCCACGACAAGCGGTTACGAACGTGCATCCCACATGCGCAGGCACGCTATTCCCCCTCGCAACAAGGCGACAATGTCCTAGCGTTGCACTGCAAAAGCACATGCCCTTGCATGCAAATAGGCGTGTTCGTCACCAGCGCAGGGGCGTACCCAAGCATAGCTTTCGTGCTATTCTAGCACCATCCTGCGTGTAACGTCCCTCATTTCCAGCGAAATACTGCCAACGCTATCGGGCAACAACTCAATACGCTTGCACGCCTTCTTGCTCAACCCGCTCAGCTTGCCAGCCCCCTTTACCACCACGTGGTTTATCACCGCGGGATAATCGGTGTTGAACCGGGTTTCCATTTCCCCTTCATCATCCTCATTTTTTCTAAGCGTAACAACCAGACGATTTACCTGTGCAGTTCCTACCTTAAAGACTCGCATACCCGCCACCGACAAAGCATCGATGTGCGACAAAGAGTCTAGCTCCAAACTAAAACCGCCTACAACACTAACGGCTTTGGTTTTACCTGCGCCAATTAAGGTGCTTTGCCCACTTGTTTGCCTAACCGCAAGATTCCCCGGCAGCGTGTTTATCACAATTCGCACCTTATTTCCGTCACGATAATGTTTGTCAACGGCCGTACGCACCTTTCCGTCGACTCCCTTAATTTGGTAGGTAATATTTCCTTCGTAGCAGGCAGAACTAGCATCGGCCTTGCCGTCAATCCCATTCACAAAGTTCATATGCTCCTTATCGCGCTTATACAGTTCGGGGTTGTACGTATAATATAAGGTGTCGCCCTGCTGCCTCACTTGTATAACCTGCTCCGGATAAATAACCGAACACTTAGACGCATCGCTAACATAGTTCACTTCCACTGCGAGAGTAAGGTTATATTCCTCTGCCAAGTCTGTACTAGACGAGTCTTCAAACTGAACCACCGCTATGGGGGTAATTGGTTTCTCGACGGTTCGTTCTAAGAAGATGCCCGTTTCGTCCACCGAGTGCTGTTCCACGTAATCTATTGCCGCCTTATCAAACGTTGCGCAAATGCCTATGAGCAATATCGACACAGCAAAATAGCCCACAACCCAAGCCTTAGAGCCGTTGAACGAGAAGGTGTCTACCACCTCCATCTCTTTAAAGCAGTTATACGAAAGCCACCAAAGAAACGGTATGGAAAGCCAACCATAGGCCACTAGCACGCTTTCAAAGATATTATTATAGTTGCCGCTAGAAACCATCACGAGCCCAAGCACCACGAAGGCCGTAATCCAAAAGAGGATGAAAAGGGTTAGCGTGGTTTTTAGTATGGAGCGCTTTACAAAGAGAATGCTACCCAAAGCGTAAACGGCTGTACACCAAAAGTATACAAGCCAAGCATTGGAAAGCACCTCTCTGTCAAAATCTTCTCCCTTCCAAATTGAGATAAACGCAATGGACGTTTTGGGATATATGGCCGAGAAAAGCGCCACGCGAAGGCCATCGGCCACATACATGCACACTAAGAAACACACCAAATAAAGCGGTATGGAGATTACCCAGCGGGCAAGCCAGTTTTCAAAAGGCGTTACAGGAAAGGTCAACGCCCCAATACGTTCGGCTTTACGACGTGCCCCACTGAGTATTTCGGAGGCAAAAAAGCAACCGGAAACCAGCAGGATAAGCGAGAAAATGGGAAAAAGAAGCCCCACCGCCCTATCGTAAGACGTTTCATCCCTATCGTACGACACCGAGGCCATCCACAGTTCTATTATCACCATGCAGCCAAAAAGGATGGCCACACGCAAAAGGTTGGTGCGCCAACGTTCTACCAGCAGTTTATTGAGATAAGCCCAAAAGCGCGACGCGTTAAAGTTGTCGTTCATCTATTACTCCTCCTTATTCTGCTGTTTGTTGGTTAATGCGCTCGTTAAAATAGCGTTCAAGGTCTATCTTTCCATCAGGGAAAATGCTCTGCATGTCGGCATTGGCCAATATTTGGCTGTTGTCGAACATCACAATGTGGTCTAACACCTGCTCAATGTCCTTCACTTGGTGTGTAGAAACCACGAAGATGCTCTCAGGCGTGCGCCCCTCGGTAAGGAATTTTCTAAATTGCGCCTTCCCCGGAATGTCCAACCCATTGGTGGGTTCGTCCATTAATAGCACGCGCGTGTGCGTAGCCATAGCAAAACTCATGAACACTTTCTTGCCTTGCCCCAACGAAAGGTTACCCAGGTGCGTGTCTTCGGTCATGCCGAACACATCTAGATAACGCCGCAAATCATCGTGAGAGAAACGCGGATAGAACACGCTGTTAACGCGAATATACTCTGACAGCGACACGCGCGGCAGCTCGTACTCGTCGGGAACGATGAAGATGTCGGCAGTGGTTGACGGTTTTCGCAACCTCACATTGATGTCGTTGAATGTAACTTGTCCCTCGTCGGGCCTCAACAAGCCCGACATAAGGTAGAGCAACGTGGTTTTACCTGCCCCATTAGGGCCTAACAAACCGTAGATATGGCCGGGAGAAAAGCGAGTGGAGAAGTCGCGGAAGATGACATTCCCCGATTTCTGATATGTAAACGACAGGTTATCTATTTCTAACATGGTGTATGTTTATCGTGTTAAAGGCATGTTCTAAAAATTCTCTGCAAAGGTTCAATTGTCGTTCCTTGTGTTGCTCGTCACCGTTTTTTGCTTTTATCTGGCATCTTTTGCTTTCTCTTTCAGAAAGCGTAGTTCACCATGCCCCTTCAAGAAGTAAGCAAAAACTTGCTCAGCTAAAAGCTAAAAATACGGCAAAGGCAATTTTTAGAATCTGCCTAAATGCTTATTTTAGACTTTCCAAACGCGCCTTGCCCCATTGGCCAATCAGCTATTGTGCCACGATGTGTACTTGGCACAAAGTGTTCTTCCACGGAGTTGCGCACTGATGACGGCAAATTTCGTAAAAAAAACGTAATCTTCCAAGCGTTTAACAACATTTCTTACCAAATGTGGAGAAAAAGAACAGCCAACTTCGGCATACAGCCAACTTGTCAACTTGTTAACTCGCCTACTCGTCCACCTACCATTTTTGTCCGCTTTTCAGCACAATTTTTAACATTATGAGTGCCTTTTTATCCACCAATCTTCAACCAGGCCGCAAAAAATCGATTCTCGCGAAGGTTTGTTTGGATGCAAAAAGGGGTCAACATGCGATGTTGGCAAAATGAATTTTTATTTAAGATAACCGCCATTTGCACCCATTTTGGGGCTATTTGCTGCTAAATGTAGTGCGTTTTGGTGCTAAATGCAATGCAATATGCCGCTAAACACAGTGCGTTTTGATGCTAAATGCAGTGCGTTTTGGTGCAAAACGCAAGTTAAAATGGTGCTAAATGCAGTGTAAAATGCTCCTAAACACAAGATGAAAAGCATAAACATCCACAGCAATTGTATAAACAAACCCTTTTAGAACCATGAAACACATGGCCGAAAAGGGCAAAATAGTCGTTAAAAAGTAGGATTTTAGGGACAAAAAGTGGGTATTTGGGGGTTGAAAAATACGAGTTGGCAACCAAAATAGGAAGACAAAATGGTGCAAAATGCAGGTAATATGCCAAAAAACGGACAGAAAAAGAAACATGTTAGGCTGAAAATAACTCCTATTTGCATGCTTTTGGGCCCTCATTTTCGCCAGAAGGGAGTGAAAGGCAACATGTGTTTTGTAAAATATATTGTAAGATTTTAAGTTGGTGAATTATTGAGTTTTTAAGTTGGTGAGTTATTGAGTTCGTGAGTTATTGAGTTCGTGAGTATGTAAGTTTGTGAGTTCGTGAGTTCATGAGTTCGTGAGTTCATGAGTTATTAAGTTCGTGAATAATTGAGTTTGTGAGTTGAATAGTAAAAACGCGCTTTACTGTGTGGCAAGACAACACATGTCCGCCCATTCGTATGCGCTGTCGTGTGGCGATGGGTTTAACAGCTCGTGGTTTTGTTATGACGCAAAAACTTAGCAAATCTTCTTTTAATTTGATGCTATTTGCTCGGCTTTTAGCTGTTTCTCCGTAACGGCCTACTCTAAAAATACACTGGTGGTGATTTTTAGAACCTGCCTAAAAGAAAAAAGGAGAGGGATTATATTAAACTTCCTTGCGCTAACTTACAGCTTTTTATTACCTTTGCAGCGACTATTTGATTAATGTCAGAATAAAACATTTATGATACAAAAGTTCGACTTCCTTGTTATCGGCGGCGGTATAGCCGGCATGAGTTACGCACTGAGTGTGGCAAAAAGTGGAAAAGGGAAGGTTGCCCTTGTGTGCAAAACTACTTTGGACGAGGCTAACACGGCCAAAGCACAGGGCGGAGTGGCTGCCGTAACCAACCTAGACGTAGATAATTTTGAAAAGCACATCAACGACACGATGGTGGCCGGCGACTACATTTCGGACTTGGCCGCCGTGAAACACGTTGTTCGCAATGCGCCCGATGCCATCAAAGCGCTTGTGCAATGGGGCGTGCAATTTGATAAGAACGAAAATGGGGAGTACGACTTGCACCGCGAAGGCGGACACAGCGACTTCCGTATTCTTCATCATGCCGACGATACGGGGTTCGAAATTCAACGCGGACTGATGGCGGCCGTAAGGGCGAACAAGAATATTACCGTGCTAGAAAACCATTATGCCGTTGAAATTATCACGCAACACCACCTGGGCGTGCAGGTTACGCGCAAAACCCCCGATATAGAATGCTATGGCGCATACATACTGAACCCCGAAACACAAAAGGTAGACACGTTTTTAAGCAAGGTTACGCTTATGGCAACCGGCGGCGTGGGAGCGGTTTACGCCATGACATCAAACCCCGTAATTGCCACGGGAGACGGCATTGCAATGGCCTATCGCGCTAAGGCTACCGTGGCAGACATGGAGTTTGTGCAGTTCCACCCCACCGTTCTATACAATCCGTCGGAAACACATCCGGCGTTCCTCATCACCGAGGCGATGCGCGGTTATGGGGCTGTGCTTAGACTGCCAAACGGAAAGGAGTTTATGCAGAAATACGACGAACGCCTTTCGCTCGCTCCGAGAGACATCGTGGCACGAGCCATCGACCACGAAATGAAGATACACGGACTGGACTATGTGTGCCTTGACTTGACACACAAAGATGCCGAAGAAACGAAAAGACATTTTCCACATATCTACGAAAAATGCCTTAGCATGGGCATCGACATCACCAAAGAATATATACCCGTATGCCCCAGCGCACACTATATGTGCGGCGGAATAAAGGTAAACCTGAATGGCGAAAGTTCAATCAACAGGCTTTATGCCATTGGCGAATGTTCGTGCACAGGCCTACACGGAGGAAATCGCCTTGCCAGCAACTCATTGATAGAGGCCGTGGTTTATGCGCAGTCGGCCGCAGAACATGCGCTTCTAACCATACACAACTACGACTTTAACATGAATGTGCCCGAATGGAACGACGAAGGAACCCTAACCAACGAAGAACACGTGCTGATAACCCAGAGCGTAAGGGAGGTTGGCGAGATTATGAGCAACTATGTGGGCATTGTACGGAGCAACCTACGACTGAAACGGGCATGGGACAGACTTGACTTGCTGTACGAAGAAACTGAAGAGCTGTTTAAACGGGTTACGGCAACGAAAGACATCTGCGAATTGCGTAACATGATAAACGTGGGCTACCTGATAACAAGGCAGGCCATAGAGCGGAAGGAGAGCAGAGGACTGCATTACACGGTGGACTATCCCAAGCATGCCTACGACCAACAATGAGCAGGTGGGGAAATAAAAGAATTATTGTTTGAGAAACATCATTGCGTTTTCTCGCATTATAACTATATACACATGGTAGACAAGAAATGGTTGGAACTGGGTTTTATAGACGAACCCATTTCTGAAAAGACAGACATCAAGGCGGAAATACGCAGGATGTGCAAAGAAAAAAATGCGCTTATCATGGCGCATTATTACACGGAGAGCGTAATACAAGAGGTGGCCGACTTCATTGGAGACAGTTTGGCACTGGCACAGAAGGCTGCAACGACCGATGCCGACATCATCGTTATGTGCGGGGTGCACTTCATGGGCGAGACAAACAAGATTCTCTGCCCAGAGAAGACCGTACTTATCCCAGACCTGAACGCCTCGTGTTCGTTGGCAGAGAGTTGTCCCGCCGAAGACTTCGAGCAGTTTGTTAAGGCCCACCCTGGGCATACGGTGATAAGTTACGTAAACACGTCGGCAGGAACCAAGGCGGTAACCGACATTGTGGTAACAAGCAGTAACGCCAAACAAATAGTAGAGGCTTTGCCGAAAGACACGCCCATCATATTCGGGCCAGACAGAAACCTGGGTAATTACATTAACGGACTTACTGGTCGGCAGATGGTGCTGTGGGATGGTGCTTGCCATGTGCACGAAAAGTTTTCGGTTGAGAAGATACTGCAATTGAAAAGAGAACATCCTGGTGCCAAGATATTGGCCCACCCCGAATGCAAAGGCCCTGTTATCAACATCGCCGATAAGGTGGGAAGTACGGCAGCCCTATTGAAATACAGCATCGCAGACGATGCAAAGGAGTTTATCGTGGCCACCGAAAGCGGCATACTGACCGAGATGCAAAAGTCGGCACCGCAGAAAACCTTTATCCCTGCCCCGCCCGACGACAGCACCTGCGCCTGCAACGAATGCAACTTCATGAAACTTATTACGCTAAGTAAACTATACAATTGTTTGAAATACGAGTGGCCTACCATCGAGGTGCAACCCGAAGTGGCACAAAAGGCTATTAAACCCATTGAGAAGATGCTGGAAATGTCCAAACGTCTGGGCTTATAAACTTAATTTGGAATTATCATGTTATCAGTAGAAGAGCTTAACGACAGGCTTATCGAACTTGCTTTTAGCGAAGATATCGGCGACGGCGACCACACCACGCTTTGTTGTATACCGCCAGAGGCCACGGGCGAAAGTAGATTGCTAATAAAAGAAGAAGGAATATTGGCCGGTGTGAACATTGCCAAGAAGGTTTTCCACAACTTTGACCCCGAACTTGAAGTAGAGGTATATATAGAAGACGGTGCGCGGGTGAAGCCTGGCGACATTGCCATGAGCGTGAAAGGCCGTACGCGGAGTTTGTTGCAAACAGAACGTCTTATGCTTAACATCTTGCAACGCATGAGTGGTATTGCCACGATGACACATAAGTACCAACAAGCGCTGATTGATGCGGGAACTAAGACACGCGTACTAGACACACGCAAAACTACGCCGGGCATGAGAATGCTGGAAAAGGAGGCGGTAAAGATTGGCGGAGGTATGAATCATCGCATTGGCCTTTTTGATATGATTCTCCTTAAAGACAACCACATCGACTTTTGCGGCGGTGTGCATAACGCCATCTCGATGGCCAAGAGGTATTGCAGGGAGAATGGCAAGGAGGACCTGAAAATAGAATGTGAGGTAAGGAACTTTAAGGAACTGGAAGAGGCGTTGCACGAAGGATGCGACCGAATTATGTTCGACAACTTTACGCCTGAGGCTACTCGCAAGGCGGTTGAGATGGTTGGCGGTCGCTGTGAAACGGAGTCGAGTGGCGGAATTACTTTCGAAACAATGATTCCCTACGCGCGAGCCGGTGTAGACTTCATCTCTTTTGGGGCACTTACCCATAGTGTAAAGGGGCTGGACATGAGCTTTAAGGCTGCGGGTAAGTAGTCGCACCACCGCTCTTATACCTACGTTTTTTATCGCCATAAACAATAGGCTGCCATCATTAGAAGAACATGACTGCTGGGTTATTTGGTGCCGTGGGGGAGCGGTGTCTATCGAAGTGGTAGATAAAAACAAGATGGACGCACACAACATAAGAAAATAAAATAGGGGCAACTAAGCCCCTAAGTAGATTGGCAAAGGAGTTGAACCTTGCAATATGCAGCCTTTCGGGTGCCTCGCTACCGATGCGACCATCAATCTACACAGCAAATGTACCGAGAATATTCGACAAAAGCAAGTTATAAGCATAAAAAGTTATGGTAAAACCCAAGCACGATTACGATAGCTCCGATTTCTACAAGCTCATTTAACAGCTTGCAATGAATGGCTACACCGACAATGAGATAGCCTGCGAGTTTTAGCTGTCCGCTGATGTGTTTGGTGCAATGAAAAACGGCAACTATTGGGGATGGAATAACGAAGACATCAAGCACGGGGGCGATGAAATTTGTAGGGGTCTTAGCATACGGCCGACAAAAGCTATCGTATTGACCCGTGACGCGTGCATCAAGGGCGCGTTTGGCGGCAAGAAGACCAAGACTAAAATTTGTGAGTTACGTTTAAGGCAAATGCTAGTCTGTTGTGATTTGTTTGAGAGCTCATACATTCGCTGTATCACAAACAACTCTATACTTTCTACACTGGCGATAAATAACAACGGGAGAACAGAAGTTCTCCCGCGATGCAACGTGCCGTAGCACATGCTAACCCTAATGGGCTAGTGCAAAGATACAAAATAAAACCAGGACACCAAACATTTTAACAAGAAAAGATAATAAGCGCCAAACAAATAGCCGACACATCGCCCACGCCCCACAGCAAGTGGAGAAGGCCATGCGCGCCACCATTCCCCATAAGTCGGCAGTGAAAGCCACTTGTGATTTGCTTGAAAAATCGTACTTTTGCAGTATTGCAAACAACGTAACACCATCAACACTAGGTGGCATTTTAGTTGTGATTTGCTTGAAAAATCGTACTTTTGCAGTATTGCAAACAACTTGCAGGTGTTCCTTTCCTTATCAAGGATGGTTGTGATTTGCTTGAAAAATCGTACTTTTGCAGTATTGCAAACAACCCTTGGGCAATTGCACCACCGACTGAAGAGGTTGTGATTTGCTTGAAAAATCGTACTTTTGCAGTTCTATGAACCTTTGGCAAGCCATTGCCACTGTTGTGATTTGCTTGAAAAATCGTACTTTTGCAGTATTGCAAACAACAAGCAGGAATAATATACTTGTTTCGAGTAGGTTGTGATTTGCTTGAAAAATCGTACTTTTGCAGTATTGCAAACAACCTTCGTGCCGAATACGTCAAGATTAATGCCGTTGTGATTTGCTTGAAAAATCGTACTTTTGCTGTATTGCAAACAACTCCTCACCTATTCCATCTTTGATACCAATAGTTGTGATTTGCTTGAAAAATCGTACTTTTGCTGTATTGCAAACAACAACGATTTCGACAATTACAGAAAGCGACTGTTGTGATTTGCTTGAAAAATCGTACTTTTGCTGTATTGCAAACAACCCAAATTCACACAAATCATCTAAGAAAACGGTTGTGATTTGCTTGAAAAATCGTACTTTTGCTGTATTGCAAACAACTTAAATAACAAGGGGTTAGTTATGAAGTACGTTGTGATTTGCTTGAAAAATCGTACTTTTGCTGTATTGCAAACAACTTAAACACCATATCTATTTGTACTACAAACAGATACAAAGATTTAAGAAATAAAAAAAATGAGACTGCAAAAAGAAATCCCACTCAGATGGAGTGGGATTTCTTCTTTCTAATAATGCCGGGTGTTAGAACAATTCCAGCTGTTGCCCAGGTGCGTTAGGCTTATGAGGTTTAGTGCCATAAAAGAGCTGAATGTTGTCGAATTGTTTATCGGTTATACACAAAACACCTACCTTGCCATACTTGGGGAGCGAGTTTTTCACCCGTTTGATGTGCACCTCCGCATTCTCCATACTAGCACAATGCCGTAGGTAGATGGAGAATTGAAACATGGTGAACCCATCTCGCTGCAAAAGGTTGCGAAAGTCTACGTAAGCTTTCTTATCCTTCTTCGTTTCTGTTGGAAGGTCGAAAAATACCAATATCCACATAACACGATATTCATTAAGTCGGCTAAGGTTTGACATAAGCAAATTACATTTCAGGATAACTCACACGGCGTAGCTCGCCCGAAAAACATTTATAGAGTGAAGCCGTGGTCTGCTGAACGGCTATCATCAGTGGACTTCGTTTACCATTAACAACCACATCTAGTGTGGGAATAACAAGCAACTGCGACTTCAACTCGCGAGTGAGTTGATCCACCACCCCATTTGTGCGAATGATGTTCAGCACTAGGCGGTCTACATAGGGTCGATAAGGCTCCATAATGTCGTCGGCCAAGCAATAGGCATTGTAGCGATTGTGATGATGAATACCCAAAGTGGGCAACAAGCCGCTGCCAACCAATGCCCTAGCCACCACAGCACGCAGAATGGCATAGCCATAGTTAAGCAAATTGTTGGGCGGTTCGCCTTCGCGAGCCCTAACAAAATGGGGCAGTTGGGGAAAAAGATGCTGCCAATAATGAGCTGCGGCACGCGCCTCAATGTTATCGGGGTCGCCACTTCGCACCTGCTCTGCCCACACCTGCATGCACTTTTCGTCGTTACCCGTAACGCTCCGCAGAACCGCAGCTTGGTTGGCAATCTTCTGTTTGATGGTTTGTTGCCATAGCTGCTTGCGCAAAGGCAGAGAAGAGTCTATCTGCTCGCGAAAGCGTTCGCTTTGCAAGGTGTTGCCGCTAAGGGGAAGAAGTAGCCCCACTGGATGCCCTTGCGCATTGCAGGTTATCACCGCACAATTGTTTTCGAGCAAGGCATCGAGTGCACCCGAAGTGATGGTTATGCGCCGATGGTCGAGCACCACCAACCCAATGTCTTCCACAGGGATGGTGCGCTCGGCCTGCTCTTTCAGCACATTGCTCAGACTTTCGTTCTCCTCCACTTCGGGCAGACGGATAACCAACTGGCATTGGTGCAGACTTAGATAGGCGGGATTAGTGAAACAAAGTGTTTTCTTAATCATTATCTAACGATTTTTGTGATGTTCCCCAATCGGTCTACTTCCAACTTCCAGCACACGTCCTTTATCATAATCTTGTTAATCGTTGAAGACTCATATTGCTCAGTGTACTCCAACGCTTCTATCACACGGCCAACTTTGTTCTTTGCCTCAAACTCTACCTGATCTGCAATAATAGATGCTACTTCAAATGGCAAGAAGAAACTATTTTTATCTGTTGCACTCACCATCTTATATATCCTCCGCTTGTCTATTGAGGGACGTGCTGCGGCGCGGTCTTCGTCTGTGGGAACATACACCAAATCGTTCGGCGAGAGGTAGAATTTAAGAGGCTGGCCAGCATTGTTAGTTTCCGGGACAGGCGTTTGCCCCATTTTCAACCTTTCAGCCGCTACGTTAAGGGCAATGGTTTCAAAGTTCCGTTTTCCCTCCTTATCCTCATAAATGGCAAAATAAAGGTTAGTTCCAGACTGCGCTTCAACAAATTTGGTCTTCTTCGAACCCGTCTGTCCCACAGCAAACTTAGCTCCCTTAACCTCCGATACACGCACCTTCAATATGGGTTGATGCGGTTTTCCGTTATTGTATTCGGCAATATGTTCGTTCAAATAGGCGATACCTTCGGGTGTAAAGGCCTGTTCGGGAGAATTATCGTTTGCTTTTAAATAGTTTAGCAAAATCTTTTGAATGCCCGTGTCGGTAATGTCGGCTATGCGTTTGGCATTGAAAGACGTATCCAACGACTTGCGCGTGGCCACCATTGGCGTAGATTTTGCTGAACTAACATACACTTCCACCTTCTTTATATCGCGCTTATTAAACTTAAAGTCCTTAGACTTAAAGTTGGCCAACACCTGCTGGGGGTTAAAGCCATCACGCAGAAGACCCTTTATGCAGGCACGCAATTCTTTGTCTACAATGGCGTTGACATCCTCTAAGGCACGTTTCAAAGGCAGCATTTCTTTCCTGATAAGGTTCACCTCGCCGTAATAAGTTTCCTTGTGCATGGGTTTCCTGATGGCTTTCAGTCCTTCACCCTCTTGCTTAAATCGTTTCTTCTTCCCATCCTTATCATAACGAAGATACGTGTTCGAGGCCTTATTTACCACGCGAACCGTATTTTTAAAGCTAACAACAAGGTCTTCAAGTGCCTTTTGGGCATCTTGTGTAAAGGTTGGCCAAGGCTTTCTTATCTCGCGCTTTCTGTCGCACAGCAGGCGTTGAAGGTCTTGGCGAGCATGAGGATTGGCAGCCGATTGATTGTTGAGATAATTAACAATGTCGGGCGATGCGCAGGCGATAACAAGTGCATCCATAGCATGGTGACGATGGTCGATACGCCTTTTCACAAATCCGCGTTGCAAATCGAGAGGCAAGCCTGTTTGGAACACGGCCTTGCCATCCTTACTTTCCCAATGCCCAAAATCCTTGGTTCCTGTAAGATTGTTAAGCCTGATGAAACGTGGGTAAACCAAATTGTGCCACACTTCTTGTAAGCCCCAATCTTTTTTCAGCGTATCGGTAACGCCGCCCGTACACACCACCACATGTTTCGAACGCGTTTCTCGTTCTCCTTCTTCTCTAACCACATTAGAAAGCAGGGCCATCACCGTTTTACTGATATAGCGTGTGTCGTTGAGCTGTCGCGAATTAAAATCCGTGGGCAAGTCTTCCATCAACAGCTTGCTTCGCTTTGCGGGGTTGTGGGCGTAGTTAGTCGTAACGTGCAGCTTATAGGCCTCCTCGTCAAGGATGCCCTTTGTTTTTCCACCGAATTTCTTAATAAACTCCATTCCCAAAAGTTTATCTTTGAGCTTATTTACCTCGGTCTCACAAATAACCTTATTTGAGAACGAATTGTCGAAATAACGACTCTGCGGAATGATGTGTTCAATCTCGTAGGCAGGGGTAAACAGCTTGGCCAAAGGGATGGGCCTACCCGTATATGGCGACACATACTTTTGGTCGAGCCACAGCTTATAGCGGCGCAGTTCGCTAGCGGATGGTTGTGCCAAACGAGAAATCTTAGCGATGTCTTCGTCTTGGTTGGTTAAGTTCTCCAATGCGCCCTCTTCGTATATTTTCAGCAATTCGCGTTGCGAAGGCGAATAAGGCCGAACATCGCTGATGCTGGGGTCGTTCTTCAATTCGGTAAGCAGCAAGCTTATGCGCATGTTGGTATTTTCGTTGCGCTGTATGGCTTGGGTGTCGCGCGCCCGTTGTTCGGCCGTTCGTTTCATATTGCGCCCAAGTTCAACGTGTATCTCGTCGATCTGCCCTTCTTGCTCCCACACATCGCGAACCGTGCGCAAGGTTTCTAGCACACATTGCTCTACGATGGGGTTGCGCATAGAATGTTGCTTAAAGTTGTTGATGAAGGTGTTCAGTTCGCCTGCATCTTTCCACTTGACTATTTCGGCCACTTCCG